>OLSB01000007.1_pt1 | contig 298663 bp, 259 predicted proteins | sample 1672071 | NCBI WGS metagenome assembly OLSB01 (sample SAMEA3136642, study PRJEB25190) | human gut metagenome | biome: human gut; feature: human-associated habitat; material: faeces | place: Austria | collected 2013
AACTTGTGACCCCTTCCGTGTCAGGGAAGTGCGCTACCTCTGCGCCAACCGCCCGAAGCGAGTGCTAACTTACGTGGATTCTCGGCGGAATGCAAATCGTCGGCGTGTCGCGGTTGGTTGGGCGGGCTGCGACACGCGCGTCAATCAGTAAGTGGCACGACGGGGATCTCCATGGTGATCGCATCCGGATCAGTGTCGCCGGAGGCGTTGGAATCATTGGACTCACCGGTGGTGTGGGCTAACGTCAGACGCATCTGATGCCAAGCCACATTGCCGTGTGTGGAAGCCGACATGCCTTCGTCCATGAATCCCAAGCGGGAGTAAAAGCTAACAAGACGTTCCTTACAAGTCAGCACAATGCCTTTGCGTCCGGCAATCGTCGAATCAAGGATCACACGACGCAGCAGATAGCTGGCGCAACCGCGATGCTGGTAGACGGGAGCCACATCCACGCCGAAAATCATCTGCCAATCACCCTGCTCGTCATGCATGGAAACATCCTCATACATGACATCAGCCAAATCTTTCTCATTGGTCGTCATGCCATTGACGAAACCAACCAACGTGCCATCTTCCACGGAAGCGGGGAAGCAGGCGTCGTCATCGGCGTCAGTGTTGATCAAAAGCCAGAAATGTTCCGGATATGTGGCGACGCGTGCGGTCAGGCTCTCGTTCGTTGCGGCCTCCGCAGGCGGGAAGCAGGCAGTCTCCACAGCCTCAATCGCGTCCAAATCCTCCATCGTTGCATGTCGAATGAGCATGTGCATACTCTCTCGCAAGGCATACCCAATCTTCACATTTCGATATGAGCTGACGGCGGAAAGCGCCGACGTGCAATACTGTGGCAAGGATTACCGGGAAGCATTTCTTGAAGGTTGATAAACGCTTATACGAAAAACCGATAACGACGTGGCCTGTTCCGTGATTATCGCGCGGTACGATGGGGCGCGTTCAAGGCTAAAGCTTGGAAACAGCCTGAGAAGGCTTCAAACGATCCGCAGAACATTCGAAAACCTAGCGAGAAAGAGGGGAGGCGCGTGTGTTCGACTGGACATTCGTGACGCACTACGCGCCGTTCTTCGTCAACGGTGCGGCGATGACGTTGTTCATTTCCGTGTTCGGCATCGTGCTTTCGATCGTGGTCGGACTTATCTGCGCAAGCATTGAAATCGCGCGCATTCCAGTGCTGAAGCAGATCGTGCGCGTCTACATCGAACTCAGCCGTAACACGCCGTTGTTGGTGCAACTGTATTTCCTGTATTTCGGTCTGCCGAAACTTGGCGTCGTCTGGTCCGCGGAACAATGCGCGATCGTGGGACTCGGATTCCTTGGCGGTTCGTATATGGCCGAAGCGATGCGCGGCGGCCTCGAAACCATTCCGACCGTGCAGCGCGAATCCGCGTATGTGCTGGGCCTAAGCCAATGGCAGACGTTGAGCCGCGTGGTGATACCGCAGGCCATCAGCACGTCCATTCCGGGCATTGTGGCCAACGTGATCTTCCTGATCAAGGAATCGTCCGTTGTGTCGGCCATCGCGCTCGCCGATGTGATGTACATGGCCAAGGATCTGATCGGCATGTATTACAACACGTATGAATCGTTGTTGATGCTGGTTGTCGCATATCTGGTGATTCTGCTGCCGATCTCATTGTTCGGCACTTGGCTGGAACGGAGGTTCGACTATGAGCGGCGCTGAGATTCTGCTCGAGCCGGGCGTGTTTCCGCGCCTGTTGCAGGGCCTGTGGGTTACGGTGTGGATCGCCGGTGTGTCGGTGGGTCTTTCCGTGCCGGTTGGATTGGTTGTCGGCTGGCTGATGACGATGAAAAATCCTGTCATTCGTGTGTTGACCAGGATTTATTTGGATTTCATTCGTATCATGCCGCAATTGGCGTTGCTGTTCATCGCATTTTATGGCTTTGCCCGTGCGTGGAATTGGAATTTGGATGCGACCGGCGCATGCGTGTTCGTGTTCGTGCTGTGGGGCGGCGCGGAATTAGGCGATTTGGTACGTGGCGCGCTTGAGTCGATTCCGAAAGCCCAGTATGAGTCCGCATACGTGCTTGGGTTGAGTGGCTGGCAGACGTTCGTCACAGTGATTCTGCCGCAAGCGTTGCGTAGGCTTCTGCCAGCTTCGGTGAATCTGGCGACACGAATCGTGAAAACGACATCGTTGGCCGTGCTTCTCGGCGTGGTCGAGGTCATCAAAGTGGGCCAGCAGATCATCGACGCGAACCGTTTCCAATATCCGACCGGAACCCTGTGGATTTACGGGGTGATTTTCTTCATGTACTTCATTGTGTGCTGGCCGCTGTCCATCGTGGCCCGCCGACTGGAAAAGAGGTGGTCGCATGACTGACGCGACAGGCAAGCAGGCTCAGGTGGGTCAGGCGAGTCTTGAGATTGCGCATCTGGTCAAGCAGTACGTCAATGCCGACAAGCCGGTATTGAACGATATTTCGTTCGACGTGCCGCATGGCAAGGTGTTTGTGATCGTCGGGCCTTCCGGCTCCGGCAAGTCGACGTTGTTGCGCACCATCGCCGGCCTTGAGCCGATTCAGGGCGGTACCATTTCTCTGAACGGCGAAGTGATCGAAACGGGTAAGCCGGGCACCGAATCCGCCGGCCGCAGCAAGCGCAGCAGCGAACTGCGTACCCGTGTTGGCATGGTGTTCCAAAGCTACGACCTGTTTCCCAACAAAACCGTGCTTGACAACATCACACTGGCGCCGACCTTGGTGCAGAAGCGAGATAAGGCCGAAGTCGAGCAGGAGGCGATCAAGCTTCTGGAACGCGTCGGTCTTGCCGACCGCAAGGATTCCTGGCCTCATGAGCTTTCCGGCGGCCAACGCCAGCGCGTGGCCATCTGCCGTGCGCTGATTTTGCATCCGGAAGTGCTGCTGTTCGACGAAGTCACCGCCGCGCTCGATCCGGAAATGGTGCGCGAAGTGCTTGACGTGATGCTCGAACTCGCTGATTCCGGCCAAACCATGCTCATCGTGACGCATGAAATGCAGTTCGCGCGAGCCATCGCCGATCAGGTGATCCTGCTTGAAGACGGCGGCATTGTGGAACAATCTGACAATGCTGAACAATTCTTCACGAATCCGACCACTGAACGAGCCAAGCAGTTCCTGCGCACGTTTGAATTCGACAGGCACCGCAAGTCCGCCGATCAATCCGAATAATCCAGGCAATGGCGAAGATCGGCGAAGATCGGTGCAATTCAAGATTTTGATAGCAGTCATCTTTGCAAGAGAGGAGAAACCATGACCGCATCAATCATCAACAAAACATTCAAGAGCATCGTGGCCGCATCGGCCGCGTTGATCATGGCAGCCTCCGTGGCTGCTTGCGGTCCGTCCGCGGCCACTCCGAGCGACGAAGGCTCCACGGGTAGCGATTCCAGTTCCAGCAGCAGCGCCACCGCCCGCACTCTGGATGAGATCAAGAAGTCCGGCAAGCTCAAGGTCGCCGTGTTCTCCGACAAGGCTCCGTTCGGCTACGTCGACAAGGACGGCAACTATGCCGGCTACGACGTCTACTTCGCCGAGCGCTTGGGCAAGGATCTTGGCGTAGACGTTGAATACACCTCCGTTGACGCCGCCGCCCGAGTCGACGTGCTCACCTCCAACAAGGTCGACATCACGCTGGCCAACTTCACCGTCACCGACGAGCGCAAGGAGAAGGTCGACTTCGCCAAGCCGTACATGAAGGTGGCGTTGGGCGTCGTTTCCCCGGAAAACGCCGAAATCACCGACGTTGACCAGCTCAAGGGCAAGACCCTGATCGTGACCAAGGGCACCACCGCCGAAACCTTCTTCGAGAAAAACTACCCCGACATCAAGCTGCAGAAGTACGACCAGTACGCCGATGCCTACAACGCGCTGCTCGACGGCCGTGGCGACGCCTTCTCCACCGACAACACCGAGGTGCTCGCATGGGCCAAGTCCAACAAGGGCTTCAAGGTCGGTATCACCGAACTGGGCGATAAGGACACCATCGCTGCCGCAGTGCAGAAGGGCAATAAGGAATTGCTTGACTGGATCAACGACGAAATCGACAAGCTTGGCGATGAAAACTTCTTCCACAAGGATTATGAGGAGACACTGAAGCCGGTGTATGGCGACGAAGTCGATCCTGATGAAATCGTGGTCGAAAAAGGTGTGGTCGACTGATAACTAGTTAATCAAACTAAATATTTTGAACCTTCCGTCGCTTCAGGCGGAAGGTTTTTCTATATTCACATAATCATATTTACATACAAATATATGATTGCTGATAACGCTATATAAAAAACAATTATTACGATTCGCGCCTTCCATAAAAAGCGTATATAGCCACGCCGATGTTGCCATGTTGTTTTTCCGATATCTTGTGATTGTCGGCTTGAAAAACAAGCGAGATGTTTTACGAGAGAGGAGCGCGGAACATGAAGTACGCAGTGATCGGTGCCGGCGGAATGGGCATCCAGTACGGTGTGCTGCTGCAGGAATTCGCGCACAAAGACGTCGACTTCGTCGATACATGGAAGCCGAACGTCGAGAAGATCCGCGAGCAGGGCGGTGCCTACGTGTCGCAAGACGGTGAAGACCGCCATCTCGTGCCGATCAACGTGTACTATCCGGAGGAATACGCCGGCCAGCCGGACGTGTGGATCGTGTTCCTCAAGCAGATGCAGCTTGACGGCGTGCTCAAGCGCTGCGCCCATCTGTTCAATGAGAAGCAGATCGTGTTCTCCGCCATGAACGGCTATGGACACTTCGAAAAGCTCAACGAATACTTCTCCACAGACTGCATTTACGGCGGTACCGCACTGATCGGTGCCTACGTGTACGGCCCCGGCGATTTCAACTTCACCGGCGGAGTACATGCCAAGGCCATGAACCTGTGTGCCTACGCGGATGATGTGACTGACGAGGTGAGCAAACACGAGCAGGCGCTGTACGAGGATTTCGCAACGGCCACGCTCAACCCGACCATCGTGGACAACTTCATCGGCATGTGCATGGCGAAAATCGTATTCAACTCGGTACTGAACACGCTGTGTACCATGTACCAGATTCGTTTCGGCGAATTCCATGCGCATCCCGACGCACGCTGGCTCACCGAACAGCTGGTCGACGAAGCCTACAGCGCGGCCGAAGCAGCCGGATACCAACTGTTGGGCACGCGCGAAACGGAAGTCGAAACCATTCTGCACACCGCGGGCGTGGCACATCCGCTGCACTATCCGTCCATGTATCAAGACCTGACCAAGGGACGTCCAACGGAAGTCGACTACATCAACGGCTATATCGCCAAAGTCGGACGCGAGCATGGCTACGAATGCAAGCTGCACGAATTCCTAACCCGCGAAGTGCATCTCGCCGAACAAGCCTTCGCTATCCACAATCCAGACATCGTCGCACAGGCCAAAGCCGACGTCGAAGCCAGTAAGCCGGTAACGGAATAATCGTATTTTTTCAAAACAAGTAGGAGAGGGAAAACAACCATGACCATCGCTATTTTCAAGAGGCCGGACGGCATCAAACGAATCGCCGCAGCAGTACTTGCCGCTGCAACACTTATTTCCGTTGCGGCATGCGGTTCCGGCAACAGCGCATCCGCATCCAAGGAAAGCCTGAACACCACGAAGGGCAAAACCACCACAATCACCGTCGGCGTGTGCGCAGGACCATACGGCGACATGGTCGACAAGGTCATCGCGCCACTGCTGAAGGATGACGGTTTCAAACTGAAGACCAAGCTGTTCAACGATTATGTGCAGCCCAATAAGGCACTTGCATCTGGTTCCATTCAGGCGAATCTTTTCCAGCATGGCAATTATCTGAAGAAGTTCACTGCCGACAACAATCTCGACCTGACCTCCCTTGGACAGACTCCAACCCTTGGCTTGGGCATCTATTCCAACAAGTACAAGTCCATCGATGACATCGAAGACGGAGCTACGGTCGCAATCGCGAACGATGGCTCTAACCTGGCACGTTCTCTCGGCGTGCTCCAGCAGCAGGGTCTGGTGACGCTCAAGGGCGAAGTCGATGCCACCAAGGCTACGGTCAACGATATCGCATCCAATCCGAAGAACCTCAAAATCAAAACGATCGATGCTGCACAGCTGGCCCGTTCCTTGGACACCGTTAATGTGGCTCTGGTGCCGGGCAACTACTCTTGGGCTGCTGATCTGAAGCCTGCCGATGCGCTCGCCATGGAAAAGCAGGATGATGGCGTGATCGAAGTGTTCGTGGTCCGTACCCAGGACGTCGATTCCGACTTCGGCAAGGCCGTCAAGAAACTGCTCGTCAGTCAGAAATTCAAGGACGCCATCGCCAAGAGCGAGTTCAAGGATTTCGGCAAGCCGACCACTTGGTGACCGCTGCAGCGCGGCGATAGGTAATATGCAAAGGCCCGTATGAATTGGGAAACTCATACGGGCTTTATGCAAACGAGATTCATCAAACGAAACGTATCAAACGAAACGTATCGAACGAACGTAAACACGTACTTGAACGGAATGAGGAACGAACCATGAGCGTTATTGAACTCAACGACGTGTCCGTGACCTTTCATGAAGGCGGACGAACCGTCGAAGCGGTCAAACATGTGAACATCAGCGTGGAAAAAGGCGAAATCTTCGGCATCGTGGGCTTCTCCGGAGCAGGCAAATCCACGTTGGTGCGCACCATCAACCTGCTGGAACGACCGACGGGCGGTCATGTGGTGATCGACGGCAGCGACATCACCGCACTCAAAGGCGGTCAGTTGCGCGACCTGCGCAAGAAAATCGGCTTTATTTTCCAAGGATTCAACCTGATCACCAATGTCACGGTCGGCAAGAACATCGAATTCGCGCTGAAAGCCGGCGGATATCCGAAAGCGCAATGGTCGGCACGCATCCGCGAACTGCTGGCACTGGTCGGTTTGGAAAACAAAATCGACAGCTACCCGTCAAGCCTGTCGGGCGGGCAAAAACAGCGTGTATCCATCGCACGTGCGCTCGCCAACAAGCCGGAAATCCTGCTGTGCGATGAAGCTACCAGCGCACTTGACCTGGAAACCACGGAAGGCATTCTGGCGCTTCTGCAACGCATCAACCGCGAACTGGGCATTACCATCGTGTTCATCACGCATCAGCTTGACGTGGCGAAGCAGATTTTCGACCGAGTGGCCGTTATGGAAAACGGTGTGGTAGTGGAGCAAGGCAACACCTTCGACGTGTTCAGCACGCCGAAGCATCCGACCACCAAAGCGTTGGTGGAATGCTATCTGGGCATTGCGGTGCCGCCGCAGCTGGTGCCGTCGCTGCCGGCCGGCACCATCGTGGAACTGCGATACAAGGGGGATGCGGCACTCGAACCGCTCATCAGCCGGGTCGCGCAGGATTACGGCGTGAGCATCGACGTGCTGCATGCGAATGTGGAGTATTTCGGTTCGCAGGCCATCGGCATTCTGATTGTGCTCGTTTCTGGCGCGGGGGAGCCGCTGGTGCAGGCGTTGAATACGTTGAGAACGCATGTGTTCAGCTATCGGGAACTTGATCGTGGGCAGCTGGTTGTGGCCGCCGAAGCTGCGGATAATCAGGAGGCGTGAGAACAATGGAAGAAACTCTGGAAATCCTTCAAGACAATCTCGGTCAGGCGTTGATCGACACGGCATACATGGTTGTGGTGTCGGCGATTATCGGCGTGGTGTTGGGCACGTTGGTGGCGTTGCTGCTGTATTTGACCGAAAATCGTTTGTTCACGCCGAATCATGCGTTGAACGTTATTGTCGGTTTCATCGTCAACGCGATTCGTTCGCTGCCGTTCCTGATTCTCATGGTGGTGCTTATTCCGGTTGCGCAATTGATTCTGGGTGATCCTTACACGCCGACAGGTGGCGCAATTTCCCTGTCGATCGCCGCGGTGCCGTTCTTTGCGCGAATCGCGGAAAGCGCGTTTTCCGAAGTTGATCCGGGCTTGCTTGAAGCTGCCATCTCCACTGGTGCCACCACACGCCAAATCATTGTGGATGCGGTATTCCCTCAGGCCTTGCCGTCGTTCATTCGTGGTGTGGTGCTCACCATTATTTCACTGATTGGCTATTCCGCAATGGTCGGAACGATCGGCGCTGGCGGCATCGGCGATATGGCCATTCAATACGGCTATAACCGTTACGAAACCGGCGTGCTCGTCGTGATTGTTATTATTCTGATCGTCATTGTGCAGATCATTCAATGGATCGGCGATTGGTTCGCACGCAAGGTGACGCACTGATGGTTGCGTATATGCGTGAATGTGCGCATATACAGTCGCACGATGATAGGGAGGGTTGATGAATGACTTCGTATGTTTCTCCTGTTGCGTTCACTACGGTGGCGCAGTCGATTCCGCCGAATGTGTTCGCCGATATGGATCGCAAAGTGGCTGCCGCGGTTGCGGACGGGGCCGACGTGATCGACCTGGCCAAAGGCAATCCGGATGCGTTCCCCGCTGACTTCATTCGAGAAGTGGCCAAAAAGGCGGTTGACGATCCGGCCAATGCCCGTTATTCGCCGTTCGACGGCAAACCGAGTTTTCTGCAGGCTGCCGAACAGTGGTATCGCAACACGTATGGTGTTGAGGTTGATTGGAAAACCCAGCTTTTTGCCGTGGAGGGCGCGGTTGATGGTCTCGCGGCGCTGTTCGCCGTGCTTGTTTCGCCGGGCGATGCTGTGGCATATGCGGATCCGTATTACCCCTCGTATCATTGCATGACGGTGATGAGCCGTGCCGAGGAGGTTCTGCTGCCGTCACTGCCGGAACGTGGCTTCCTGCCGGACTTGGATGCGGTGCCTGCGCAAGTGTGGAATCGTGTGAAAGTGCTGGTGCTCAACTATCCGAACAATCCGACGGGTGCGCAGGCTCCGCGTGGGTTTCTGCAACGTGCCATCGATTTGGCTCATGAATATCATTTCGCGATCGTGCAGGATTTCGCTTATGCGGGATTGGGGGTCGATGCGCAGCAAATCAGCATACTGTCGCTGCCGGGTGCCTTCGATGTTGCGGTGGAAGTATGTTCGCTGTCGAAAATGTATGCGATGGCCGGCTGGCGTGCCGGTTTCATCGCGGGCAACGACGACATTGTTTCTCATGTGAAGCAGTACCACTATCAAATGGGTTCCATGGTTACGTCCAGCATTCAAGACGCGGGCACTGTGGCACTGCTGTCGGATCAGAGCTGTGTGGCCGAACTTGCGGAACGGTATGCGTCTCGTCGCGAAATCGTGGCAGGTGGATTGCGTGAAGCCGGACTTGATGTTTTCGATTCAGACGGTGGCATCTACGCTTGGGTGCACGCTCCTGAAGATCAGACGGGTGAACAATTTGCCGACACGCTGCTGGAACGTGCGTCCGTCGCCGCGCTGCCGGGCATGTGTTTTGGCAAAGTGGGCAAGGATTACGTACGATTCAGCCTGCTTAAATCCGAGGACCAGTTGCGTGAGGCTGTGCGCCGGGTGGTTGCTGTGCTAGCGTAATTTTTCCTACGTAGCCTTTTTGCATGGATGAGCGATTGTGTGCTTGCACAATCGCTTTTTTCTATTTTCCTCCGATTGTTTGCGATCGTCTTTCGATCGGTTGTGGACGTCCCATCCTCCAATTGCCATCGAAACGTCTTTCCCTTAGGAAACCGACACACGCTCCTTATGCAGGCGACGTTTTTGCGATTGCGGTGCGGTGTCTTGCATCTCCGCCGTTTGATAGCTGCTTACAGGAAAATGTTATGGCGATTCGCGCGTTCTATAACCAACGTTGATAAGGTGCGGCGCGCGTTGAAACGCAGGATGCGGTTTAGTGGGTACCAGCGACCGCGTGAATGGCACGCGGCAATGAACCACAACACAAGGGGGTGCACATCATGACCAGATTCAACACTCAGCTTGTCCACGGACTGCCGGTCAACGATAACAACACCGGAGCCGTGAACCCGCCGACTACGAAGCGCTTGATGCCGCTGTTTCCGGGCACTCCGCCAAGGGACCCGCGCATGGTTGTCCGGCGAAGGCCGTGTATTTCGAAGTTCTTACCAATCCGTTGCTGCAGGTCAACAATGTGACGAAGATTGCTGAAATCGCTCATCGCTATGGTGCGTTTTCCAGCTATCTGTTGCTGCATCCGCTGGTAAAATCCGTGCATTATCCGGGATTGTCGGGGCATGAGTATGAGATTTGGACATTGTTCAGGAAGTTGCGGATGAGGTGACGGTAATGAAAGACGGCCATCTTGTCGAATATGGAGCTGTCGGTTCCGTGTTACGACACCCTAAAGATGCGTATACGAAGATGTTGCTTGAGGCATCGCCTAAATTTGATGAGATTAATGCCTCGTAAGGAGTGATTTTATGATTGACAATGCGGCAATTGATTTCTATGGAGCCGACTGGTGCGGCGACTGCCATCGAGCCAAGGCAGCATTAGACCGTTTCGGGGTCGCCTACAGCCTTCATGATATCGAGCATGAGGATGGTGCTGCAGAGAAGGCCATTGCGATCAGCGGACAACAGCACATTCCCGTGATTCGGTTCGCCGATGGCTCATGGCTGGTGGAGCCTTCGGCCACGCAGTTGCAAGCCAAATGCAAGGAACTCGGCCTGATCTGATTCAACATTGCGTATGCCATCTCACGAGTCGGACAAGGAGAATTGTCTCCTGTTCGGCTCGTAGACGTATGTGGGTCGGCTTCCGGACGGTCGATGTCCGGCTTCCGAATGGACTTTGCCCAACTCGCGGACATTGTCTGCACGTGATTGCATTCTTTGGTAAGTTTTTGCTTGGGTTCGGCAATGGTTGCAGAACCTACGGAAAGCCGTCAATCAACAGGCTTTCGAGAGAAAACCAAAGAAGGGAGTAATGTCATGCCGTTCCTTATTACGCTCCTTGTCATTGCACTTATCGTCGCGTTCCTGTTCCTGTCCACGTTGTTTATCGTGCCGCAGCAGCAGGCCTATATTATTGAGCGTTTCGGCAAATTCAACAAGGTGCAGTTCGCCGGCATTCATATTCGAATCCCGTTCGTGGACCGTATCGCCATGAAAACCAACATGCGCGTCAATCAGCTTAATGTGCAGTTGGAGACCAAGACGCTTGACAATGTGTTCGTCACGGTGGTGGCGTCCACTCAGTTCCGTGTTGACCCGAGCAATGTGGCCACCGCATACTATGAGCTGCGTGATCCGGCTGGTCAGCTGCGTTCCTACATGGAGGATGCGCTGCGTTCCGCCATTCCTGCATTGTCTTTGGACGATGCCTTCTCCCGTAAGGACGATGTGGCCTTTGACGTACAGAAGACCGTCGGCAACGAAATGTCCCGCTTCGGTTTCACTGTGGTCAAGACGCTGATCACTGCCATCGATCCGAGTCCGCAGGTCAAGAACGCCATGGATTCCATCAACGCTGCCCAGCGCGAGAAGGAGGCCACCCGTCAGCGCGCCGAAGCCCAGCGTATTCAGATCGAGACCCAGGCGGCAGCCGAGGCTGAGAAGACCCGTCTTCAGGGTGAAGGCCAGGCCAACTATCGTCGTGAGATCGCCAATGGTATCGTCGACCAGATCAAGAGTCTGCAGGCAGTCGGCATGAACGTGAACGACGTGAACAATGTGGTGTTGTTCAACCAGTATCTCGACACCATGCGTAATCTCGCCTCGTCGCAGAATGCGAAGACGGTGGTGTTGCCGGCTTCGACGCCTGGCGGTTTCAACGAGATGCGCGACCAGATCACCCAGGCCATGATGTCCGCGGACGAAGCTGCGAAATAGTCGCAAAATAGCCGTGCCGATGCTCTGCATCGATGACAAGATGACCTTCGTATTCGTGTTGTGCGAATTCTTGCGCCAAAGTGCTTTTTCCAACACGTCGTGCTCCCTCAATAATAAGCATGGCGCGCTTGCCATTCGACGGGCTTTTCCAAGCCATGAGTGTTTGATATGCCTTGCGCCTGAAGAGCATGGTGTACTCCTTGAAAATTAAGGCATTTACACGAAATGCAGAGTAAGGACAGCGCGTTTTATACACGAAATGCAGAGTGTCGATACGGGGCGAGGATGTTTCGCTGACGTTCCAGAGGCATGAAGAATCCCTCCTTTCGAGACGGCCGCTTATATGTGACGGAGAGCGCGGCGGTGAAAGGAGGGATTATTGTTTGGCGCGTTGCCGTACCGCAACGCACGTCTATGTGATTGGCCTGTCGGCAATGACCGTGTTTTGCGCACGCATGTCATACGTTTCGGCGTATGTCACGCCATGCTGACAAGACCTTCCTTGGAGTTTGAATTCGGCAGTGAGCAGTTCATCGCATGTGATTCAAGCAGGTGAAGCTGTTTCTGCAGGTCCATGACTTTCTTTTCCAGCCATTTGATGGTCATGGCTTGGGCGATCACCAGCAGATCGCGCTGCCCGGAATCGGATTTGTTTGCCAACGTCTGTGCTTCAAGCATGATTTTCGGATCGGCTTTCCAACGGGCGATCGCGCGTTCGATGCGCTTGCCTCCCATGATTTTCGGATCAAGACCTGCGCTGGCGAAAATACTGGTAGGACCGTTGCCGCGCAGATATTGCGCCATGCAACGCACCTGAAATTCCTTCGAGTACGTGATGCGGTCCATGGAAGCTCGCTCCACCGCGGGCAGGGTGTTCAGGTAATACACCTCGGTTTGAGTAAAACGACGACGCATGATGGTTCCCCTTGTGTGGTATGCGGATGACGCTTCCGACAACGTCATCCGAATGTCTGCCTCGTTGTTTTCATTCTATTTTTGCGAGATTCGGGGATTTTGCCGTCTGGCACGAAACGAAGTGTTTTTGGCACGAAACGAGAAAACCACCCTAGTTAGGGTTGTTTTAGGAGGATGTGAGACGGGGGTCTGTGCTTCTCGGGGTATTCCCCTAAGGGATGCAGGGAACTGGAAAACGGTATAAACTCGGTTGTGGGACAGACGTATTGACGCCGTGTGGGGGAGGGCAATGAAGACTATGACAGATCATGAAGGGCAAGAGTCGATGGCGGGGACGCGCAGACCCATCATCGAAGTCAAGAATCTGCGTAAGGAATATCCGGTGCTCGATGAAACCGTCGTGGCGCTGGAACGCATCAATCTCACCATTCCGCAAGGGCAGATCTGCTGTATCTACGGCGAATCCGGTTCTGGCAAATCCACTCTGCTGAACCAGCTAGCAGGCATGGAAAAACCGACCAAAGGCGGCGTGCGCATCGGGGGAGTGCCCATTTCTCGGTTGAATGAACGGCAATTGGCGGAATTTCGGCAAAAACATCTTGGTTTCGTATTCCAGTCATACAACCTGCTTCCCAATCTGACTGCCGTGGAAAACGTGGCAATGCCGCTGATGTTCCAAGGCATGCCGAAAAACAAGCGTGAGGCAATCGCCAAGAAAATGCTGAAACGAGTAGGGCTCGGCAAACGCATGAACCACTACCCGACGCAAATGTCGGGCGGACAGCAACAGCGTGTCGGCATCGCGCGAGCGTTCGCAGCCAGACCGCAAGTCGTATTCGCCGACGAACCGACCGGCAACCTCGACTCCAAAACCAAAACCGACGTGATGAACATGATCTGCGCGTTCGCTCGCGACCTCGACCAAACCATCGTGCTCGTCACCCACGATGACAATATGGCGCAATATGCCGACCGTATCGTAACGCTACTTGACGGACGCATCATCGATGACCGTCTGATGAACAACGCGTGACGGCAGAGAAGAGAAGGAAATTCCATGAGTAACAGCAACCATTCCGCAAAATTCATCAACATGCTCATCGCATTGATGGCGTCCATCGCCATCGCGCTGACCTGCATTGTGCCGACGGCGCTCGCCGAAGACGGTGATGGCACTGACGACAACAACGGCGGCTCCACCGTGCAGCCGGCCGGTCCGGTGCCGAACATCATCATCACCAACTTCACCTATGGCGACGGTTCCGTGGCGGTCGGCACGAATTTCGATCTTGGCTTCACCTTCCAGAATATGGGCAAGGTCGCGGTCAGCAATATGGTCGTGACCGTTGACGGCGGCGAGAATTTCGCCATTTCCGGCGGTACGAACACGTTCTATTACGATTCGCTGTGGGCGGGCTATTCCCTGACCCAGACCGTGCCCATGCAGGTGCTGTCGAGTGCGAAGAACGGCGCGCAGGGCATCGATATCAACTTCAAATACGAGTATGTCGATGGCGGCACCCGCAATTCCAACACTTCGGATATCAAGATTTCCGTACCTGTTTCGCAGCCCGACCGTTTCGAACTGGGCGATCCCGTGCTTCCAGACGCCATCAATGCGGGCGAGGAATCCACCATTTCCATGGAATACGTGAACAAGGGCAAGGGGGATGTATCCAATGTCGAAGCGTCCATCGAGGGTGACGGCATCACCGCCACGCAAGCCACGCAGTATATCGGCAATGTGGCGTCCGGCGCTTCTGGTTCCATCGGATTCGCTTTCACTGCGGATGCGGCCGGCGAATATGATGCCAAACTGAAGGTGACGTACGAGGATGCCGACGGCCAGCAGCAGACCAAGGAATCGCCGGTGAAGATTACGGTGTCTGAGGCTCCGGCTCCCGCCGATCCCGGTATGGATGTTGACCCGCAGGAAAATCAAGGCATTCCGACTTGGGTGTGGATTGCCGTTGCCGTGGCTGTCGTTGCCGTGATCGCCATTGTGGTTGTGGTGGTTGTGCGTCGCCGCAAGAAGGCGAAGAAGGCTGCCGAGGATGACGATTGGGATTGGGATCCCTCCGATTCGCATGCAGGTGCTGATGATGGTGCGGCTAATACGGCTGGTGCCATTGACGCGCCGACCCAGGTGATTGATTCCGTGCCCTCCGACAAGGAGTGAGCATGCGATTTTCGGATATTGCACGTTCATGCACGCAGAATCTGCTGCGTCGCAAATCGCGTACGATTCTTACGGTACTTGGCGTGATCGTCGGCTGCTGTTCGATCGTGCTCATGATTTCCATTGGCCAAGGCATCAACGAACAGAACGAGCAGATGCTCAAAAACATGGGCAACCTGAACGACATCACCGTATATGCGGACGGCGGAGGTTCACATTCCACGGCAACGTCATCCAGCGTGAGCGGTGCCGACGGCGAACAGGCGAAACTCGACGATGACGCCGTGCAGAATTTCCGCAGCATTGCCGGTGTAGCTGGAGTGCTTCCTCAGAAAACGATGTCATACAGTGTGGATGCCACGCAAGGAGCTGGCTCCCGGTACGTGTCGCAATATGTCAACGTGGTGGGAGTCGACGCCACGCAATTGGAAGAATCCGGCTATAAATTGGCCAGCGGACGTCTTCCGATGCGTGCCGGCGAAGTGTTGGCGGGCAAATCCTTCGTGTATTCGTTCTACGACAAGTATGCGTCAGATCCGAGCAATCATCGTATAGAAGCGGGCGGTTATTACTGCGATGAGCACGGTTGCGCCCAATCCGAAGGCGAAGACCCGTTCTTCGATATGCTGAACTCCAAAATCACGTTGATTACCGGAGCCAACTATCAAAGTCCCGACGACTACCACAAGGTGGGCGGCGGATCCGTGGCGCCATCCGATTCCGGCAGTGGTGAGAGTCCCACCATTACCATGCCATACACGGTGGTGGGTGTCATTGATTCCTCCGCCAACAACTATGATGCGTTCACTTCCGGCATTGTGATGAGCATCGACGATATGAAAACGTTGAACGCCAAAATATCGGGGGACACCAAGGCCAACACGTCGAGCAAGGTCGTTTACGATCAGGTACTGGTGCACACCCAAGACATCAAAGACGTTGCCGACGTTGAAGTGCAAATCAAGGGCGCCGGTTATCAGACTTCCTCGTTTGAGCAAACGCGTAAGGAGATCGAAAAGCAGTCGCGGGGCATCCAGTTGGCTTTGGGCGGCATCGGCGCGGTGTCGTTCTTCGTTGCCGCGATTGGTATTGCCAACACCATGATTATGTCGGTGTCGGAACGTACGCGCGAAATCGGCATTATGAAGGCTCTTGGCTGCTATGTGCGCGATATTCGCATGATGTTCCTGTGCGAGGCTGGTGCGATCGGCCTTGTCGGCGGTGTGATCGCTTGCTTGATTTCCGCGATTGGTTCGATAGGCATCAATATGGCGTCTTTGGGTGGATTCAGCATTGAGAATATCGGCAAAGCGATTATGGGCGGCGACGATGTGACTCGCATTTCGGTGATTCCGTGGTGGCTTTTTGTGGTGGCCATGCTGTTTTCGATCGCCGTTGGTGTGGTAGCAGGTTTCGGCCCGGCCAATAAGGCTGTGAAGATTCCCGCTTTGGATGCCATCAAGAATGATCAGTGATTGCTGATTACAGATCGCTGATTTATAGATTGGCGGGGAATGGTCCACAGATATACCGATCATTCCCGCCAATTCGCTTATGTATCGATTATTCGCTGAGAATACCGCGGATTCGAGAGACGATGGTTTCTGAAGTCAATCCGTAACGTTCGTTAAGCTCGCCAAGAGGCACTCGGTCGGTGAACTCTTTGGCTGCGCCGAAATTCAGCACACGAACGTGAGAAGCCTTGGTATTACTGGAATTGGCATAAAATGCGGTGACTTTCTCACCCCATCCGCCTTCTAGCTGGCCATCTTCCAACGTAACAACCAAACGATGCCCATCGGCAAGCATCGCCAGTAATTCGGCATCCATCGTGGAATATTGCAATGCGTCAACAAGCGTCGCGGTAATCGCAGTATGTTCTTCATCATTTTCGGCCAGTGCCGACGTAATTTCGGCAGCCAACGGCATGGTATTGCCGAGTCCAAGAATCGCCACATCCCTGCCGGGCTGAACGATCTGATAGCGGACGAACGGGCATGCTCCGGCAATATTGACGGCTGGATCATGCTCTTCGGCACGCTGCAACGGGTCGAACGCCATATCGGCGGCACGTTCAAGTGCGAGAATCTGCTCGCCGGGCATACGAATCGCCACCACGCCATGTTCGGACGGGCCGGTAGCCCAAGCCAACATGTCAAGCATCTGTTCGCCGCTCGCGGGAGCCAAACAGGTCACGTCGGGAACATTGGCGAACATCGTCATATCGAATGTGCCCGAATGCGTATTGTCCGCGCCGGAAATTCCCGCGCCGAAAATCAGCAGCGTGGCGGGAACATGATTCAATGCCAACTCTTGCTGCAGCTGGTCGAACGTGCGTTGGAAGAACGTGGCGGAAGTCGCAAGCACCGGGCGTCCGCCAGCCCTGGCGATACCCGCGGCGAACGCGGCGGCATGTTCTTCCGTGATACCGGTATCGACGTAGTGGGCGCCGGCACGTTCACGAAAATCTCGGGTGATGCCATTCGATCCGGGGGTTGCGGGGGAGATGACCACCAATCCCGGCTCATTGTCGAAACGACGTTCCAGCGATGCCATGGCCATTTCGCCATAATATTTGCGTGCGTCGAGCGGTTTGCCGAGCGAGGCCTCCGGATCCTGCCAATGGTTGGCCTCGCATTGGCCCGCATGAGGTTGAGGATTGGTCTGATTGCAGCCATCCGAACCATTGTCGGCTTCCGTTTCGTCATTGAAGCCCAAGCCTTTGGTGGTGTGGATATGCACTACGATCGGGTGGTCAATGTCTTTGACCTCGTTCAGTACTTCCACCAGCGCGTCAACGTCATTACCCTGCTCCACATAGCGGTAGTCCAAGCCGAATGCCTTGAACAGATTCAGTTCGGCCATGCCATTCGACGTACGCAACTTGGCAAGCTGCCCGTACATACCGCCGAAATCCTCAGCGATCGACATTTCGTTGTCGTTGACGATGATGATGAGATTACCGCCCTGTTCGGCCGCATTGTTCAGCCCCTCGAACGCAATGGCCGAACTCAGGGATCCATCGCCGATAATGGCGATAACATTGCCGATAGTGCTTTCGCCGGCGGCGCCGCGCTGCATATCGCGGGTTTTGGCAAGACCGCAGGCCAGAGAAATCGAAGTGCCGGTATGGCCGAGCACAAAGGAATCATGTTCGCTTTCCAGCGGATTCGTGAAACCGGTCACCTCATCAAAACGAGATTGGTCCAAGTATGCTTCGGCGCGTCCGGTAAGCATTTTGTGCACGTAGCTTTGGTGCGACACGTCGAAAATGAAACGGTCGCGGGGCGAGTCGAACACGCGGTGCAATGCCACAGTGAGCTCCACCACGCCAAGATTCGAGCCGATATGCCCGCCATGTTGTTTGCCGTAGTCGAGCAGCGTGGCGCGGATTTCGAGGCATAGATCGCGTAATTGCTGGGCTGAAAGGGCATGTACGTCCGCCGGAGTGTGAATCGAACTCAAAATGCCAGCGGTCATCGTGCGCAATCACCCTTCCCTACGATCAGTGCAACCAAGTGCGAAATCATATCCCACTGTATGCCCCGACGAGGGTGTTTGCGGGCAAAGGAGCGCAAAGTCTTCTCAACTTGAGGCACAATAGAGGTGTTTGCAATCGTGAAAAGCCGTTATTCGCAAAGGAGCGCGAACATGAAAGCCGTATATGCCACCGGAACGAATTATGATGATCCGCTGTCCGTGCTTGAAGTGGGCACTATGCCTGAGCCTGAAACCAAGCCATTCTGGTCCACCATTCGTGTGAACTCGGCGAGCGTGAACCATCATGACGTGTGGAGTCTGCAAGGTGTGGGGCTTTCCGACGAGCAGACGCCGATGATCCTCGGCACGGACGCGGCTGGCGTGTTGGAAGAAGACATTCCCGTACGAAAGGGACTTAAGGCCGGTTCCGAAGTGGTCTTGTATACCTTCGTTGGTACCGATGGCGCCGGTGTGATGCCGGGGGAGAGACGCTCGATCCTGTCCGAACGGTATGCGGGAACCATGGCCGAATACACACAGGTGCCCAGCGCCAACGTGTTCGCCAAGCCCGCGAATCTGAATCTTGATGAGGCTGCCGCATTGGGTACCAGCTGGCTTACCGCATATTCCCTGCTGTTCGCATCGGCGAATGTGAAGCCGGGAGACACGGTGCTTATTCAAGGCGCCGGAGGCGGCGTGTCGACCGCGGCGATTCAGCTTGCTCACGCGGCCGGATTGGAAGTGTTCGTCACGTCACGAAGCGAAGACAAGCGTGCGCGAGTGTTGCAGCTCGGTGCCGATGCGGCTTTTGAAACGGGTGCGCGACTGCCACGCAAGGCGGATGCCGTCATTGAATCCGTCGGCGCGGCCACATGGAGTCATTCCGTCAAATCCGTACGTCCGGGAGGAACTATCGCCATTTGCGGCGCGACTACTGGCGACCAGCCGGGTGCAGAGCTTACGAGAATCTTCTTCCAGGATATTCGAGTGCAGGGCAATACCATGGGCTCCCGTGAGGATTTCGCACGTTTGCTGAAATTCGTGGAACATGCCGATCTGCATCCGGTCATCGATTCCGCATATGCGATCGACGACGCGCATCTTGCGTTCTCCAAGATCGTGAATGGCGACGTTTTCGGAAAAATCGTGCTGCACATCTAGCCGATTGCGTAAAGTAAACGGTGTTCAAGAACATGTTCTTTTGGATTCTTTCGGAGGTCCTTGATGGCAGACAACAAGCCTGAAGTCGCAGTGATTATGGGGTCGGCGAGCGATTGGGAAACCATGAAGCATGCCTGCGAGATGCTTGACCAGTTCGAAGTGCCGTACATGAAGCAGGTGATTTCCGCGCACCGCACCCCGGAATTGATGGGCGAGTTCGCGCATAGTGCCCGTGCCAACGGTCTGAAGGTCATCATCGCCGGAGCCGGCGGCGCGGCACATCTGCCGGGCATGGTCGCGGCCCAGACCACCCTGCCGGTCATCGGCGTGCCGGTGCGTTCCCATGCGCTGTCCGGTTGGGATTCGCTGCTGTCCATCGTGCAGATGCCAGGCGGCATCCCGGTCGCCACCACCGCAGTCGGCAACTCCGGTGCCACAAACGCAGGTCTTTTGGCTGTGAGCATTCTGAGCACCACCGATGAGCGTTTGGCCAATGCTTTGCAGGAATATCGTGACTCTCTGAAGGAAAAGGTGGCTGAATCCAATGCCCAGCTTGTCTGAGGAAACCAATGGCCGTGTTGAACGTCTGATGCCAGGGGCCACCATCGGCATTATCGGTGGCGGTCAGCTTGGCCGCATGATGGCGTTGTCCGCCCGCTACATGGGCTTCCGCATCGGCGTGCTCGACCCGACTCCGGATTGCCCGACCGCACAGGTGGCCGACTTCCAAGTCACTGCCGAATACGACGACATCACCGCGATCCGAGAACTGGCTGAAAAGTCCGACGTGCTCACGTACGAGTTCGAAAACGTGAACGCCGACGCCATCGACGAAGTGCGTTCCTTGTCTGCAGCCCCGCAAGGCACCGATTTGCTGCGTGTCACGCAGGATCGCGTCAACGAGAAGCAGTTCATCAATGATCATGGCACGCCGACCGCACCATGGAAGGCCGTCAACAGCGTTGAGGAGCTTGATGCGGCGCTCGGTGAAATCCATTACCCGGCCGTGCTGAAAACCCGTTCCGGCGGGTACGACGGCCACGGCCAGACCGTGCTGAAATCCGATGCCGATCTCGAAAAGGTACGAGCCCGTGCCGATCGCGGTGGCGGATTCCCGCCGAGCATTCTCGAAGGATTCGTCGATTTCGCATTCGAAGCGAGCATTCTCGTTGCCGGTAACGGCAAGGATTATGTGACCTTCCCGATCGTGCGCAACGAGCATCGTAACAATATTCTGCACATGACCATCGCTCCGGCCGAAGTCAGCGAAGACGTGGCGAAGGAAGCGCACGAACTCGCTTTGCGTTTGGCGCAAGGCTTCGAACTGGCCGGCATCCTCGCTATCGAACTCTTCGTTACCAAGGATGAGCGGGTTATCGTCAACGAGCTTGCCCCGCGCCCGCATAACTCCGGTCATTACACTATCGAAGCGTGCTCGTTCGACCAGTTCGACGCGCATATTCGAGGCATCGCCGGGTGGCCGCTCGAACAGCCCGAACTGCTCAAGCCGGCTGTTATGGTCAATGTGCTCGGGCAGCATGTGGCACCGACCCGCGCGCTGATCGCCGAGCATCCCGAATGGAATATGCACGACTATTGCAAGGCTGAAGTGCGTCATGATCGCAAGATGGGGCATATCACCGTGCTGACCGACGACACCAGGCAAACTGTGGCGGATCTTGAACGGACCGGCTGCTGGGATGATTTGAAATAAAACCGATGACGGCATGTTTCGCGCGTCAGCCTTTCCCTGAGGGGAGGACGGCGCGCGAAGCCATCAAGAACGGACATAGATTGACGGACGGACGCGTGGAGCGCAACACCAAACAAAAAGAACTGATTCATGATGCGTTGAAGGCAAACGATGAATTCATTTCCGCACAGGATTTGCATCGCAAGCTGGAAGACGAAGGCGTGAAGGTCGGCCTTGCCACTGTATATCGTCAATTGAATGCCTTGGCTGAGGCAGGCGAGGCTGATACCGTGCGTTTGGAAGGCCAACAGCTGTTCCGTCTGTGTGGTGATGACGGGCATCACCATCATCTCGTATGCACGAATTGCGGCAAAACCGTGGAAATCGAATCGCCATCCGAAACTTGGCTGCGTGGCATCAGCGAGAAATACGGATTCACCATCGAAAGGCATACGCTTGAGGTGTTCGGACTATGCCCCGACTGCCGGAATGAGGCACGACGGTAATTCCGTCGATCTCAACAATTTCGCCGATTTCAGCAACAACGGTTATGCGGACGGCGGAATCCTTGACGACAACTAGATACTGCCATCCGAACTGTCTATACCCCCTCATCGTTCTTTTGTGATTTCATCGACATATGCGTAAGAAAATCAGAAGAAACTGTGGATGAAATCGATCATTACAGCTTTTTGTCAGATATGGTCGCGAGAATAGTGCCTTGGCGTCGCCGTAAGGCGGGAAACGAAGCGAACTGACACGTTACGAGTGGAGATAAACACTTGACGAACGAATCCGTGAATACAGAGACGATTGAGGAACTGAAGATCTCGACGATTGATCCAAACGCACCCGCCAAGGAACGTAAGGAATTCCCAGGGTGGTTGTACGGCATACTGTTTGTGGTGTTCGACGCCATCGGTGTGGCAGCGCTACAGATTGGCGTCAGTCAATCCGCTACACGCGTCAAGCTTTCGAACAACATGTGGCTGACCGGTTGGGGCTTCGTCACCAAAATGTTCACCAACCTCAACTTTGTGGCGGTGCTCAACCTGATTTTGTGGGGCGTGCTGTATGTGATACTGCTCATGCTCATCAACCGCTTCTGGATCGCCACGCCAATATTTCTGGCGGTGACATTCATTATCGCGGTGATCGAACATTTCAAAGTATCCATCCGATATGAGGCGATTCTTCCCAGCGATCTGAACTTCCTCAAAGCCGATGCGGGCAATCTTATGAGCTTCATGCCGGCAGGCGCACAGTGGACCATTCTGCTCGCCGTCGTCATATTCGTTGCTTTCATTGCGCTTTTCGTATTCCTGAATCATCGTGACGGCCGTCACGGCAAGCTTTTCCGTGGCGACGACAAGCAGTCGCGCTCGCTGAATGCCATCGTGCGACTACTGCTGATCATCGTGCCGGGAACGTTCTTCACGCTGTATTCCATGCAGGTGAGCACTGTCGGATCTTGGGCGAAAACCTTCTCTTCGGCAATGGGGGACATGCCGTCCATGTGGGATTCCGTCTACGATGCGCAGCGCAACGGACCGATGGTCGCCTTCACCAGGCAGCTGAATCCGAAAGTCATGGTGAAGCCTGACGACTATTCCGAAGAAACCATGAAGGAAGTCGCGGCACGATACGAAAAAGAAGCGAAGAAGATCAACGCATCTCGTACCGAGAACATGACCGACAGTACGGTGATCTATGTGCTGTCCGAATCCTTCTCCGACCCGTCTCGCGTGCCGGGTCTTAAGATCAACAAGGATTCCATGCCCAACATTCGTTCCATCAAAGAGAATACGACCTCCGGTTTGATGCTCTCTTCCGGATATGGCGGTGGTACCGCAAACCTCGAATACATGGGATTGACGGGTTTGAGCATGTCGAATTTCGATTCGTCGCTCACCAGCCCGTATCAGCAGCTTGTGCCGAGCGAGCATTGGACACCGACCATCAACCAGCTGTGGGGGGCGTCGAAGAATTCCATCGGACTGCACCCGTACGAATCGTCTATGTACTCGCGTGCGACCAACTATAAGAAGTTCGGATTCTCGCATTTCTACACGTTGACCGGTCCGGACGTCATCTCGCATCAAGACAAGATCGACGATTCGCCGTACGTGTCTGACGAAGCGACGTACGAGAGCACCATCGAAGAAGTCAAGAAAACCGATGGCAACCAGTTCCTGCAGGTCATCACCATGCAGAACCACATGCCATACCACGATTGGTATAAGAACAACGATTTCAAGGCCGAATCCACTACGGACACTCCTTTGGAGGACGATGAAAAGGAGTCCATCGAAACCTATCAGAAGGGTGCGGCTCTGACCGACGAGGCGACCGCCGACTTCCTTGACAAGCTCAACGCCATCGACAAGCCGATCACCGTGGTGTTCTACGGCGATCATCTGCCGGGCATTTATTCGTCCGCTTCCGAAGACGACAACAATTCGCTTGCCTTGCATCTGACGGATTATTTCATCTGGTCCAACAAGGCGTCCAGCTCGCAAGGCAACGAGATCGACAACGCCGACTATTCGTCGCCGAACTTCTTCGTGGCGCAGGCCGCCGAGCATATGAACGCCAAGGTGTCCCCGTATCTGGCGTTCCTCACGCAAATGCATGAGAAAATCTCCGCCATGGAGCCACCTGTCGTCAACAATATCCAGGGATGGGACCGTATCCCTGAAGGTCAGAACATCTATCTCGACGCTGACGGCAATCCCATGGCCGAAAGCGACTTCGACGCGGAAACCCAGCAGTTGCTTGCCGACTACCAGCTGATTCAGTACGATATCACCACAGGGAAGAACTACCTGAAAGACACCGATTTCATGGATCTTCCCTAGAGGCAAGGGGGAAGAGATGGCCGCAACCGATCGCGAACAGCAGATTTTGGCGTGGATTAAGCAGAATCCTTTGATCAGCCAAAACGAGCTTGCGGAACTGTGCGGCATCACCCGTTCAGGGGTGGCCGCGCACATCTCCAACCTGATGAAAAAAGGGTACATCCAAGGCAAAGGGTATATCGTCACTCCGCCCAGCTATGTGGCTGTTGTTGGCGCCATCAATATAGACCATTACGGTGTCGCCATGCAGGATGTGGTTGGGGAAAGTTCCAACATGGGGCGCATTGTGTCATCCGTGGGCGGCATTGGTTACAATATCGCCTACAATCTGAACCGGCTTGGCGTGCCGAATTATTTGATTTCCGTCTATGGTGATGATGAGAACGGCGAACGCGTCAAGCAGGACGCGTATGCCAACGGCATTGACATCACGCATGCCAAGCAGATTTCCCATATGCCTACTTCCACCTTCTTGTCGGTTGTTTCCGCGCAGGGGCGTCAGATTGTGGGTCTTGATGATATGCAGATCAGTGCGGAAATCACCCCGGAATTTCTAGCGCAACGAGAGCAGACCATCGTCAATGCGGAAATGGTGGCGATTGATTCGAGCTTGCCGTCTGATGCCATAGCATGGGTTTGCGAAAAAACAAGTCGACCGATTTTCGTGCGCGTGGTTTCCGTTAATAAAGCGGCGCGAATCACGCCGGTGCTCGATCGCATCGACACTATGGTGCTTAATTCCGCCGAAGCCAAATTCGTGTCGGGGATTGAGGTGCATGACGAGGCCAGTGCCAGAGATTGCGCCGAACATTTGCTGCGGTCCGGTGTGCGTAATGTGTTTCTTTTTGTGGATGATTCGGACATGCTGTACTGCTGCGAACATGAAAGCTTTTTCTGGTCTTTGCCGGGAAGGGCGGAGGAACGTCGATATACCAATGGTGGTGCGTCGGCGGCGTTGAGTGCGCTGGTGTGGGCGCGTCGTGAGCATAAAACACAGCGGGAATGCGCTAGATATGCGTCTGCGGCGGCTGCGATGAATATGTCTCAGGTGCAGTCGATTTGCGCTGATTTTTCTGAAGAAGCTGTGCGGCGCAAAGCTGATTTGCTGCAGTAACGCAGGTATGGCGGTCTTACATTTGTTTCTTTCGTAATCGCGAGACACGCGATTTTTCCATATGTTACATCGATGAAATATAAGCAAAAGTTGACTGGCTTAAACTTTTGTTGTATTCTAAATTGAAGATAAAACGTTTCATCAAGGGTGTATCAAGGCAGATATATCCCCGGAAAATGTAGGAGGCAATATCCATGGCGGATATGACTTCAGGAAATACTGTTCCTGACCGTTACGTTGTGGTCATCGGTGGCATGAACATGGACATCTGTGGTAGACCGACGAGCACCGTAGTGGACCGAGACTCGAATCCGGGCGTCGTCAGCATGTCCGCAGGTGGTGTCGGGCAGAACATCGCACAGAACATGGCTCATCTGGGCATGCCGACATACCTGATCACCGTCTACGGCGACGATGAAAACGGCAAGACCCTAGAACGTTCGTGCGCGGCCAACAACATCAATCTTGACTATGCCGCACAGCTGGAAGGACGCCGTTCTTCCACCTACATGTTCATCACCGATGATACGGGCGATCTGCTGGTGGCCGTCAACGACATGGAAATCTGCAAGGAAATCAATCCGGCATTCCTCGAATCTCGCCTCGACTTCATCAACGGTGCCGCCATCTGCCTGCTTGACGCCAATCTTGAACCGGAAACCATGGCATGGATTGGCGAACACGTCACCGCGCCACTGTTCGGAGACACCGTTTCCACAGTCAAAGCGCACCGTTTCGACACGATCCTCAACAAGATGACCGTGCTCAAGCCGAATGATTTGGAAGCATCCGTACTCACCGGCATCGGTATCGCCGACCAGTATTCGGCAGGTGCCGCAGCGAAGACCTTGCTCGACAGGGGCGTGAAGAACGTATTTATTTCATTGGGTGCCAACGGAATCCTGTGCGCGAGACACGAAAACGACGAATACAGCTTCAAGCATGTGCCGCCATACCGTACCGAAATCGCCACGGCAAATGGGGCCGGAGATGCCGGCATGGCAGCCATCACCTGGAGCTTCTTCGATAACCCCGATCGAGATCTTGAAGAAGTCGGCAAAATTGCGCAGGCAGCATCCAGCATCGCGCTCGAATGCACAAAAGCAGTGCCCGATATCACCGTGGAACGCATACGTAAGAAGATGTCCGGCGAGATCGAGCCGTTGCTCGACGAAGTGCGTACCGCCTGAATTTTGCTACATCACACGTCCATCAACCCATACAAACACAAGGAGAACCGACAATGGTAGTCAAGCAGATCTATTCTCTGATCGAATACGATGAGGCCGTCAAAACCATGGAGGCTGGTGCCGACAACATTGGACTGGTGCCGATGCAGAATGGTGGCGTTCCGGCACATCGCGTGCCAATCGAACGCGTGCACCGCATTTTCGACGAATGCAAGCGTCGTGGCGTCACCTCCGTGGCCATCATGCTGACCAACGATCCCGACGAGATGATCGAGCTTGCCAGAGAGGTGCGGCCTGACATTCTGCATATCGCTGGCGATGGGTACGCCGCAGATGAAGCATTCGCGGCCCGACTTAAGGAAGCCGCTCCGAACACCAAACTCATGCAGGCCGTGCTCGTTGACGATGAATCCGCCGTCGACCGTGCCAAGAAGTACGCACAATACTGCGATCTCATCCTCACGGACTCCGGTCTGGCCCCCGACACCGGCATTGGTGCCAGCGGTCTGACCCACGACTGGAGCATTGACGCCCGTATTGTGGCCGAATGCGGCAAGCCGGTCATCATGGCTGGCGGCCTTGGACCAGACAATGTTGCCGAAGCCATCGAACAGTGCAAGCCGTATGGTGTGGACTCCCTGACGAAGACCAGCATCAAATACGACGGCGGCTACATGGAGAAAGACATCGACAAGGTTCGTCAATTCTGCATCAATGCCGACGCTGCGGCCGCAAAGATCGGACAGTGACCGATGGCTATGGAAGTCAAACTGCTGCAACCCGTCAAAGTGGTCTGCACTGACGATTTAGGGGAGACTCTGGTCGATATCATGCAGACCGCGGGCTATTCTCGTCCGCTGATGGTCACGGATTCCTTCGTCGGAAGCATGCCGCTGGTCGTTGCCGCACGTACCAAGCTTGAACAGGTCGGTGTCGATGTGGCGGTATTCGACCAGGTCAAGCCCGACCCGCTTTGCGAAACCGTGGAATCCGGCGTCGAAGCATTCGAAGCGCATAAGGCTGACAGCATCATCGCCATCGGCGGTGGCAGTTCCATGGATGTTGCCCGAGGCATCAACATCGTGCGTGTCAACGGCGGATCCATCATCGAATACACCGATCCAGCCAAGCCGATCGCACCATGCAACGGTATGATCGCAGTTCCGACCACCGCCGGCACCGGCAGCGAAATGTCCAACGCGCTGGTGGTCACCGAAGGATCCACCGGTCGTAAACTCGCGGTGCTTGCCGATCCGGCAGTCAGCGAATATGCCGTGCTGAACGCGGATCTCATGCTGACACTGCCCGCAAAAATGACCATCGCTTGCGGACTTGACGCATTCTGCCACGCCGCGGAAGGATACCTTTCCCGAATGGCAAGTCCGGTCACGGATGCCATTTGCGAAAAAGCGATGTTCCTGCTGTACAACTATCTGCCGCGTGCTGTGGCAAACGGTCAGGATCGTGAAGCCAGGGAACGTGTGATGGTCGCGTCGACGCTTGCAGGATGGATGCTGAACAATGCGGGAACCATTGCGGGGCATTCCATCGCACACGTGCTCGGAGCGAAATACCACATCGTGCACGGTGAAGCCGTTGGCTACGCGTTGCCGGCGGTTATGGAGTTCGTTGCTCCCGTACGTGCGCATAAGGTTCGTGAGATCGGTCAGATTCTAGGTGCGGTCTACCCGGAAAATGCGCCGGACGAGCAGGTTGCGATTATCGCAAGCAGAGCGTTCAAGGATTTCCGCGACCGCATGCTCGGTCTGCATCCTGTTGAGGATTACGGCATCAGCGTTGAAGAACTCGTTTCCAATGCGCAGGCCGTAGTTGACGAGCGTTTTGCAGGAAACACACCTCGTGACATCGATCTTCAGGCAGCCGAACAACTGCTCGAAGGTTTCGGAAGTCGCTGATATCAAAGGCCATTGCCGGCCTTGCAACAAGTTGTGTGACCGATGAGCCGGAGTCAGTCAATCGTCGACCACCTCATTATCGGTTCAAAGTTGGAGCACATAAGGAGGAACCATAATGTCCAAGAAAATCATCCTTGATTGCGATCCGGGACATGATGACGCCGTCGCCATCCTGCTTGCCGTGGGCAATCCCAATATCGATCTGCTGGGCGTCACCACGGTAGGTGGCAATCAGAGCCTTGACAAGGTGACCTACAACGCCCGTGCAGTGCTGGAAAAGGCGCATGCCACCGATGTGCCGGTGCATGCCGGATGTGACCGTCCGCTGGTGCGCAAGCAGGAAGTGGCAGCTTCCATTCACGGCGAAACCGGTCTTGACGGCGTTGAACTGCCTGAACCCAGTCGTCCGCTGGAAGCCGGACATGCCGTCAACTGGATTATCGACACCATTATGAGCAACGAGCCAGGCACCATCACTCTGGTGCCGACCGGACCGCTGACCAACATTGCCATGGCTGCCCGCATGGAGCCGCGCATTGTTGAACGTGTCAAGGAAGTCGTGCTTATGGGCGGCGGATACCATGTGGGCAACTGGAGTGCCGTGGCCGAGTTCAACATCAAGGTCGATCCGGAAGCCGCTCACATCGTGTTCAATGAAGCCTGGCCGATCACCATGGTCGGATTGGATCTGACGCATCAGGCATTGTGCACGCCCGAAGTGCAGCAGCGTATCGAAGGCGTTGGCACTGATCTCGCCAAGTTCGTGTCTGGTCTGATGGACTTCTTCCGCAAGACCTATCAAGACAATCAAGATTTCATCGATCCTCCGGTCCATGATCCGTGCACGGTGGCATACCTCATTGATCCGAGCGTCATGACCACCCGTCGTTGCTCGGTTGATGTCGAAATCCATGGAGATCTCACACTTGGCATGACCGTCGCCGACCTGCGAGGTCCAGAGCCGAGCGCCGAAGAATGCCACACCCAGGTTGCAGTCAAGCTTGATTTCAACAAATTCTGGGATTTGGTAACCGACGCAATCAAGACCATCGGCTGAAAGAAGAGAAAGATAAGTAAAGGGGTGCTCTAATGACAGAGACCAAAAACAGCAAAATGCTCGACGAAGGCGGCAAGTCCGTCGTCGCATTGATGGCAGCATTGATGGCAGCCATCTTCGCGTTCCAGCTCAACGCGTCCATGCTTTCGCCTGCATTGACGACCATGCGTGTTGAACTCAACACCACCGATGCGCAGATTGGCTTGACCCAGACGGTGTTCTTCACCTCGTGCGCAGTGTTCTCGCTGTTCCTGCCGCGACTCGGCGATTTGATCGGTCGCAAGAAAGTGCTGCTTGGCATTCTTGTGCTTACCGCTTTGGGCTGCGTGGTTTCCGCGCTCGCGGTCAACGTGCCGATGCTGATGATCGGTCGTGTGATTCAGGGTGTTGCCGGTCCGATTGTGCCGATGACGCTGATCATGCTGCACGCCAAGGTTACTGAAGATAAGAAGTACGCCAAGCTCATGGCTATTCTGACTTCCGTTAATGGTGGCATCGGCGGTGTCGACGCTATTCTTGGCGGCTGGCTTGCTGGCACGTTCGGTTTCCGTTCCGTGTTCTGGGTCATGGTTGGCGTTGCGGTGCTTGCCATTGTGCTTGTGTTCGTGTATGCGGAAGAATCCACCGCTTCCGAGACTCCGAAGATGGATTGGGTTGGCGTGGTTTCCCTTGCCGCCGCATTCTTGGCCGCATATCTGGCCATCAACGAGATTCAGAAGCTGGGCTCCGCCAATTGGGCGCTGGTCGCTGTCGAAATCATTATTGCAGCAGTGCTGTTCGTGGTGTTCTGGAATGTTGAGAAGCGTCAGAAGGCTCCGATGGTCACCACGCATTACCTCAAGCAGCGTCGTACTTGGGGTCTGCTGCTGACCACCCTGCTTACCATGACCGGCGTGTTCGCCATCATGAACGGTATCGTGCCTGCTCTCGCTCAGGATACCGAAGTCGGCGCCGGCATGAGCGCCAGCGTGGTATCGTTCGCCACCCTGACTCCGTATGCGTTGATCGGTCTCGCATTCGGCCCGGTCGCAGGCGTGCTCGCTTCGAAGTTCGGCTACCGTGCGGTGCTGCGTACTGGCTTGATCGTCTCTGTTGTGGGCGTGCTGTTCGGCATCTTCGTGTGCAACGTTCCGAGCATCTGGGCACTTGTGGTCATGTCTTTGGCTTTGGGTGTTTCCTACGCAGGTACTGCCAACATCATGCTGAACGGTCTGGGCATCGTGCTCTCTCCGGAAGACAATCCGGGCTACCTGCCTGGTCTGAACTCCGGTGCATTCAACCTGGGTGCCGGTCTGAGTTATGCAGTGCTGTACGCTGCTCAGAACGCGTTCACCGCATCCGGCGGTGCGACCAGCGGCTACATCGCAGCCATGGTTGGCGGTGTGATTCTGCTCGGTCTCGCGTTCTGCGCATCCCTGCTCATTCCGAAGCCGGGAGAGCAGAAGTAATCAATATAAGCTTGCCTGTGTTGTGTGATTAAAAAACGGCGGTTTTTGCAGTCGGACTCCTCTCTGTCCGACCACAAAACCGCCGTCCTTTTTATATATATGATTGCGATTGTATGGTTACAGACATTTCTGATGGTATGCAATCGCTGGGTGCATTCAGATGTTCAGTGCCTTGGCGCCGATGTCGTGACGGTAGAACATGCCCTTGGTGTCGAGCTGGTCGATAATCGCATACACCTTGTCTTGAGCGGCCTTGATGTCGGCTGCGGAGGTTTCCACCAACAGCACGCGGCCGGAATTGGCGACCAGACCTTCTTCGCTACGAGCCACGCCAGCGTAATAGACGTGGGAATCCTCATCGACTGGAATCTCAGGAATCGCAGCGCCCTTGATCACATCGACAGGGTAGCCGTCGGCGGCGAGCACCACACCAAGCGTGGCGTTGTCATTATCCCAAGTGAACTCCGGAGTCTCGCCATTGAGCAGAGCGCTGATGCCGGCGCCGAGATCAGACGTGAGCTTCGGCAGCACGACTTCCGTTTCCGGATCGCCGAAACGAGCATTGAACTCGATAACCTTCGGACCATCCGCGGTGGCGATCAAGCCAGCGTAAAGAATGCCCGTGAACGGCGTACCCTCATCGGACATAGCCTGCACGGTCGGCTTCACAATGGTTTCGATAGCGGTGTCAACCACATCCTGACCGATCTGCGGAACGGGACTGTACGCACCCATGCCACCGGTGTTCGGACCCTTATCGCCATCATAAGCGCGCTTATGATCCTGAGAAATCGGCATCGGCCAGAAATCGGTGCCATTCACAAAACTCATCAGCGAGAACTCCTGACCCTCCAAGAAGTCCTCGATGACAACCTTCGCACCGGCGTTGCCGAAACGATGATCGACGAAAATGTCTTCAAGAGCGGCGATGGCGGTTTCCTCATCCATGGCAACGGTCACGCCCTTGCCAGCGGCCAGACCATCAGCCTTGATCACAATCGGAGCGCCATGTTCACGCACATAAGCGGTGGAACGCTCCAAATCGTCGAACGTCTGATACTTCGCAGTCGGAATGTTGTGACGTTCCATCAACTGCTTGGCGAAATCCTTGGAACCCTCGATTTGCGCGGCGGCCTTGCTCGGACCAAACGCCTTGATGCCAGCTCCCGCGAAATCGTCGACGATGCCCTCGATAAGCGGCACTTCCGGACCGACGAACACCCAGTCGTAGCCGTTGTTCTTCACGAAATCAATCAGCGCGGCATGATTGGACGGGTTGATCTGCGTGGTGCGGATGCCGTCAAGCTCCATGCCTGGATTGCCCGGAGCCACCGTGACTTCGCTGACGCTGCCGCCGCGCATAAGTGCATGGGCGATGGCATGCTCGCGTGCACCGGAACCAATGACCAGAACCTTCATGTTTCCTCCTGTTGTGTCCCTTTTGGGAAAATCCTATGTTCAGGAAAGTCTTCGGAAATAAAAGGGGGTGGCCGTTATGGCTCACCCCCGTATATGTATTTACTGCAGTTCGACGTCGCTATCGGTCTTCTTGACGATATTGCCGAGTACGTAACCGGCTTCGTCATTGGACTTGAGCAATTCCATGGTCTTATCGGCATCTTCGGCGTTGACGGCCAGCACCATACCAATACCCATGTTGAAGATGTTGAACATTTCCATATGGTCGACTTCGCCGGCCTTTTCGAGCACGTCGAAAATCGGCAGTACCGGCCAGGAGCCGAGGTTGATGTGTGCGGCCAGACCGTCCGGAATCATACGCGGAACGTTTTCGATGAAGCCGCCGCCGGTGATGTGGGCGACACCCTTGACCACGCCGGCCTTGAACAGCGGGGAGAGGGCCTTCACATAAATCTTCGTCGGGGTGAGGAGCACGTCGCCGAGCTTTTCGCCGTCGAGCTCGTCAAGCACGGTATCGACGGTATAGCCAGCCTTCTCGAACAGGGCCTTGCGCACCAGAGAGAAGCCGTTGGAATGTACGCCGGTGGACGGCAGACCAATGAGCACATCGCCCTCAGCGATGGTGGAGCCGTCCACGATTGCGGACTTCTCGGCAACGCCGACCGCGAAACCGGCCAGATCGTACTCGTCTTCGTCATACATGCCCGGCATTTCAGCGGTTTCACCGCCGATCAGACCGGAACCAGCCTGTACGCAGCCGTCGGCAACGCCAGCCACAACCTGCTCGAGCAGTGCTGGATCGTTCTTGCCGCAGGCGATGTAATCCAGGAAGAACAACGGTTCCGCACCCTGAGCGGCAATATCGTTGACGCACATGGCCACGCAGTCGATGCCGATGGTGTTGTGCTTGTTGGCCATCTTGGCAACGACCAGCTTGGTGCCGACGCCGTCAGTGCCGGAAATCAGTACCGGCTCCTTGTATCCGAGGGAAGCCAGATCGAACAGGCCGCCGAAGCCGCCGATACCGCCGACCACGCCCGGACGGTTGGTGCGCGCCACATGGGACTTGATGCGCTTGACGACTTCGTAACCGGCTTCGACGCTTACGCCGGCTTCCTCATATGCTTTTGGCATATCAAACCTTTCTCGGGTTCAGTGTTCTTCTTGGGATGAAGTAGTGGTGTATTCGTTGCCCTCGTACTTGCTTTTATACAAGGCGAATTCAGGCAGACGCACGCGATCTTCAGGAGTAAGGGACTTCAAAAAATCACTTTCATAATCGTCGAGTGCGGTCGGGTAGTCGCCATTGAAGTAGGCCACGCACAGACCGCCGTACGGGGCGTCCGCACCCAGGCCGATAGATTCGACCAATCCGTCGAGTGACAGGAACGCCAAGGAATCGGCGCCAATGAAATCGCGAATTTCTTCAACGGACTTCTTTGCGGCGATGAGCTCCTTGGTGGTGGAGATGTCGATGCCGTAGAAGCACGGGTACTTCAGCGGCGGCGAGCTGATACGCATGTGCACTTCGGCGGCGCCAGCTTCCTTCAGCAGCTGCACGATGCGCTTGGACGTGGTACCGCGCACGATGGAATCGTCGATAACGATCACGCGCTTGCCTTTGACCACGCCGCGCACGGCGGACAGCTTCATGCGCACGCCCTGCTCGCGCAGTTCCTGCGTCGGCTGGATGAAGGTTCGAGCCACATACTGGTTCTTGATCAGGCCCATCTCGTTTGGCAGACCAGCTTCTTCCGCATAGCCGGAGGCCGCGGACAGCGAGGAATTCGGCACGCCAATGACCATATCGGCATCGACCGGCGATTCTTGGGCCAGACGCGCACCCATACGCTTGCGGGCGGAATGCACGTTTACGCCGTAAATGTCGGAATCGGGGCGTGCGAAGTAGATGAATTCCATCGAGCAGATGGCCAACTGGGTCTGATTGGTGTACTGCACGATCTTGTAGCCGTGATCGTCGATAACCACGATTTCGCCCGGGCGAATATTGCGCACCAATTCGGCGCCGACAACGTCAAGCGCGCAGGTTTCGGAAGCGAGCACATAAGCGCCGTTTTTCATCTTGCCGAGGGAAAGCGGGCGGAAACCGTTCGGATCAAGCGCGCCGATCATGGCGTCTTCGGTCATGATCAGGTAGGCGAAACCGCCATGCACGGTGTTGAGCGCTTCCTTGAGCTTGTCCATGAACGTACGCTGTGTGGAGCGGCGCAACAGGTGCATCAACACTTCGGTGTCGGAATTGGAGTGGAAGATTGCGCCTTCGTCTTCCAACTGACGCCTCAGAGTCGGGCAGTTCGTCAGATTGCCATTGTGGCACAAGGCCATATCGCCGTCATGGAAGCGGAAGATGAATGGCTGGATGTTGTCGGTGCCGCCTGAACCGGCAGTGGCGTAACGCACATGGCCGATCGCCTTGTCTCCCTTCAGGCGTTCGATTTCGCGTTCGTCGCCGAACACTTGGGTCAACAGACCCGTTCCGCGATGACCGATGAGATGACCGTTATCGTTCGAGACAATGCCGGCGCCTTCCTGACCACGATGCTGCAGCGCGTGCAGGCCGAAGTAGGTGAGTCGGGCGGCGTCCGGGTGACCCCAAACGCCAAAAATACCGCATTCCTCGTGGATGTCTTCGAGTTCAGCTGACAAGCCAAAGCTCCTTCCAAAACCATGGAGACAAGGGATTCGCTACCGTTCAACACTACCAACCGGAGGCTACAATTGGCGGTTTTCGTGGAGTCCTTAGGGGCACTTGGCATGTCGGGTGTGTCGAACAATTGTTCGAACTCTCTGATATGCTGAATGCAGGAAAATACAGTGCGGTGCATCGGCGATGCTTTGTCGGTGCTTTGCGAGGCGAAGTGCTCGTTGACGTTTCAAGATGGAGCCAAATCATGGAAGGAGTCTGAAGATGGCCGAACGTACCTATATCGCTATCGATCTGAAATCCTTCTATGCGTCTTCGGAATGTGCGGAACTCGGATTCGATCCTCTATCCACGCATCTGGTAGTGGCCGACCAATCGCGCACCGACAAAACCATCTGTCTTGCCGTGTCGCCATCGCTCAAAGCATATGGACTGCCGGGGCGGGCGAGACTGTTCGAAGTCAAAGCGAAGCTTAAAGAAGTCAATGCTGCACGGCGGGCAGCGGCACCGGGCGGTGTGCTGAGAGGTGAATCGTATGATGCGAAAGCGCTCGCAGCTAATCCGAATCTGGCTGCCGGCGCGTATATAGCCAAGCCTCGAATGTCGCATTATCTCAACATCAGTGCGAAAATCTACAGCATATATTTAAGATACGTATCCGAAGCTGACATTCATGTCTATTCGATAGATGAAGTATTCATGGATGTTACCGGGTATTTGCGGGCTTACGGCAAAAGCGCGCATGATATGGCCCGTGAAATGATCCAGCAGATTCTTCGGGAGACGGGCATCACCGCAACGGCCGGTATCGGTACGAATATGTATTTGGCGAAAGTGGCTATGGACGTGGTCGCCAAGCATATTCCCGCGGATAAGGATGGCGTGCGTATCGCGCAATTGGATGAGATGTCGTATCGTCGGCTGTTATGGGCGCACAGGCCGTTGACTGATTTCTGGCGTGTGGGACGAGGGTATGCGAAGAAGCTCGAAGCCCAAGGTCTAATGACAATGGGCGATATAGCCCGATGTTCCATAGGCCGTGCCGACGAGTATTACAACGAGGGCCTGCTGTACAAGATGTTCGGTGTGAACGCCGAGCTGCTTATCGACCATGCGTGGGGTTGGGAACCTTGCACGATCGCCGACATCAAAGCGTATAAGCCAGCTGGTCATAGTATGAGTTCGGGGCAGGTGCTTACGGGCGCGGTCGGTTTTGATTCGGCGCGGCTGATTGTGAGAGAAATGGCGGACACCTTGTCTTTGGACTTGGTTGCCAAAGGTGTGAAGGCCGGCCATATGGGGTTGATGGTCGGTTACGATACCGCCAGTCTTGATCCAAAGCGGCTAGGGGAGTGTGGCACTACGGAATTGAAGGCGATGGCTGAGCGAGCCATTGCCGAATATAGCGGTCCCGTAACTCTTGATAGGTATGGTCGGCGTGTGCCCAAGCCGGCTATAGGGTCGATTGGTCTGGGCGACCATACGTCATCCACCACGCGCATATGCGATGCGGTTGACGAATTGTTCTGCAGAATCGTCGATCATCGGCTGTTGGTACGTCGATTGAATGTGGTTGCTTCTGATTTGCAAACGGTCGAACAGCTGGCTGAGCGGAATGCTGCGGCGAATTACGTTCAGCCCGATCTGTTTTCGGATATGCAGGAAGTCTCAAATGGAAGCGATAGCAACGATTGCAGTGATAACGTCGATAACAACGCGCGGTCTTCCTATACTGACGATATGCAGGTTGTCGATGAGATTTCCGAACAGCATGTGCAACAGACGATTCTTGACATCAAACGCAAGTTCGGCAAAAACGCCGTCATCAAAGGAATGGACATGTTCGCTGATGCCACAGGTCAACAGCGCAACCGACAGATTGGAGGTCATGCAGCGTGAGTTTGCAGCAAACCGACCGTTACGATGACATCATCAACTTGCCTCATCATCGCTCGCGCACGCGTCCGCACATGAGCATGCACAACCGTGCCGCGCAATTCATGCCTTTCGCCGCTCTCACCGGCTACGACGACATCATCAAACAAGCCGCCACCCATTCCAACGAAGCAGTGGAACGCGCCAACACCCCCGTCAATCTCTCCGAAGGCTACCTCTCCGCCTAACATGCGTCGGAGACCAAAAAAGAGGCTGTCTGGTTTGATTAGGGAGGAATCCCGATCAAACCAGACAGCCTCTGTATGTTCGAAGCTACGTCAGAACGCTTTTATAGATGCGGTCGTGGATCAGGCGGCGAAGTACTCCACGCCGGCTGCGAACAGCGGCTGATCCTTCTCGCCGGGCACGTTCTTGAACGTACCGTTGCTGTAACGCTCGGAGTGGCCCATCTTGCCGAACACGCGGCCGTCCGGGCTGGTGATGCCTTCGATGGCCAGCAGTGAACCGTTCGGGTTCACGCTCAGGTCCATGCCCGGCACGCCGGCCTCGTCCACGTACTGCGTGGCGATCTGGCCATTGGCCTTGAGCTGGGCGAGCATATCGTCGGAAGCCACGAAACGGCCTTCGCCGTGGGAGATGGCGATGGTGTGCATGTCGCCCACCTCGGTCTTTGCCAGCCACGGGGAGAGATTCGACGCCACGCGGGTGCGCACCAGACGGCTCTGGTGGCGGCCGATGGTGTTGAACGTCAGCGTCGGGCATTCGGCGGTCATCGGCACGATGTCGCCGTACGGCACCAGGCCGAGTTTGATCAGCGCCTGGAAACCATTGCAGATACCGAGCATCAGACCATCACGGTTGTTCAACAGGTCACGCACCGCTTCGGTAACGGCAGGAGCACGGAAGAACGCGGTGATGAACTTGGCGGAACCATCCGGCTCGTCGCCGCCGGAGAAGCCGCCAGGAATCATGATGATCTGGCTCTTCTTGATTTCCTCAACCAAAGCTGCGGTGGACTCAGCCACAGCAGCAGGGGTGAGGTTGTTCACGATGAGCGTGCTCACGTCGGCACCCGCGCGCTCGAAGGCGGCTGCGGAATCGTATTCGCAGTTGTTGCCGGGGAACACGGGGATGATCACATGCGGCTTGGCGACGCCGGCGCCGGTGTATATGGTCTTCTTCGGCGCATTGAAGGACACGGTCTCAACGGTCTTGCCCTTTTCGTCGCCCTTGGATCGGTACGGGAACACGGATTCGATGCCGCCCTCCCAAGCGTCCTGCAGTTCGGCCAGATCCAGCGTCTCACCGGCTGCCACGAACTGGTAGGCCTCGGTGGTCTCGCCGACCTCACTGACCTCAACCAGGTTGGATACGGCCGGAACCTTCGCGGTGTCGGCAAGTTCGATGATGAAGGAACCATAGGCCGGGGCGAACAGGTCGTCCACGCTGATGCCATCGGCCAGCTTCACGCCGATCTGGTTGCCGACAGTCATCTTGAAGATAGCCTCGGCGGTGGCACCGTAGCCAGGCGTGGACACGGCCAGCGCATCGCCGAAATCGGTGAGCTCCTCGACTGCGGAGAACACCTCCAGCAGCGAATCCTTGTCCGGTGTGAGGCCGTCGGCCTGGTAACGCGGCGCGATGCGGATCACACGGTGACCAGCGCCCTTGAACTCTGGGGAAGTGGCACGCTTCATGTTGCCCACAGCCACGGCGAAGGAGATCAGGGTCGGCGGAACGTCCAGCTGTTCGAACGTGCCGGACATGGAGTCCTTACCGCCGATTGCGCCAGCGCCTAGATCGACCTGCGCCATCAGAGCGCCCAGTACGGCGGCCATCGGCTTGCCCCAACGCTCCGGCTCGTCGCGTAGCTTCTCGAAGTATTCCTGGAAGCTCAGATACGCTTTCTCATGTTCGAAACCGGCGGCCACCAGCTTCGAGAGCGACTCGACCACAGACAGATAAGCGCCTGTGAACTGGTTCTGCTCCATGATGTACGGGTTGAAGCCCCAAGCCATCGCGGAGGCGGTGGTGGTCTCGCCGAACACCGGCAGCTTGGCGACCATGGCCATGTTCGGGGTCAGCTGCTTCCTGCCGCCGAACGGCATGAGCACGGTGCCTGCGCCGATGGTGGAGTCGAAACGCTCGGAAAGACCCTTGTTGGAAGCCACGTTCAGATCGGTGAGCATGGCATGCATGCGGTCAGACAAGGAACCGGAAGCCCACGGGGTGGTGTAGGCCTGCTGAGCTTCGACATGCACCACCTGATGCTTCGGAGCGCCGTTGGAGGCGAGGAACTCGCGGGACAGATCCACGATCGTGTCGCCGTTCCATACCATCGTCATGCGCGGCTCTTCGGTCACTGTCGCGATGACTTCGGCCTCGAGATTCTCTTCCTTGGCGTAGCCCAGGAACTCGTCCACATCCTCGGCGGCCACGTCCACGGCCATGCGCTCCTGGGATTCGGAAATCGCAAGTTCGGTGCCGTCCAGGCCCTCGTACTTCTTCGAAACCTTGTTGAGATCAACATACAGGCCGTCAGCCAGCTCGCCGACCGCCACGGATACGCCGCCGGCGCCGAAATCGTTGCAGCGCTTGATCAGACGGCATGCGTCACCGCGGCGGAACAGACGCTGCAGCTTACGTTCGACGGGAGCATTGCCCTTCTGCACCTCGGCGCCGTCAAGCTCCAGGGATTCGACGTTATGCGCCTTGGACGCGCCGGTGGCGCCGCCGATGCCGTCACGGCCGGTACGCCCGCCGAGCAGGATGACCTTGTCGCCCGGAGCCGGGGTTTCGCGGCGTACATGATCGGCCGGAGTCGCGGCCACAACCGCACCGACCTCCATGCGCTTGGCCACATATCCGGGGTGGTAGATTTCGTCCACCTGACCGGTGGCCAGGCCGATCTGGTTGCCGTAGGAGGAATAACCGGCAGCGGCGGTGGTGACGAGCTTGCGCTGAGGGAGCTTGCCTTCAAGCGTCTCGGACACCGGCACGGTCGGATCGGCGGCACCGGTCACGCGCATGGCCTGATACACGTAGGAACGGCCGGAAAGCGGGTCGCGGATGCAGCCGCCGATGCAGGTTGCCGCACCACCGAACGGTTCGATTTCCGTCGGGTGGTTGTGGGTTTCGTTCTTGAACAGGAACAGCCAATCCTCATCATGGCCATTCACATCAACCTTCACCTTGACAGTGCAGGCGTTGATTTCTTCGGATTCGTCAAGATTCTTCAGAATACCGTTCTTCTTGAGCCACTTCGCGCCGATGGTGCCCATATCCATAAGGCATACGGGCTTTTCGTCGCGGCCAAGCTCGTGACGCATCTCAAGATACTTATCGAACGCGGCCTGCACGGTCGCGTCGTCAATCTGCACATCATCAAGTTGCGTGCCGAACGTGGTGTGACGGCAATGATCGGACCAATACGTGTCGATCACCTTGATTTCCGTGATTGTCGGATCACGCTGTTCCTCGGTGAAGTGAGCACGGCAGAACTGCAGATCAGCCAAATCCATGGCCAGGCCACGGTCGGCGATGAACTGCTCAAGATCGGCGTCGCTCATGGTGCGGAAACCTTCGATGACCTCCACCTTGCCCGGTACCGGCACCTGCGTCTTCAACGTGGTCTTGGTATCCAGCGAAGCTTCGCGAGCCTCGACCGGGTTGATCACATAATGCTTGATGGCGGCGATGTCGGCGTCGCCCAGCTCGCCTTCAAGTGCATACACCTTGGCGGAACGAACAGTCGGGCGCTCGCCCTGGGAGATCAGCTGAATGCATTCGCTGGCGGAATCCGCACGCTGGTCGAACTGACCGGGCAGATACTCCACAGCAAACACATTATCAGAACCGAAATCAGGCAAATCGGCGGAAACATTATCGACCTGCGGCTCACTGAACACGGTAGGGGTGGCCTGTGCGAACAGTTCCTCGCTAATGCCTTCCACATCATAACGATTGACGAGACGCACATTCTTCAGCGATGCGATGCCAAGAATGGTCTTCAGCTCGTTGGCGAGCTGCTTGGCCTCGACATCAAAACCCTGCTTCTTTTCCACGTACACGCGAAAAACCATGGTTGACTCCTTGAAAGAGGGGCTTGGTGAGATTGATAAAAATAAGATTTTCAAAAACGATGAAGCCCGCATCCGAGTTTGTACTGCAGATGCGGGCTATCGCAAGTATTATTCGGCTACTTCAATGCCTTCGGACTTGGCGAGTTCAGCCAAGCGGCTTTCGACCTCTTCGTAAGCCGGAATGATGTCGCCCAGATCGCGGCGGAACAGATCCTTGTCGAGATGCTCAACCTTGCCGGAGCCGTCACGCTGATCCCACAGACGGCAGGAATCAGGCGTAATCTCATCGGCCAGCAGCAGCGTGCCGTCGGAAGTGCGACCCATTTCGATTTTGAAATCAACAAGCTTGATGCCGATCTTGGCGAAGATCTCGATCAGGGCCTCATTGATACGGCGGGCGAGAGGTGCGATCTCAGCCAGATCCTCACGGGTGCAGACGCCCAACGCAACCAGATCGTCGTCGTTCACGAACGGATCGTGCAGATCGTCGTTCTTCAGGAAGTACTCCAGCACCGGCTCCTTGAGCTCGATGCCCTCTTCCACGCCCAAGCGAGAGCAGAAGTGGCCGGCGGCGGTGTTACGCAGCACGATCTCGAGTGGGAACATGGTGACCTTCTTGACCAGCTGGGAGGTTTCGCCTACGCGGGCCACCAGATGGCTGTCGATACCGCGCTTCTTGAGCAGATCGAAGATCAGCGTGGTGATGAGGTTGTTCAGCCTGCCCTTGCCGGCGAAGTCTTCCTTCTTCTCGCCGTCACCTGCGGTAGCGGAGTTCTTGTATTCGACCCAGAGCACCTCCGGATCGTCAGTTGCGTACAGTTGCTTGGCTTTGCCCTCGTAGAGCTTTTCCAACTTCTCCATTACTCGCCTTTCCTGGTGTTTGGGAGGTAGATAGTTTGGTGAACTTGACGGTTAACAAGATACCAACGGGAGGCTACAATCGAATGGTTTTTGGGCGCGTTCCGGCAGTCTTCCGTCAGTATCCGGCAATAGTGCGTCAGGCGATGTCGATTTCGAGCGATTCGGCCACATTCTCGGCTTTAGCACGCGCGTCGGCCTCATCTGTTCCGATGGCCAGCGCGACTGCCATGCGACGATGGCCGTGCACTTCCGGCTTCGCGAAAATACGCAGATCGGTGCCCGGCTGAGACAAAGCGGTGGCGACGTTGCGGAATTCGGCCTCACCATCGCCCTGAATGACGATTGCATGGCTTGCCGCGACGGCACCGTCCGGGATCGACAAGGCAACATGTTCTTGCGTAATCGGCAAACCGAGAATCGCACGCGCATGCAACGCGAATTCGCTTAACCGTTGCGACGCCATCGTGACCATGCCAGTGTCATGCGGACGTGGGGAGACTTCATTGAACAGCACGGAACCGTCGGTCAGCACGAACAGCTCCACGCCGAACACACCCCAACCCTTCTCGCCGGAAGCCTTGGCCTTCGCCACCAGACCTTCCACTGCGGTGCACGCTATGCGTTGCGCCTGCGCAAGCACATCCTGTGTGAAGGAGGCCGGTTGCCAGGATTCGCGATAGTCGCCGCTTTCCTGACGCTGTCCGATCGGAGCGCAGGTCACGATGCCGGCGCTGGAGCTGACGGTCAGCACCGTCAGCTCGTAATCAAGCGGAGCCAACGCTTCTACAATCACTCGGGAAACGTCTCCCTCGTCGTGCGCGCGACGACCTTCCTGTGCCTCAACCCAAGCCGCATCAATCGCATCGGCGGAACGCACCACGGACTGGCCGTGACCGGAAGAACTCATAATCGGCTTGACCACGCACGGGTAGCCAACCGTTTTTGCCCCAGCGCGAAGCTCTTCCAGCGAGCCTGCGAAGCGGTACGGCGTGGTCGGCAATCCCAATTCCTCATGCGCAAGTACGCGCAAACGTTCACGATCCATGCAAATGGATGCGATTTCGGCACTTGGCACCACCTGTGCGCCACGCTCGGCCGCGGCAGCCAATTCGCTGGTGGCGATCGCTTCGACTTCCGGCACGATAATATCCGGCTGGATTTCGTCAAACAATACGCGCAATTGTTCGGCATTGGCCATATCGAGCGCACGGTATTCATGCGCCACCTGCTGCGCGGGGGCACCCTCATAGGAATCGGCCGCGCACACCCATGCGCCAAGCCTCATCAGTTCGAGAGTGACTTCCTTGCCCAGCTCTCCGGAGCCAAGAAACAGAACACGAGTCGGATGCTTACCAAGCGGAGTGCCCAAGGCACGATTCTCTTCAGTCATGCCTTCCATTGTGCCATCGGCGTAGGATGGAGTGCATGTCTGAGACGGAACAGGAAGAAACACAGCGCCCCCTGACCATCGCCATGGTGGTCGACACGTCGGGAAACCGAGGTAACGGCACGTCGAATTCGGCGTTGCAGTGGGCGGAGGAATTGAAGCGGCAAGGCCATACGGTCAGGCTTGTGGGCATTGGTGCGCCTGAATACCCGGCACGAGTCAACCATGTGCCTCTGGTCAGTTGGGTGGCGAAAAAGCAGCAGATGCAGTTCGCCGAACCAAGCGACACGCTGTTCAGAACCGCGTTCCGAGGCGTGGACGTGGTGCACATCTACACGCCGTTCCGTTTTGGCCAGCATGCGTGCAAAGTCGCCAAACAGATGGGAATCGCGGTTACTGCGGGCTATCATGTGCAGCCGGAGAACATCACGTATTCGGCAGGTCCGCTGAAATATATTCCGGGCATCGACAAGTTCATCTACTGGCTGTTCAATTTGTGGCTGTACCGCAAAATCGACCATGTGCATGTGCCGACCGAGCTTGGCGCAAGTTTGCTGCGTTCTCACGGGTACAAATCGAAACTGCATGTGATTTCCAACGGATATGAATCACGATTCACTGCGAAAACGCAGCGCGATGCGGGGAAGTCTGCTCCGGTTCCGTTCCACATTGTCGCTTCCGGACGATTGACGAACGAAAAGAATCATGTCGCATTAATTCATGCGATCGCCCGTTGCAGGCATGCGCAAGATATTGAACTGACGATTGCCGGCACCGGTCCTTTGAAAAAGAAATTGCAGCGACTCGCCGCACGTTTGCTTTCCAGACCGGCATCGATCGGATTTCATAAGAACACCGAAATGCCCGCGTTGCTGCGTTCCGGCGATTTGCTGGTGCATCCTTCGATTGCCGATCTCGAATCGGTGAGCGTCATTGAAGGTATGGCCGCCGGTTTGGTGCCGGTCATCGCATCGTCTCCGTTGAGCGCCGCAGGCCAGTTCGCGTTACGTGACGAATCGCTATTCCCTGTCGACGATGTGGAAGCGTTGGCAAGGCGCATCGATTGGTGGGTCGATCACCCCGATGAACTGTCGAAATGGGGCGAAATCTATGCCGAACACACTAAAGAGCATTATTCGGTGGCTGCTTCCGTGCGTAAATTCGTGGCTATGGAACGCGAGGCGATCGCCGATAATGCCAATAAGCAAATCAATGCGTAACAATCAGCATAAATGGAACCACATGCGTGATAAATGATCGTAACGTAAGCAAAAAGGCGCGGGATGTAATTCCTGCGCCTTTTTGTTGTTTGTCGTAATGATTATTTTTCCGATTGACAGCGACGATGCGCGCTACAGCAATGCGATCAGCTGCTCCACCTGCTCATCGGTGGTGGCCCAGCTGGTGCAGATGCGCATCACCGTGTGCGTGTCGTCGGCCTTTTCCATGAAGCCGAGGCGCACATTGCGCTGCAAACGCTCGGATGTCGCGTTGTCGAGCGTGATGAAGATCTGATTGGTCGGCGCGTCGAAGGTGAGCATATAGCCACGTTCCACCAGCACTTCGCGAATACGGTCGGCCGCATCGTTGGCGTGGCGGGCGATCCTGCAATACAGATCGTCGGTGAACAGCGTGTCGAACTGCACGCCCAGCAGCCATCCCTTGGCGAGCAGCGCGCCATGTTGCTTGACGAGCGTCACGAAGTTTTTCGGCATATTGCCGTGCGTGAACACCACGGCTTCACCGAACATGGCTCCGACCTTGGTGCCGCCGATATAGAATACGTCCGCGATACGCGCGATGTCTTCAAGCGTCACGTCGTTGCCGGTTGCGGTCAGCGCGTAGCCAAGTCGTGCGCCGTCGATGAACAACGGCATGTCGTACTTCGTGCAGACCTTGCGGATCGCCTCAAGTTCGGCGAGCGTGTAGAGCGTGCCGTATTCGGTGGCCTGCGAAATGTAGACGCATCCGGGGAACACCATGTGCGTGTAGTTGCCGTCCGCGTAGAACGTGGCGCAGTACTCGTCGAGTTCGGTCGCATCGATTTTGCCGTCATGGTGGGGGAGCGTCAGCACCTTGTGTCCGGTGAATTCGATGGCGCCCGCCTCATGCACGTTCACATGGCCTGTGCTTGCCGCGATTACGCCGGCATACTGCGGTGTGATGGAGTCGATGATGGTCTGGTTGGTCTGCGTGCCACCTACCAGGAAGAAAATCTGCGCGTCAGGGCAGGCGCATGCTTCGCGGATTTTGGCTTTCGCGCTTTCGCAGATGCTGTCGTTGCCGTAACCCGGATATTGGTTTTGTGCGATTTCGCTGATGCGTTCGATGATTTCCGGTGTTGCCGTGCAGGAATAGTCGTTTTCAAAAGACAGCATGATGCGCTCCTTGTATCTGACCTATGCTGATGACTTGCGACCGGCTGTTTGCTGTATTCAAGCCGTCCGGATAGCAAAAAACCTCGGAATTTCTTCCGAGGTCTCTACCGGGGTGGCTAACGCGGCTCGAACGCGCGACCTTCTGAACCACAATCAGATGCTCTACCAACTGAGCTATAGCCACCATGTTTTCGCTTCATACAGAAGCGCAACAGATGAAAACTATACACGATTTTCCAGCTATGTCTACATCGGCGTGTTGCGCGTGCCTGTCATCGGCTTGCGCTGTGGATTGTTCATTATGTGAACGGCATATTACACAAATCCGAAACTCACGCATACCTTGTAGTCGCTGCATGCGTAAGGGTGTGCTGTAATGGCGGTGTGGGCCGTCTCGGAGTGTTTACGGCGTATGCGGATCATCGGCCGAAAAGCTGTGAAATGTGAAGGAAGAGAGATTCATGCAGAAGGTCAAAGCGTTTGGTGATTGGCTCACCAAGTGGTTCACCGCGATTGTGATTGTGTGGGCCGTGTTCAACTATTTCGTGCCGCAGGCAAGCTTGTGGGGCAAATCCTATACCGGTTATTTCCTAGGTATCGTGCTGTTCGGCATGGGTCTTACCTTGACCCTTGACGATTTCAGGCGCATTCTCACCCAGCCTCTGATGGTCATCGTCGGTACCGTGGCCCACTTCGTCATCATGCCGTTGGTAGCTGTGCTGCTGTGCTGGATTTTCCGTCTTGATGGTGTGCTCGCCGTCGGTGTGATTCTGGTCGGCTGCTGCCCGTCCGGAACCTCGTCCAACGTGATGAGCTATCTGAGTCGTGGCGATGTGGCGCTGGACGTGTCCATCGGCATTTTGTCCACGCTGTGCGCGCCGTTCATGATTCCGCTGTTGATGCAGTGGCTGGCTTCCCAGTATGTGTCGGTCCCGGTGGAATCCCTGTTCCTCAATGCGGTCAAGGTGGTGCTGTTCCCGATCGCTCTTGGCGTGATCTGTCATGCTATTTTCGGCGAGACGATCGAGAAGATTACGGTCGCTCTGCCGATCGTGTCCCAGGTGGCCATCCTGCTTATCATCGGCGTGGTCGTCGCAGCCAACGGTCCGAAGCTGTTCGTGGCTTCCTCGCTGCTTGCCATCCCGGTGGTCATTCTGCACAACCTGTGCGGATACGCGTTGGGCTTCGGTTTCTCCAAACTTATGTACAAGGTATATCCGAAGGGCTTCCGTTATGCACAGCAGAAAGCCATCACCTTCGAGGTCGGCATGCAGGATTCCGCTTTGGGAGCGACTTTGGCGCTGACGTCGTTCGCTTCCAATCCGTTGGCCGCGGTGCCGTCCACGTTCTTCAGCGTTTGGCACAACATTTCCGGTTCCGTGCTGTCCAGCTGGTGGCGTGAGCATGATGACAGGCATCAGATCCATCCTGATTCCGACAATGGCGAGAAGGGCTCGGCTGCGAAGGCCCGCGAAGACGCTGCCGAAACAGCTAACAGCTGACATTCGTCAGTAGATTCCGTCGTCATATTGCGCATTCCCTGAATCTTTCAAAACGATTCAGGGAATGTTTTGTTTTGAGTGGTGCAAACGTGTCATTGTGATGTTTTGTTGCTTTGCGCTGATGTAGGCAAAATGATTGAAATTATTGGGATTTAAGGGTGTCTTCACCCGTGTTTTTTGTTCGTTTTGGGGTATACTGTAACTGAAGGCCGGAGTTGTGGATCAGTCGAGAATTCGTCAGGTCGCAACGAAGCGCCGATGGCCGTGAGGTTCATGCGCAACGCCTTTAAGATATAACTGAACAATAGCGATTCGAAACAGCGGCAATGGGGTAGTACGGCGCAGGCGCCGGGCCGCAAATGCAAAACAGACAACGAGACTGAAGAGTGCGCGTAAGGTAGCGTGTAGCAAAGAAGTGGGAACCTCCTTCCCGAGTGGATGGCCCCGGATTCGAAAGGATCCGGGGCCATTCCTTTTGCGATTTGCGACACGGCATGTTGGAATGTCTTGGGAATCCGTATACTGATAATTCGTGTGTGCCAACGGCATGCCTTATGTGACAGGCGTGCGGGTTGGGATATCCCGGAACTCGATTGCATCACGCGCAGCAATGCGACGGTGAGAGAGGGATGGGCCATCGGGCCGGTGGACTGTGGCTATCTTCACGATTCAGATGCGTGGAGTGTGGGTGCAGTGCGGCGGTCACACAAAAGCAAGAGAAACCACTGAATCGGAGAATTCAAGTTGCCTACTATTGAACAGCTCGTCCGTAAGGGACGTCAGGCAAAGCCGAAGAAGTCCAAGACTTTGGCACTGAAGGGAAGCCCGCTGCGCCGCGGCGTGTGCACCCGTGTTTACACCACCACCCCGAAGAAGCCGAACTCGGCACTGCGTAAGGTCGCTCGTGTGCGCCTGAGCTCCGGTGTGGAAGTCACCGCTTACATCCCGGGCGAAGGCCACAACCTGCAGGAGCACTCCATTGTGCTCGTGCGCGGCGGCCGTGTCAAGGATCTGCCGGGTGTTCGTTACCACATCGTTCGTGGCGCCCTCGATACCCAGGGTGTGAAGGATCGCAAGCAGGGTCGTTCCCTGTACGGAGCAAAGAAGGCGAAGTAAGAGATATGTCACGTAAAGGACCTTCCAAGAAGCATCAGCTGCTGCCGGATCCGATTTACGGTTCCACTGTTGTGGCACAGCTCATCAACAAGATTCTGCTCGACGGCAAGAAGTCGATCGCCGAAGACATCGTCTACTCCGCTCTCGATATGGTCAAGGAAAAGACTGATCAGGAGCCGGTGGCAGTGCTTAAGCGCGCTCTTGACAACATCCGTCCATCCCTCGAGGTTCGCTCCCGCCGCGTCGGTGGCGCTACCTACCAGGTTCCGGTCGAAGTGAAGCCGGCTCGTGCGAACACTCTGTCCCTGCGCTGGCTGACCGACTTCTCCCGCGCCCGTCGTGAGAAGACCATGGCTGAGCGTCTGGCCAACGAAATCCTCGATGCCTCCAATGGCCTTGGTGCTTCTGTCAAGCGTCGCGAGGATACTCATAAGATGGCAGAGGCCAACAAGGCCTTCGCTCATTACCGCTGGTAATTAGTCGAGAACGAGAGTTAAGGAACACTCATGGCACTAGACGTGCTCAATGATCTCAACCAGATCCGTAACATCGGCATCATGGCTCACATCGATGCCGGTAAGACCACTACCACCGAACGTATCCTGTACTACACCGGCAAGAACTACAAGATCGGCGAGACCCATGACGGTGCCTCGACGATGGACTTCATGGCTCAGGAGCAGGAACGCGGCATCACCATCCAGTCCGCTGCAACCACTTGCTTCTGGAACCGTCAGACCCATGACGAGAAGCAGAAGTTCCAGATCAACATCATCGATACCCCAGGCCACGTGGACTTCACGGCCGAGGTGGAGCGCTCCCTGCGCGTGCTCGATGGTGCCGTTGCCGTGTTCGACGGCAAGGAAGGTGTGGAGCCGCAGTCCGAGACCGTGTGGCGTCAGGCTGACAAGTACGGCGTTCCGCGTATCTGCTTCATCAACAAGATGGATAAGCTCGGCGCTGACTTCTACTACTCCGTCGACACCATCAAAACCAAGCTGGGCGCGACCCCGCTTGTCGTGCAGCTGCCGATCGGCGCTGAGAACGACTTCGCTGGCGTTGTCGATCTGATTCGTATGAAGGCTTACGTCTGGAACGACGTTTCCGGCGACATGGGCGCTCACTACGACACTACCGACATCCCGGCCGACCTGCAGGACAAGGCCGAGCAGTATCGTGCAGAGTTGCTCGACCAGGTCGCAGAATCCGACGAAGAGCTGCTTGAGAAGTATCTCGAGTCCGGCGAACTGACTGAGGACGAGATCCGTAGCGGCATCCGTAAGCTCACCATTAACCGTGAAGCCTACCCGGTGCTCTGTGGCTCCGCCTTCAAGGACAAGGGTGTTCAGCCGATGCTGGACGCCGTCGTCGACTACCTGCCGAGCCCGGAGGACGTTCCGTCCATCGTCGGTTTCGATCCTAAGGACGAATCCATCGAGATCGATCGCAAGCCGACCACCGATGATCCGTTCTCTGCCCTGGTCTTCAAGATCTCTACCCACCCGTTCTACGGCAAGCTCGTGTTCGTGCGCGTCTACTCCGGCGCCGTCACCCCAGGCGACACCGTGCTTGACTCCACCAAGGGCAAGAAGGAACGCGTCGGCAAGATCTTCCAGATGCACGCCGACAAGGAGAACCCGGTCGATGCCGCCGAAGCCGGTAACATCTACACCTTCGTGGGCCTGAAGAACATCACCACCGGTGACACCCTGTGCGACGAAAAGGCACCTATCTCCCTCGAATCCATGACCTTCCCGGATCCGGTGATCGAGGTGGCCGTGGAGCCGAAGACCAAGGCCGATCAGGAGAAGATGAGCATCGCTCTGGCGAAGCTGTCCGACGAAGATCCGACCTTCCAGGTGAAGACCGACGAAGAGTCCGGCCAGACCCTGATCTCCGGCATGGGCGAGCTGCAGCTCGACATCATCGTCGACCGTATGCGTCGTGAATTCAAGGTGGAGTGCAACGTGGGTAACCCGCAGGTTGCATACCGTGAGACGATCCGCAAGGCCGTCATGAACCAGGAATACACGCACAAGAAGCAGACCGGTGGTTCCGGCCAGTTCGCAAAGGTCTTGATGAACTTCGAGCCGCTCAACACCGAAGAGGGCGAGACCTACGAGTTCGTCAACGAGGTCACCGGTGGCCACATCACCAAGGAATTCATTCCTTCCATCGATGCTGGTGTGCAGGAAGCCATGGAATCCGGCGTGCTCGCCGGCTTCCCGGTGGTTGGCGTCAAGGCTACCGTCACGGACGGCCAGGTCCACGACGTCGATTCCTCCGAAATGGCCTTCAAGATCGCAGGTTCCATGTGCTTCAAGGAAGCTGCTCCGAAGGCCAAGCCGGTCATCCTCGAGCCGATCATGGCCGTGGAAGTGCGTACTCCGGAAGAGTACATGGGCGACGTGATGGGCGATATCAACGCCCGTCGTGGTTCCATCCAGTCCATGACCGACTCCACCGGTGTCAAGGTCATCGACGCCAAGGTTCCGCTGTCCGAAATGTTCGGCTACATCGGCGACCTTCGCTCCAAGACCCAGGGCCGCGCAATGTTCACCATGCAGATGGACTCCTACGCTGAGGTTCCGAAGAACGTCTCCGAGGAGATCATCAAGGCCCAGCGCGGCGAGTGACACGCGCTGCCGCTTAAGTGGAAACTGTCTCCAGTCAGCGCTAGTATTTTGTAGCGCTGACTGGGTTCGGGCTCCAAAGTGGCACAAACCCGTCAAACCCAGTAAAATGTAGCGAGTGCCTTGAAGTGAGTTCAAGGCTTACTACGAGACGTCCAGGAGGACAAAACACATGGCAAAGGAAAAGTACGAGCGTACTAAGCCGCACGTTAACATTGGTACCATCGGCCACGTCGATCACGGTAAGACTACCCTGACCGCAGCCATCTCCAAGGTCCTGCACGAAGAGTACCCGGACATCAACCCGGCTTACGACTTCAACCAGATCGACGCCGCTCCGGAAGAGCAGCAGCGTGGTATCACCATCAACATCGCCCACATCGAGTACCAGACCGCTGAGCGTCACTACGCTCACGTCGACTGCCCGGGCCACGCCGACTTCGTGAAGAACATGATCACTGGCGCTGCCCAGATGGATGGCGCTATCCTCGTTGTGGCCGCCACCGACGGCCCGATGGCTCAGACCCGCGAGCACGTGCTGCTCGCTCGTCAGGTGGGCGTGCCGCGTATCCTCGTCGCTCTGAACAAGTGCGATATGGTCGACGACGAAGAGCTCATCGAGCTCGTTGAGGAAGAGGTCCGTGACCTCCTCGACGAAAACGGCTTCGATCGCGATTGCCCGGTCATCCACACCTCCGCTTACGGCGCGCTGCACGACGACGCTCCGGATCACGAGAAGTGGGTTGAGTCCGTCAAGGAACTCATGAAGGCTGTCGACGAGTACATCCCGACCCCGACTCACGATCTGGACAAGCCGTTCCTGATGCCGATCGAAGATGTCTTCACCATCTCCGGCCGTGGCACCGTGGTTACCGGCCGTGTCGAGCGTGGTAAGCTCCCGGTCAACTCCAACGTCGAGATCGTTGGTATCCGTCCGACCCAGACCACCACCGTCACCTCCATCGAGACCTTCCACAAGCAGATGGATGAGTGCGAGGCTGGCGACAACACCGGTCTGCTGCTCCGCGGCATCAACCGTGACCAGGTCGAGCGTGGCCAGGTTCTGGCTGCTCCGGGCTCCGTGACCCCGCACACCAAGTTCGAGGGCGAAGTCTACGTGCTGACCAAGGACGAAGGCGGCCGTCACTCGCCGTTCTTCTCCAACTACCGTCCGCAGTTCTACTTCCGTACCACCGACGTCACCGGCGTTATCACCCTGCCGGAAGGCGTTGAGATGGTGCAGCCGGGCGATCACGCTACCTTCGGCGTTGAGCTGATCCAGCCGATCGCTATGGAGGAGGGCCTGACCTTCGCAGTGCGCGAAGGCGGCCACACCGTCGGCTCGGGCCGTGTCACCAAGATCATCGAGTAGTTTCTGCTTGATATCAAGGCACGCTTGAACTAGCGTTTTTTAGGAAAACCTCCCGAGGCATGTTCGCCGAGGGAGGTTTTCCTATATATGGAAGGCTTACCGACAAAGTATGCACACCGTGGCATAATGAGCAAGGCTCTTTTAAGCTTTCCCTGTTAGACGAAGAAATAGGTGAGTTAATTTGGCACAGACTACCAATGACATCAAGAACGGTTCCGTCCTGAACCTCGATGGCCAGCTGTGGGCCGTCATCAAGTTCCAGCACGTCAAGCCGGGCAAGGGCCCCGCTTTCGTGCGCACCACCATCAAGAACGTCCTCTCGGGCAAGATCGTTGACAAGACCTTCAATGCCGGCATGAAGATGGAATTCGAAACCGTCGATAACCGCAACCTCCAGTACTCCTACGAGGACGGCGACAACTTCGTGTTCATGGATATGACCACCTACGATCAGATCTACATTCCAAAGACTCTCGTCGGCGATCAGGCCAAGTTCCTGCTGGAAGGAACCGACTGCGTCGTGTCCTTCCACGACGGCACCCCGCTGTCCGTCGAACTGCCGGCTTCCGTGATCCTGACCGTTACCCATACCGAACCGGGTCTGCAGGGCAACCGTTCCAACGCCGGTACCAAGCCGGCCACCGTTGAGACCGGTGCCGAGATTCAGGTTCCGCTGTTCATCGGCGAAGGTGAGAAGGTCAAGGTGAACACCACCGACGGCTCCTACCTCGGCCGCGAGAACTGAGAGTAAGGACGAAAGAAGTTTCATGGCACGTTCCACCGCTCGTAAGAGGGCTCTGAATACGTTGTATGAAGCGGATGAGAAGGGACAGGACATCCTGTCCCTTCTTGCTGAGCGCATTGAGCAGCCCGGCGCCCAGACTCCGCTGCCTGAATACGCCATCGAAATCGTTCGTGGCGTTGCGGAACATATCGCAGCCATCGATTCCACGCTTGACGAGCATTCCACCGGTTGGAAGGTCAAGCGTATGGGCGTTGTCGATCGCAATATTCTGCGTATCGCCGCATGGGAGATCATGTTCAATGATGATGTTCCCAATATGGTGGCCATCGACGAGGCGCTTGGCCTTGCCAAGACGTTGTGTGATGACGAATCACCGGCATTCATCCACGGTCTGCTCAGCGCGGTAAGCGCTGATGCGGATGCCGCTCAAGTGGATGAGCAACCGACCGAACCTTCAGCTGAATAAAGCTGAAAGTTAAGCGATTCGGCCGGGTCGCGAGTCCTAACCGGCCGCTATCCTTGGTACGAATACCTTGACTATAAGGGGGTTTTGGTGAACCAGTATGATTCCGAAGCCGTGATGTTTGACCCTCAAGATGCCGTTCTCGTTCTCGAAGACGGGCAGGTGTATGTGGGTGAACCTTACGGCGCGATCGGCACGACCAGCGGGGAGATCGTTTTCGCAACCGGTATGACCGGATATCAGGAAACGCTTACGGACCCCAGCTACGATCGTCAGATCGTGGTGCAGACGTTCCCACACATTGGGGACACGGGAATCAATGGGGAGGATCCAGAATCCTCACGAATCTGGGTTGCCGGTTATGTTGTGCGCGATCCCAGCCCGAATGTGAGCAATTGGCGTGCCACCGGCAGCCTCGATGACGATTTGGAATCCAATCACATCGTTGGCATCAGCCGAATCGACACTCGCAAGCTTGTACGCCACCTGCGTTCCGCAGGCGTGATGCGTGCAGGTATTTTCTCCGGTGATGCTCTGCTTGACGCCAATGGCAAGCTGCGTACCATCGAATCCATGCTTGACGAGGTCAAGTCCACTCCGCAGATGAAGGGGATGAGCCTCTACGACGAAGTCAGCACCAAAGAAGCCTATACCATCGAGCCGTGTGGTGAATTCGAAGGCAAGGAACCGCTGTTCACCGTCGCCGCGGTCGATCTCGGCATCAAGGCCATGACTCCGCATCGTATGGCCGAGCGTGGCTGCCGTGTACATGTGGTGCCATCCACCATCACGTTCGATGAGCTTGAAGCCCTCAATCCTGACGGTGTCTTCTTCTCCAACGGTCCGGGAGATCCGGAACAGGCCGATCCTGAAGTGAACCTGCTTCGCCAGGTACTTGACGCAGGTCATCCGTTCTTCGGCATCTGCTTCGGCAACCAGCTGCTCGGCCGTGCGCTCGGCTTCGGCACATATAAGCTGAAGTTCGGTCACCGCGGCATCAATCAGCCGGTCAAAGACATGACCACCGGCAAAATCGAAATCACCGCGCACAACCACGGCTTTGCCGTTGACGCGCCGATCGGCGAAACCGTTGACGCGCCGTTTGAAAACGGCAAGTACGGCAAGGTGTTCGTCAGCCACATCGATCTGAATGACAACGTGGTTGAAGGCCTGCAGTGCGTTGATATTCCGGCATTCTCCGTGCAATACCATCCGGAGGCCGCAGCCGGCCCGCACGATGCCGCATACCTGTTCGATCGTTTCGTGGATCTCATGCGTTCCGCCAAGGAGGGAACCCACAATGCCTAAGCGCACAGACATCAAGTCCGTGATGGTCATCGGCTCCGGTCCGATTGTGATCGGCCAGGCCGCAGAATTCGATTACTCGGGCACTCAGGCCTGCCGCGTGTTGCGTGAGGAAGGCATCCGAGTCATTCTCGTCAACTCCAACCCGGCCACCATCATGACCGATCCGGAAATGGCGGATGCCACCTACATCGAGCCGATTTCCACGCCGATTCTCGAGCAGATCATCGCCAAGGAACGTCCTGACGCGCTGCTGCCGACCTTGGGTGGCCAGACCGCGCTGAACGCGGCCATGGCGTTGGGTGAGGCCGGTGTGCTCAAGAAGTACAACGTCGAGCTGATCGGTGCTTCTCTGGAAGCCATCGATCGCGGCGAGGATCGTGAGCTCTTCAAAAAGGTCGTTGAGGAAGCTGGTGCAGAATCCGCACGTTCCGACATCGCACACTCCATTGAAGAAGTCGACAAGATCGCCGAAAAGTTCGGTTATCCGCTGGTCGTGCGCCCAAGCTTCACCATGGGTGGCCTTGGTTCCGGCATCGCGCACGACGAAGAGGAACTGCACCGCATCGCAGGCGCAGGCATCCATTATTCCCCAACCGACGAGGTGCTGATCGAAGAAGGCATCGAAGGCTGGAAGGAATACGAACTCGAGCTGATGCGCGACAAGAAAGACAATGTCGTGGTCGTCTGCCCGATTGAGAACGTGGATCCTGTCGGCGTGCACACCGGCGATTCCATTACCGTGGCGCCTGTGTTCACTCTGACCGATCGCGAGTATCAGAAGCTTCGTGACATCGGCATCGCCATCATTCGTGGCGTGGGCGTCGATACCGGCGGCTGCAACATCCAGTTCGCCATCAACCCGAACACCGGACGCATCATCGTCATCGAAATGAACCCGCGTGTGTCCCGTTCCTCCGCTCTGGCATCCAAGGCGACCGGCTTCCCGATTGCGAAGATCGCCACCAAGCTGGCTCTTGGCTACACGCTCGACGAAATCCAGAACGATATCACGCAGTCCACTCCGGCCAGCTTCGAGCCGACCATCGACTACGTGGTCACCAAGGTCCCGCGTTTCGCCTTCGAAAAGTTCCCGGGTGCCGATCCGACGCTGACCACTTCCATGAAGTCCGTGGGCGAGGCCATGGCTCTGGCAGGCAACTTCCAGGAATCCCTCGGCAAGGCCATGCGTTCCATCGACAAGCGCCACATGGGCTTCAACTGGGACGGCGACAAGCCTGACGTACAGGAAGTCGAGCAGCTGTTGGAAGCCATCAAGGTGCCGACCGAGCATCGTTATCTGCAGATCCAGCGCGCCCTGTGGGGAGGCGCCACCGAACAGCAGATCTTCGATGCCACCAAGATCGACCCGTGGTTCATCCGCCAGTTTGTACTCATCAACGAGACCGCCCTTGAAATCAAGGAAGCGAGCAAGCTGAGCCGCAAGCTGCTAAAGAAGGCGAAGCTGGCAGGTCTTTCCGACCTTCAGATCGCACACCTGCGCCACTTGGGCGACGAAGGCGAAAACACGATCCGCGAACTGCGTTGGTCGTATGATCTTCGTCCGGTTTTCAAGACGGTCGATACCTGCGCTGCCGAATTCGACGCGGTCACGCCGTACTATTACTCCTGCTATGCGGACGAAAGTGAACTGCGTCCGCGTGAGCGTGAAGCCGTGATCATTCTCGGCTCCGGTCCGAACCGTATCGGCCAGGGCATCGAGTTCGACTACACCTGCGTACATGCCGTGCAGGAGCTGGGCAAGGACTATGACACCATCATGGTCAACTGCAACCCGGAAACCGTGTCCACCGATTACGACATGTCCGATCGTCTGTACTTCGAGCCGCTTACCTTCGAAGACGTACTCGAAATCTACGAGGCCGAAAAGAAGATGGGTCCGGTCAGGGGCGTTATCGTTCAGCTCGGTGGCCAGACCCCGCTGTCTCTGGCGGCTCGTCTGAAGGCTGCCGGTGTTCCGATTCTCGGTACCACGCCTGAATCCATCGATCTGGCTGAAAACCGTGAGCTCTTCGGCGAAGTGCTGAAGAAGGCCGAGATGAACGCGCCTCGCTATGGCACCGCTCTGAGCCTTGACGAAGCCCGTGAGGCGGCTCATAACATCGGTTATCCGGTGCTGGTGCGCCCGAGCTACGTGCTTGGCGGTCGCGGCATGGAAATCGTGTACGACGACGCCCAGCTGTGCAAGTATGTGGATCGCGCATTGAAGGAAGCTCAGGCCGATACCGTGGTTTCTGGCCGTCTGCCTTCTCCGTTGCTGATCGACAAGTTCCTGCAGGATGCCGTGGAAATCGACGTCGACGCCTTGTTCGATGGCGAAGAGCTGTATATCGGCGGCATTATGGAACATGTTGAGGAAGCTGGCGTGCATTCCGGTGACGCCGCATGCACTCTGCCGCCGAGCACCCTTTCCGATGACCAGATCCGCCGTCTGCGCGAAGGCACCTATGCCATCGCCAAGGGCTGTGGCGTGCAAGGCCTGATCAACGTGCAGTATGCCTTCATGGCCAACACCCTGTACGTTATCGAGGCGAACCCGCGTGCCTCCCGTACCGTGCCGTTCGCATCCAAGGCGACCGGTGTGGCACTGGCCAAGGCCGCGGCCCGCATTATGGCCGGCGAAACCATCCAGCAGCAGCGCGATAACGGCTTGCTGCTGCCTCATGGAGACGGTGGTGACATTCGCCGCGGCCAGCAGGTTGCCGTCAAGGAATCCGTGCTTCCGTTCAAGCGCTTCCGTACGCCGCTCGGCAAGACCGTAGACGTGCTGCTCGGACCGGAAATGCGTTCCACCGGCGAAGTCATGGGCTTCGACCGTGACTTCCCGCATGCGTTCGCCAAGAGCCAGCTGGCCGCCTACGATGGCGGTCTGCCGACCAGCGGCAACGTGTTCATCTCCGTGAACGATACCGACAAGCGTCAGCTGCCGTTGTTCGCTGCGCGACTGGTGGAGCTTGGCTTCAACATCTGGGCCACCGAAGGCACCGCATCCGTGCTTCGTCGTTACGGCATCGAGTCCAAGATCGTCGACAAGATCAGCGTGCGTATGGATTCCAATCCGGACGATCCGATCACCACCTACCATGCGGAGGGCAGCGTCGGCAAGAACGTCGTTCAGCTGATCGAAGAGGGTGCCATTGATCTGATTCTCAACACGCCGAATTCTCGTGGCTCCCGTTCCGACGGTTACGCCATCCGTTCAGCCGCTATTGCCGCGGATTTGCCTCAGTTCACCACCATGACGGAATTCTCCGCCGTGTTGATGGCCATCGAGGCCGTGCGTAATAATGATTATCAGATCATGAGCATTCAGGATCATTCCCAGCAGCTATTCGAGTTGGAAAGCCGTGAGTAATGATGAGCAGCCTCAGCAGTGAAGAAATGAGTGCCCAGCGTTCGGACTTCGGTCTGCGACTGAGCAATTCCATGGCCCAATATGGTCCGCTATGCGTGGGAATCGATCCACACAGGCAGCTTCTTACTGACTGGGGCTACAACGTAGACGCATTGGGTGCCGAACTATACTCCATGCGTATGCTGCAGGCAGCCAATGGGCGAGCGGCAGCTGTCAAATTCCAGTTCTCCATGTTCGAGCGCTACGGTTCGAAAGGTATCGCAGCGCTCGAGCGGGTACTGTACGCAGCCCGTCAAATGGGTATCATCACCATCGTTGACTGCCTGCATGGAGGCTTGCCGACTACGGTGTCCGCATTCGCCGATGTCTATTTCAAGCCGAGGTCTCCGTTGCTTGCCGACGCCATCACTTTGCTGCCATATTATGGCGCACGCTCGTTGGGCGGTGTCATTAACGATGCCCTGAACAACGGTCGAGGTGTATTCATTGCATCGCTGACCTCGAACCAAGAGGGTGCCAGCCTGCAGACCGCCATTCGTCAGGCAGGCGAGTACAAGGGTAGAACAGTGGCGTACGGCATTGCCAGCACGGCTCAGAAGTTCAATAAGGGCAATGACGGTATGGGTTCCGTAGGCTTGATCATCGGTGCCACCATCGGTCAGTGGATCAATGATTCCGGTGTCGATCCAGCCAAGTTCACTGGTCCTATTCTGTCTCCGGGCTACGGATGGCAGGGTGCTGAAACCCGCGACCTCAAGACGGTGTTCAAAGGCACCAAGGGCAATGTGCTCGTCACCGTGTCTCGCTTCATCGCCACGCATGGTCCGGATATTTCCAGTTTGGCCGCGGCTACGGAATCCGTGGCGCTCGATATTCGTCAAGCGCTCATCGAGGCCCAGAACGAAGTCGATGATGAGATTTTGGATGATGAAGAAGACGAGTAAATCATCATCGATTTGTCAACAATAATTCCTTCTTGTAAATATCTTCAGCAACTAATACAGAGTGAGGAAGCAATGACCGACTCCCAGCATGGCCGTTTGATCGTCCTTTGCGGACCGGCAGGTGTAGGCAAAGGCACTGTTCTCGGGCGCGTGCGCGAGCAGCATCCGGAAATCTGGCTGTCGGTATCCGCAACCACACGACAGCCTCGTCCAGGTGAAGTGGATGGCGTGAACTATTTCTTCATGCCCGAACAGGAGTTTCTCGACAAGGAAGCTGCCGGTGAGTTCTTGGAAACCGCCGACGTGTTTGGTCTCGCACATTACGGCACTCCCGTGAAACCTGTCGTGGAACATCTTGAGCGAAATATTCCAGTCATTCTGGAAATCGATATTCAAGGTGCTCGCAGTGTCAAGCAGCGTGCGGGGGAGTTGGGTATCGAGGTAATGACCGTGTTCATCGCGCCGCCGTCATTTGAAGAACTGGAACGACGCTTGATCGGGCGCGGCACTGAAACTCCGGAACAGCAGGCGAAACGATTGGAAACCGCAAAAATCGAGCTTGCCGCGGAATCGGAATTCGACAAAGTCATCGTCAATAATGTTGTGGATGAGGCAGCAGATGAACTGTGGAACCTTATCGCAACGGAATTCGATTTGTAATCATAATAATTACAAGGATTGTAATATGCGCTCGAACATATCGGGCGCATATTTTTATATAAAAGAAGCCAAGTATGAAATAAAAATGAGGATTGCGCAGCATATTAACTGCACAATCCTCATTATGTTATTTAATATTCGCTAGGATCAGGCGAGACCGGAAAGCTTGTTGATCAGCTCCGGATCGCGCGTGGCACCCTTGTCTGCGGAACGGGCGAACGCCGCGTAGGCCTTCAGCGCCTGGGAGACCTTGCGGTCGCGGTGCGCCACATAGCCGTCGCCGGCTTCGAGTTCGGTGCGGCGCTGGGCCAGCTCTTCGTCGGAAAGCTCGACGTTCACCGTACGGTTCGGGATATCAATGTTAATGATGTCGCCGTTCTTGATCAGGGCAATCGGGCCCTTGTTTGCCGCCTCGGGAGCGATATGGCCGATGGCCAGACCGGAGGAGCCGCCGGAATAGCGGCCGTCGGTCAGCATGGCGACCTGCTTGCCGATACCCTTGCCCTTGACGAACGACGTTGGGTACAGCATCTCCTGCATGCCAGGGCCGCCCTTCGGGCCCTCGTAACGGATGACCAGCGCCATACCGGGCTTCAGAGTGTCGTTGAGGATGACCTCGATGGCCTGTTCCTGGGATTCGACGACCAGTGCCGGTCCACGGAAGGTCCAAATCTCCTTCGGCACACCGGCGGTCTTCACCACGCAGCCGTCAGGGGCGAGGTTGCCACGCAGCACGGCCAGACCGCCTTCGGTGACGGCCGGATGATCGATGTCGTGAATCGCGCCGTTCACACGGTCGCGGTCGAGGGAGTCGAACAGCGTGGTATGCGTCCACGGATCAGGGGACACGATGTGACCCGGGGCCGCCAGATACATCTGCTTGGCTTCCTCGGTGCAGGTATCACGCATGATGTCCCAGTCGTTGAGTTTGTCCTCAAGCGTCTTGTAATCGATGGAATGCACGTCGCGGTGCAGCTTGCCGGCACGGTCGAGCTCGCCGAGAATGCCAGTGATGCCACCGGCGCGATGCACGTCGGAGATCTCCCATTCGCCGGACGGCGAAGCCTTGCAGATGCAGGGCACGGTGTGGGAGATGCGCTCGATGTCGTCAAGCGTGAAGTCCACGTCGGCGGACTGCGCCATGGCGAGGATATGCAGCACTGTATTGGTGGAGCCACCCATGGCCACATCCATGGTCATGGCGTTCTCGAACGCTTCCTTGGTGGCGATGGAACGCGGGAGCACAGTCTCGTCATCATCGTCGTAATACTGCTTGGCGATCTTGACGATCTGCTCGGCGGCGCGCTTGAACAAATCCTTGCGGTAGGAGTGCGAAGCCAGAATGGTGCCATTGCCTGGCAGGGCCAGGCCGATGGCCTCGGTCAAGCAGTTCATCGAATTCGCGGTGAACATGCCGGCGCAGGAACCACAGGTCGGGCAGACGGTCTTCTCATAGGCGAGCAGATCCTCTTCGTTCAGATTGTCGTCGGCGGAGGCATACATCACGTCGATCAGATCGGTGTTCTTCTTCACGGTTCCGTCGGGAAGTACCGTGGTGCCGGCCTCCATCGGACCGCCGGAGACGAAGACGGTCGGGATGTTCAGACGCAGAGCGGCCATCAGCATGCCCGGCACGACCTTGTCACAGTTCGGGATGCAGATCAGGGCGTCGGCACAGTGCGCGTTCACCTGATATTCCACGGTGTCGGCGATGATGTCACGGCTCGGCAGGGAGTACAGCATGCCGGTGTGTCCCATGGCGATGCCGTCGTCAACGGCCATCGTGTTGAACTCACGCGGAATGCCGCCAGCTTCCTTGATGGCCTCGGAGATCAGTCGACCAACCTTGTTCAGGTGCACGTGGCCGGGCAGGAACTCATCGAAGGAATTGGCAATGGCGATGATCGGCTTGCCGAAATCCTTACCGTCCACGCCAGCGGCACGGTAGAGGGCGCGTGCGCCCGCGAATACTCGTCCATTCATCAGTTTTGCAGATCGCATTTCCATGTTCTCTATTGTGGTGGTTAAGCGGGACACGGTTTTGTCAAGAGTCACTATGTGGAATTCCCAGAAGCGTTATATTCGCGAGCATTGCCGAAGATGCTTGCGCTTGCCGAAAACATGAGAGAAAGGGCTTGAATCAGGTCCAGTGGCGGCCCTATACTTAAGACTTTGGAAAAGAAGCTTTTGGCTTATCTGATGATTGGGAGATAATCAATATGGCATTCGGCACTCAGCCAACCCCGACCGGTCTTGCGGAACCGCCGATCGATGACTTGATGGAGCATGCGGACTCCAAGTACGCTCTTGCTATTTTCGCAGCCAAGCGTGCTCGCCAGATCAATTCCTATTTCACCCAGCTCAACGAGGGCCTGCTGCAGAACGTCGGTCCGCTGGTGGAGTATCAGAATCAGGAAAAGCCGCTATCCATCGCTTTCCGTGAGATCAATGATGGTCTGCTTGAAGAGACCCTCGGCGAAGACGATCTGACCGAAGGCAACTGATGTAACGGTTCTTGCGATAAGAACCGGATTCCAAGTTTTCATTCGCCCCGATACCTGAGCGGTGCGCTTTGAATAGTCCATAGTGAAGCTATTGATTGCGTATGCGAAGGACGGGGCGTTTTTTCGTAGCAATCAGAAGGGCGAACGTGTGGGGCGTTCGTGAAAGGAGCAGCCAGATGGCTGAATTGAAGTTGATTTCCGCTGAGTCAGTGACGGAGGGGCATCCGGACAAGGTCTGCGATCAGATTTCCGACGCGATTCTTGACGATATGCTTGCTCAGGATCCGCAGTCCCACGTGGCCGTGGAGACATGCGCCACGGTTGGCCAGTTCTTCGTGTTCGGCGAAGTGACGAGTGAAGGCTATTCCGATATTCAGAGCATTGTGCGTTCTGTGGTGCGCAATATCGGCTATACCAGTTCTCGCGTTGGTCTTGATGCGGATTCATGCGGCGTGACCGTTTCGTTGACCGAGCAGAGCTCTGAGATTAACCAGGGTGTGGCTCGTTTGAGTGGCGAAGCGGAGTCGAAGGCATCTCGCGAGCAGCGTTATGAGGCTCAGGGCGCCGGCGATCAGGGCGTGATGTTCGGCTATGCGTGCGACGAGACCGATGTGCTGATGCCATTGCCGATTTATTTGGCTCATCGCTTGGCTTACCGTCTTACTGAGGTTCGTAAGAATGGCGAAGTGCCTCATCTGCGTCCCGATGGCAAAACCCAGGTGACCATTGAATATGATGAGCATGATGCTCCCGTTCGTCTTGACACGGTGTTGGTGTCCACGCAGCATGATCCTCAAGTCGATCAGGCGTGGCTTAAGGAGCAGTTGACGGAACATGTGATTCGTCCTGTGCTTGATGATGTGCTTGCCGATCGTGTGGCGCATGATGAATATCGCGTGCTTGTCAATCCGACCGGTTCGTTTGTGTTGGGCGGTCCGGCTGCCGATGCCGGTCTGACCGGTCGCAAGATCATCGTCGACACGTATGGCGGTGCGGCTCATCATGGCGGTGGCGCGTTCTCCGGCAAGGATCCGAGCAAGGTGGATCGTTCCGCTGCCTATGCGGCGCGTTGGGTGGCCAAGAACATTGTGGCGGCAGGTCTGGCCCACAAGGTTGAGGTGCAGGTGGCGTATGCCATCGGCGTGGCCGATCCGGTGTCCATCAATGTGGAAACGTACGGCACTGAAAATGGTGTGACTCGCGAGCAGATCCAGCAGGCTGTGCGTAAGGTGTTCGACCTTCGACCGGCCGCCATTATCGACGAGCTTGATCTGAAGCGTCCGATCTATTCCAAGACCGCTGCTTACGGTCATTTCGGACGCAACGATGCTGATTTTACCTGGGAGACCACCAATAAGGTCGACGAGCTGAAAGCCGCCATCGAAGGCTGAGTTACCCTTGAATCATGAGTACTGAGGATGCCGAGCAGCTGGCGCTTGACGGGCTCGCCCCGCGCAAGCGGCGCAAGCGTGCGCCCGCGGTTAAAACGCCGGCTGCGGAGCATCCCATAGCCCAAGTGGTGCTGGATATTCAGGCCATCCATTTGGGGCAGACCTTCGACTATTACGTTGAGGAGAAGTATTCCGAAGCCGCCCAGCCCGGAGTAATGGTGCGTGTCCGCTTCGGCGGGCAACGGGTCAACGGCATCATTTGGAAACGGACCGATACCAGCGAAACCCCTGAATCGTCATTGCGGTTCATCGAACGGGTGGTCATCGATCGTGTGCTTGTGTCGGAATCCATGCGCAACGATGCCACACTTATCGCGGACGCATTCGGCGGAACGCGAGCCAATATCCTGCGTTTGGCGGTGCCTCCGCGCGTGGCTCGCGTCGAACAGGAACAACGTATCGGCAATCGAACGGGTATTGAAAAAAACGGACGTATCGAATCGCTTGCCAAGATCGAGCGGGAATCGTACGAGCAGCTGCAGCGGCAATACGGTAATATCGACCTGCTTCGTACGGCATTGGAAGGGCAACGTTTCCAAGCGTTCGTGCTCGACCCATTGCCGGGATCCCATCATTGGAGGCAGTGCGTGGCCTGGATGGTGGCCGCGGCCTTATTGCAGGGCAAACCGGCGGTACTGGTGTTGCCGACCATGCGTGAGATTGAGGACATGGCCGAAACGTTGCAGTCGATCGGCTTGCGCTGTTTCGCGCCAACCCAATCATCCAATGGTGCGTACGGCGGCGATTTCGCCATTCTGAACGCGCAGATGGCGCCTGCTGAACGGTATCGTGCGTATCTGGCCATCAGTGGAGGGCAGGTGCGGTGCGTGATCGGCACACGGGCGGCGATGTATGCGCCGGTGGATGGCAATGCGTTGTTCCTCATTCTCGATGACGTGTGCTATCAGGATGCCGATGGCATGATGCCTTACGCCAACGCCCGCGGAGTGTTGCGGTTACGTGCAAAAGCGCATAATGGCGTGTTCGTCGCGATGGCCAATGCGCGCAGTGTGCAAAGCCAGTGGGAAACCGATGCGGCGCATGTCGGTGCCACCCAGGTCAGCGGTTTCAGTACGCCGATTCACGCATTCCCTGCCGTAACCAAGGAAGCGAGTCCTTGGATTCGTTGGCTGAACCGTGACGAATTGGCAAGACTTGCGGATTCGACCATCGGAGCGCGTGTGCCGCACACTGCGGTGCGAGTGCTGTCGAAGGCGTTGGAAAGCGGTCCGGTGCTGTTGAGCATTCCGCAGGATGGCATCGGTGAAGCATTGAGCTGCGCGAAATGCCACCGTCAGGCTCGCTGCTCGTACTGCACGGGTCCATTGGAACGGTTACGGGATGGGTCGGTGCGTTGTCGTTGGTGCGGTGTCGCCACTGTGCAATGGGCTTGTCCGGCATGCCATAACGAACGTATGCGCGTGGTTCGTGTGGGTGCCGCCGGAACTGCGCAGGAGCTGAGCCGACTGTTTCGTGGCGTGCCCATTGTGCTTTCAACGCCAAGCCAGCCGCGTGGCATTGTTTCCGATATTGGATTTACGCCACAGCTGGTCATCGCCACTCCCGGTGCCGAACCCCGTGTGCGTGGGCGGAATCCTTCGGAGTGTGAATACCGTGCCGTGGCCATTCTTGACGCATGGACCAGCCTGTACGCGTTCGGTATCGACGCGGGCATAGACACGTTAACATCGTGGATGCGCGCGGTTTCGCTATGCGCGCCGCGAATTAGGGGAGGCCAGGCGCTGTTGATCGGAGAAACCGATCCCACGCTCGCTCAATCGTTGATGCTTTGGAATTCAACGTTGCTGGCGCAAACCGAATTGCGGGAACGTGAACAAACCGCATTGCCGCCTGTGTTTGCCGCCGCATGCGTATGGGGACGTCGTGACGCGGTGAAGGTCACGCTGGAACGTATCGGCGCGTTGGGTGGGGGTGACCTGTCCGCCATCGAAACCACCGAAGGCATGCTGCCGTCCGTATTGGGGCCGGTACCTATTCCGCAGCCTCGGACCATTGATTCGCGCGAATTGGAAGGCACTGCGGATCGTGTCAAGGCGGTGGTGCGTGTGCCGCAAAGTCGCCGAGGTGAGTTGGCGTTGCGTTTGCGTTCCGCCAGTGCCCGCCATGTGGCCGCGCGTGAACCGGGAGAACTGCGTTTTCAGCTTGATCCGAAGGAGCGAATCTGACGCACGTCCCCTCGCCGTGAAAAACTAGACAGGTTGGCAGTTCGGCATGAGGCCGCACAGCAGTGAATGGAGGATCATATGAAGGGTTGGCCTGGAGAGCCTGATATGGAGTACGACGTGCTCATGGCTGACGGCGAAGCTGCGGTGAATGCGGGCAAGCCGATCACCGATGTGATTTTCGATTTCGGCAACGTGCTCGTCTACTGGGATCCGGTGGCCGTGATGACGCCCCGCTATAGCGACGAGCTTGTTGAACAGTTCCTTGACAACGATATTTCCGGCTTCTACGACATCAACGATGAACTGGACTGCGGCATGTCGAATGATGACGGCGTCGCCCTGATGCGTGAACGTTATGGAGACAAATGGGCCGACATGCTGCAGTACTATCTCGACAATTTCGTCGACTCGTTGACCGGCGTGGTGCCGGGCGCCCGCGTGCTCATCAACGATTTGAAAGCGGCCGGCGTGCATGTGTGGGGATTGAGCAACTGGCAGAAGGATCTGTTCCCGATCGCGCTCGACAATTTCGATATTCTGCGCAGCCTCGACGATCGTGTGGTTTCCGGATATGTCTCCCTGCGTAAGCCGAATAAGGATATTTACGAGTTCGCGTTGCAACAGTTCGGCATTGACGCTTCCGGCGCGGTGTTCGTGGACGATAAGGCCATGAATATCGTAGGTGCGAACAATGCGGGCATTCGTGGCGTTCGATTCAAGGATTCACGTGCGTTGCGTGCGCTGCTGATTGATGCGGGTGTGAAGATTCCCGCGGTGCATCAGGCATAGTGTGTTGCGTTCCGCTGCCTTACATGCTGTTGATGCGGACGGAATGATTCCCACGATGATAACGATGTGATGAGGATTTGATAAGGAGGACTTTTCGTGCTGAAAGTGCTGTTTGCCGGTACTCCGGATGTTGCGGTGCCGTCGTTGAAAATGCTGGCTGAAGATACCGAGCGTTTCGAAGTGGTCGCAGTGCTCACCCGACCGGATGCTCCTACCGGGCGTGGACGCAAACTGGTACCGAATCCCGTGAAGCAGGCCGCTCTTGATCTTGGTTTGCCGGTGATTGAATCCGATCCGAGCGAGGAAACGTTCATTTCCGAACTTGCTGCGACCGGTGCCCAGGCCGCGGCAGTGGTGGCATATGGCAAAATCCTGAAGCAGGATGTGCTCGACGCGCTGCCGATGGGATGGTACAACCTGCACTTCTCGCTGCTTCCGCAGTGGCGTGGCGCGGCTCCCGTGCAGCGTTCCATTTGGGCGGGCGAGAAGGTGACCGGAGCCACGGTGTTCCGCATCGTGCGCGCCATGGATGCCGGTCCGATTCTGGCGCAGTCCACTGTGGAAATCGGAGCGCATGAAACGGCGGGTGAGCTGCTGAACCGTCTTGCCGAGGATGGTTCCCGTTTGCTTGCCGCCTCGCTGCAGGCCATGGCCGACGATCAGATCGCGCCTGTGGAACAGCCTGCCGGCGCATATGAGGTGGCTCAGAAGATCACGGTTGAAGACGCGCATATTCGTTTCGACATTCCTGTATTCGCGGTGGATCGTCAGATTCGAGCCTGCACGCCCAATCCGGGCGCATGGTGCGAACTGCACGCCAATGCCGAAGCAGAACCGGCCACGTTGCATGTGTTGCGTGCGCAGGGCGCCGATATGAGCAATCCCAACACACCCGTTTCGCTAGAACCAGGGCGGATCGTGGCCGGAAAAAAGAACGTGTGGGTGGGTACTTCCTCAGATCCTTTGGAATTGCTGGAAGTCAAAGCCCAAGGCAAAAAAGCCATGCGTGCCGCCGATTGGGCGCGTGGCGCGCATCTCGACGGAGCCTACTGCAAGTAGTGTCGAATAAACGGATCATAACGATATTGCCGTGTGAACATCATCATTTCACACGGCAATATCGTTATCCTGCAATATCGGATTTTGCTATATCGCGACTCGGATCTATCGGGATTCGCATCATCGAAGAATGCGAATCAACGAAGAAAATCAAGAATCCGGGTCAAATCACGTTCGTTCACACGATGCGGAGCATCCGCCTGAACCGCAGGCTTGGCGCAGAACGCCACGCCAAGTCCGGCGGCATGAATCATCGGCAGATCATTGGCTCCATCGCCAACCGCAACAGTCTGACCCATGCTGATGCCCATGCGCGAAGCCCAATCACGCAGTGACTGCAATTTCACATCTTTCGTAACGATATCGCCAAGCACATGGCCGGTTAAACAACCATCAGCGGCTTCCAAACGATTCGCAATCCAAAAATCAAGATGCGCGTCGGCGGCAAGACGGTCCACGACTTCATGGAAACCGCCGGAAACCACGCCGACCTTCCAACCATGCGCATGCAAAGCGTCAATCAAATCAAGCGCCCCCTGTGTGAAATGCACGCGACGATACACATCATCGAACACCGAAGTCGGCAGATCCTTAAGCAGCGCAACACGAGCCTGCAACGCCTCGCGAAAATCAAGTTCGCCATTCATCGCACGTGCGGTAATCGACGCGATCTGCTCGCCAATTCCAGCGGCGGCGCCCAGCTCGTCGATGACTTCCTCATCGATCAGCGTGGAATCCACATCCATCACCAGCAGTCCAGGCTGGGAAAGGGTGGGAGTGGGCGCAATGTTCGGCGATTCTTGTTCAAGCATGGTTTTGATTGTCGGAAATCATGAGGACAATGGGTATTCTTAAGGGTTGAGCATGTTGAATGCGAATGCGCCATGACATGACGAAATGACGGAACGGCTCGAAACGCATTCGGTGGAAAGCGAGGCTGATGAAATGGATCAACGTGATGAGACGTTGGCGTCGTTGGGTGAGGCCAACGACCAGTTGATGGCCAAGAATCATGCGTTGGCCAAGGCGTTGAGCCGTGCCACCCAGGAGCTCACCAAGGCCAAGGCCCAGCTGAACCAGTTGGCGGGACCGCCCATGACCTTCGCCACCATGGTTCGCGTGCATTCCTCTCGCACGGACGAACAGGGGGTACAGCATGCCAGCGCCGAGGTGATTTCCGGAAGCCGTCGCATGATCGTGCCGGTTGCGGCGAATGTGCAGGCATCCAGGCTTGAGGCTGGGCGCACGGTGCTGCTCAACGAGAACATGGTGGTGGTTTCGCAAGCCGGCACCGATGCTGTGGGCGCAGTGCGCACGGTGAAGCAGGTCATTGATGATGGGCGATTGCTGGTCGCGGATGGCGGTGGAAACGTTGCGTTGGTCCGCCGTTCGGGAGCGCTGTCGAAAACTTCGATCAATGTGTCCGACCGTGTTACGGTCGATTCGTCCATGAGATTCGCGCTTGCGTTGGTTCCCGCGCAGGATGATGCCGACTTGGTGCTTGAGGAAGTGCCGGATGTCACGTTCGCTGATATCGGCGGTTTGGATGAGCAGATCGAACGTATTCGCGATGCCGTGCAAATGCCGTTCCTGCATCGCGAACTGTTCGAACGTTATGATTTGAAGCCGCCGAAAGGCGTGCTGCTGTATGGGCCTCCAGGCAATGGAAAGACGCTGATCGCCAAGGCTGTGGCCAATGCGCTCGCCGAAGGCGCTGCCGGCGGTCGTGGCGTGTTCCTGTCGGTGAAGGGGCCGGAACTGCTCAACAAGTTCGTGGGCGAGTCGGAACGCCTGATCCGCATGATTTTCAAGCGTGCGCGTGAGCGTGCGGCGGATGGCAAACCGGTGATCGTGTTCATTGACGAGATGGACTCGCTGCTGCGCACTCGTGGATCCGGCGTGTCGTCGGATGTGGAAACCACTATTGTGCCGCAGTTTTTGGCTGAACTTGATGGCGTGGAAACGCTTGGCAATGTTATGGTCATCGGCGCTTCGAACCGTATTGACATGATTGATCCGGCGGTGTTGCGTCCTGGTCGTTTGGATGTGAAGATTCGTGTGGAGCGTCCGAAAGCGGCTCAGGCGGCGCAGATCATCCGCCATTATCTGACCGACGATTTGCCGTTGGTGCCAGGGGTGGATGCGAAGGCTTTGATTGGGGTGCTGGTCAGCGATATCTATTCGACGGACGAGCACCGGTATCTGTGCGACGTGTGCGATGAGCATGGGCAATGGCATCCGATCTATCTGGCGGATGTGGTGTCGGGTGCGGTGCTGAAAAACATTGTGGATCGTGCCAAAACCCGTGCTGTGAAAATCTCCATCGAAAGCGGACAGCCGGCGGCGATTGGCGTCGATCTGTTGGCGAAGGCCGTCGACGAGGAGTTTCTTGAAACCCGCGATGCGGTGTTGGACGCCAATCCGGAACAGTGGAGCCGTATCAATGGTTTGGAAGCAGGGCGCATCACCCGTATACGACCAGTCGAATAATGCTGGCAGGCAACGCGAAATCAGACGAAGGGAAGTCGTATCAATGAGCGTTCGTCGAATCATGGGCACGGAAACGGAATACGCGGTTTCCGCTCTCGGAATGGAGCATTACAATCCGGTGAAGCTATCGTTCGATGTGGTCGGTGCCGCGGCGAACGAACAAACCAAGCATATTCGCTGGGACTATCGGCAGGAGGATCCGGTCAACGACGCCCGCGGCACCAGGCTGGAACGTGCATCCGCGCATCCTGATCTGTTGACGGACGCGCCGCAGCTCAACATCACCAATGTGATTGCAGTCAATGGCGGCCGTGTGTATGTGGATCATGCGCATCCTGAATATTCCGCGCCCGAAACCGATGATCCCTTCGATGCCGTGCTCTACGACCATGCCGGCGATCTCATCATGCGTGAGTGCGCGCGCAAAGCCAGCGAACAGACCGGTATCGCAATCGCGCTGCACCGTAATAACGTCGACGGCAAAGGTGCAAGCTGGGGCACCCACGAAAATTATATGATGCTGCGTTCGGTGCCGTTTGACCAAGTTGCGAAACTCATGACGGCACATTTTGTAGCGAGACAGATTTTTACCGGATCAGGTCGCGTCGGTATCGGCGAACGAAGCGAAACCGCCGGATACCAGCTCAGCCAGCGCGCCGACTATTTTCATATGAAAGTCGGTTTGCAGACCACATTCGACAGGCCGATCATCAATACTCGAGACGAATCGCACAGCACGGATGCATACCGTCGATTGCATGTGATTGTCGGGGACGCCAATCGTATGGATGTGCCGCAGGCGCTGAAACTCGGCACCACCAGCATGCTGCTTTGGCTGCTTGAGCATGCCGAGGAGGCGGGATTGAACATGGATGAGGCCTTGAGGCCAACCACTCTTGCCGATCCGGTGCGCGCCATGCATGAGGTGTCGCACGATCTTACATTGGGTGCCGCGTTGCCGCTGGAATACGGCGGTGAAACCACGGCATGGCAGATCGAAATCACATTGCGTTCCCTGGTATATGCCGCCGCAGCCGTGGTGTATGGGACCGATGCGTCTGGTGAACCGGCGTGGCCGGACCGTTCCACCCGCAACATCATGGCGATGTGGGGACAGGCGCTCGCCGATGTGGCGGCCATTCGCCATGCCGACGATGATACGCGACTTGCGATGCATGGGGAAGCTTCCCGCGTCGAATGGTTGTTGAAATGGCAGTTGTTGGAGAAGCTGCGTCGTAAAATTGGCTCCGGTTGGGATGATGCGCGTATTGCGGCCGTCGATTTAAAGTGGGCTGCGATTGATCCCGCTGACTCGATTTTCGATCGGTTGCGTGCCCAAACGGAACGCCTGGTCACGGACGAGCAGTTGGAACAGGCTTCGGTTGAAGCGCCATCGGCTACTCGTGCGTGGTTGCGTGCTGAGATTATTCGTCGTTTCCCTGAGCAGGTCGTGGCCGCATCGTGGTCTCATCTTACCGTGCGTCATCGAACGATTAGTGATAATACCGTGGAGAATCCGATGGTCTCATTGGATATGTCGGACCCTCTGAAATACGGCAAATCTCAATGTTCTGGCTATTGTGAACGTGTCCAAGATGCGGCGTCGATTTTGGAAATGTTACGGTGAAATGCAATCTGTGCGGGTAACATTGCCATCAATTGGTCGCGAAGAACGACCATTGACAACAGGTAACATCATCCCGGTATTTTGAGGAGAGGACGTGCCGGGACTGTACAGAGGAAACGAAAAGGCATATCTATGGAACTGAGGCAAATCGCCCTCGAAGTCGCTCGCATCCTGCAGGACGCAGGCAAGCATGCGTTGAACGACCAGATGAATCCGCACGACATGAGAAAACTGGAAGTGTCCGAAGACTGCTTCCACTTCACTTCAGACACCGACGAGCGCCTGCAGCAGTTCATCAGCAACCGTCTGACCTATGTCGACGTGTTCGATGGCTTCTGGCAGCTTCGCCCTGAACAGTGCTATCCCGGCCAGCGATACTGGTGTGTGGGTGGCATCGACGGCGTGATCAATTTCGCGCGAAGCATGCCGGAATGGGCCATCACCGTGACATTGTTCGAATTCAACGACCAGTGCTCCGCACAGCCGATCCTTTCGATTGTGCACGCTCCGGCGCTGGGATTGACGTATCTTGCGGTGCGTGGATCCGGCGCGATTCGTATTCGCAAGACTCCGTTGGGAGACAAACGCGAGAAAATCATTCCTTCCACCACGTCGTCCCTCGATGGTTCGGTGGTGAGTTTCGGCATGTCTCCGGTATCGTCCGAATCGCAGCGTGCGCTCGATGTGGTGGCGAAGATTGCCGGACGTCCTGCCGATATTAAACGTGTCGGCCCGGCGTCCCTTGATTTGTGCAAGGTGGCCGACGGTACGTACGATGCGTATTTCGAACCGCACTTGCATGAGTGGGACGTACCTGCCGTGTCTGCTGGTGCTGTGGTGATTTGGGAGGCGCAAGGCCATCTGACCCAGTGGAACGGCGAAAGCGTTCACTGGCGCCAGGAGAACGATGTGATGGCCACCAATGGTCTGATCACCAATGATCTGAGCCAGTATTTGGCATAGTGTTGCATGCTGCGCCACACCTGATATAAGGTGTGGCGCAGCGTTTTTTTGCAGGTTTGCAACCGGAAGTTACAGGGAGGAATGTCATGCCTCAGGAATTTGAACAGGCTCAATCCGCATCCGCAGGCCAAGAGGTGGGTGACATTGTCGAATCCGCCGGCGTACAAGTCGACGGAACCGCTGATGCGTTGGATGCCGTGCTTGACGATATCGAATCGGTGCTCGAGTCCAATGCTGAGGAATATGTCGGTAGTTTCGTGCAAAAAGGCGGCGAGTGATGCCGCAGCTACGAGACAGCGGCAATCATTCCTCGTCACCGCTTGATGCGGGAACGTTGCGTGAGGTTCATTCTTTCGCTCGTATTTTCGGCATTGAAACGGAATACGGCGTCAGCGTGACCGGTGCGGATATGCCATGCGACGCCAGCCAGACGGCAATGATGATGTTCCAGCCGATCGTTGCCTCCGCGCGATCGACCAATACGTATATTGAAAACGGGTCGCGACTGTATCTTGATGTCGGATCGCATCCTGAATATGCCACGTCCGAGGCCTGCGATCCCATGGACGCCCTTGCCGTGGATGCGGCCGGCGAACTGGTGATGCGCGATCTTGCGTTGGACGCCCAGCAAAGGCTTCGAGCCACGCATGGGCCACGTGCCACAGTGCATGTGTTCAAAAACAATGTGGATTCCGCAGGGCATTCCTTCGGCTGCCATGAAAACTATCTGGTACGTCGTTTTGTGCCGTTGGACGTCATCGAACACGAATTGCTGCCGTTCCTGATTACCAGGCAGCTGTTCACTGGCGCAGGCAGGGTGACGGAATCAGGTTTCCAGATCACGCAGCGTGCCGATTTTCTGGATGAGGCTGTTTCATCGGCGACCACAAGATCGCGTCCAATGGTCAACACGAGGGATGAGCCGCATGCCGATCCCGACGCCTTCCGAAGGCTGCATGTGATCATCGGCGATTCAAACCGTTCTCAATGGGCCACGATGATGAAGCTGGCCACCACGCATCTGGTGCTGTGCGTTATCGAACAGGCTGGGCGTGAAGGACGTGAGTCGGGATTCTCGCGGTTCGCGTTCGCGGACGCCGGTGCCGCAAACCGTGCGGTCAGTCGCGATATGAGCGGCGTGAATGCTTCGTTTGCCATGGCCGATGGATCGACGTTGCAGGGTGGTGCCGTAGCCATGCAGGAACGTTATCTACAGGCTGTGGAACAGTTCGTGGATGAGCATCCGGAAGTGGCCTCGTCGTTGCCTCGCACCGATGTGCACGATGTGCTTCGCCAGTGGCGCAATGCGTTGGAAGTATTCCGTTCCGGCAATGTGGATGCCTTAAGCGACAAGGTGGACTGGGTGTGCAAGCATCGCCTGTTTGAAGCGCTGCGTACCCGTTCCGGTGGGAATGTTGCACAGCGCAAATTGGAGCAACTGGATTTGGATTATCATGACGTGGCCAATGGTGCGTCGTATGACTCGTTGCTTCGTCGTGGGACTTTGCACTCATTGATTGGCGATTGGCAGGCTCAGGAGGCCCGAACCACGCCTCCAGCAGATACGCGTGCCGCATTGCGCGGCAGGTTTGTCAGCGCGGCCAAGGCGTATGGCGCGCAGTATTCTTGCGATTGGACCAGATTGTCGTTGCAGACGCCACGGAAGATGGACACGGTCTTGCTCGATCCATTTCAATGTGAAGGAAACGAGGATTTCCAGGCCATGCTTGATGCTTTGGCATAAAGGTGAAGGCAGATGGTCTGCATGCATCTACGAGAGTGGGGCGCGGTCGAGGTTCATGGATCGTGTCCCACTCTCGTATTCGCGTTCCGCTATTTCGTTGCGTGATTCTAAAGCGGTTAGTGCCGTTTTAGACTGATCTAAGTCAGACTTCACCGCGGTATTTCGCCATCATCTGCGATTGCAGCTGCTGTGCGCTTGGCGGCGTCCATGTAATAGCGTCCGCACCTGCTTCGATGGTGGCGAGAATACGTTCTTCGGAACCGCCTCCTGATGCGAGAATTGGGATTTCCGGATGATGCATGCGGATGCTTGCCACAACCTGAGCGGTGCGTGCGCCTGCCGCCACATTGATGATGGCCGCGCCGGCAAGGATCTTGCATTCGGTGGTCTCATCGTCTTCCGTGACTGTGGCGATGACTGGAATATCAACCATCAGCATGGTGGTTTCGATGGTTTCCGCAGGAGCGGGCGCATTGATGACAACGCCTGCCGCGCCTTGCATTTCGGCCACCATGGCCAATTCGGCCACACGTGGACCTGTGGTGGTGCCACCGCCCACGCCTACGAACAACGGCATCTGGGCTACGGTGAGCAGCGCTTGTGTGATGACCGGCTCGCCGGTGAACGGGTAGACGGCGAGAATGGCGTTGGCATTAGTGTTGCGAATGATCACGGCGTCGGTGGTATAGGCGAACGATTTGAGCGTATGGCCTTTGACTGTGATGCCGCCGCAATGTTGCGATATGACTGCGGGCACTCGCGCATTGGGGGAGGAGAGGCGACCTTCGATGCGTGCGGTTCCATAACGGGTGCGTGACACGTGAGGTGTCACGGAATGCTGTTCCACAGCCACGGCCTCACTTGGAGTGAACAGGGATCGTTTGCCGATACGAATTGGTTTGGGGCCGTTTGCCTTGGGAGCGTTCTCCTGCTCGTCGCTCATTCCTGTACCTCCGTGTCTGTGTGATTCAGCATAAGGAATTCATGGATGGCTTTACGTCGTTCCGCGTACTCTTCGCCGAGGAGTCTGGTGTCAGTGTTGTCGATGATACGTTGCAGAAGTTCGCTGAGGGTGGAAAGATCCTCGGTGCTGAGGCAGTCAAGCATGTGCGTTGCCGTGTCATGGCTTTTGGGAAGTTGTTGCAGCGGTGGCACGCCACGACGTGCCGCTTCGACGTTGCATACTCGTGTGGCGGCTCGTAGCGCGGTCTGTGTGCGTGTGGCCTTCAGCTTGGTATGCAGCAGCAGAATGTTCAATTCATGCAGTTGATTGATGACTTCCTTGCGTTGATCGGTCATGTCTCTCTCCATCTATATGGACACGATGTCTAATATATATGCATAGTGTAGCGCAGAATGACGCTTGTACAAGTGTCATGAACGACGAAAGCCCCGACCGTCATGGTCGGGGCTTTCGTCGTGTAAGCAACATATCAGTACATGACTTACTTGGTGACAGCCTTCTTCAGCAGGGAGCCGGCGGAGATGCGAACGCCGTAGGTTGCCGGAATCTCGATGGTCTCGCCGGTGCGCGGGTTGCGTCCGGTGCGGGCGGCGCGCTTGACGCGCTCAGCGGAGAACAGGCCGGTCAGCTTCAGGCCTTCGCCGGACTGCATCGCCTCGACGAACACGTCCTGGAAAGCGTTCACAGCTGCCTCAGCCTGTGCCTTGGTCAGGTTGGACTTCTGAGCGATCTTCGAGACGAGATCAGACTTGTTGTATGCCATAAAGCATCCTTCTTGGGTCAGGGGACATTCTGATTACGAACATCCACGTTCTCTATGATATTAGCGCACTCTTATGAGGAAAATGGCATTTTACAAGGGTTTTGGTCGCTTTTTTGAAAATCAGGGGGAAAACAAAGTGTACGGGGGTGTTTGTCAGATCAAATTATGCATGTCAAGCCATTTCATGGCCAACGCACCGACCGGAATACGCAACCAGTAGAAGGCGATTCGGTAGACAAGAGTAGCGGAAACCGCGATGGAGGAGGGGATGCCCACGGCAGTGAACGCCACCGACAGCACGGCCTCCACGGCACCCAGACCGCCAGGAGTGGGAACCGCGGAGCCCAAAGTGTTGGCAAGCAGGAAAATGAAGGTGGTTTCCGCAGGATTCGTGTGGTATCCAAACGCCATCAATGCTGCCCAGAATCCCAGTCCGGTCGCAAGGTTAAGCACCAGTGCGCCGGCAATGCCAAGGGCCAGTTCCTTTGGCCGTGCAAGCACATTGACCAGGTTGCGCGCGTATGCTTTGACCACTGGAAGGTATTTCTCGGTCACCAAATGACGCACTGGAGGAATCGCCATGGCGGCCGACACAACCAACGCGACGATGGCGATCACCATGATCAGCGTATTGGTCGGAATCATGCCGGACAATGTGTTGCGGCCGGTGAATAGGCCAATCGTCAGCAACAACACGATGGTAGTGCCTCCCTGTACGGCCCAGACCGCGCTCATAACCGCGGTCGCAGCCGTACTGCGATAGCCGCTTTTACGAAGGAACTGCAGGTTGACGAATGCTGGACCGACGCCGGCCGGCATGGACACCGCAGTGAAACCGGACGCCATCTGAGAGCAATACAAGCCGATCGTGTTGCGTTTATCGGAATCCATGAACACACCCAAGGTGATAGCGGAACCAAGCCATGCCACAAAGCCAAGCGCGACGCAAACCAACGCCATGGCGAGATTGGCGTCTCTGACGGCCTTGATCATTTCGGCCGGCTGAATCTGTGTGAACACCACATATACGGCGACCACCAGCAGCGCAATCGCAATGAACGAGCGAAGACTGAACCGGGAAAGCGTGACTTTTTCCATGGAATCCGCGACATCCTGCGGAGCGAGCGCCGAAATACGCGTACGTAAATCGGTAAGCACATGCTTGTCCCAGCCAGGCAATGCGCGCGTGGAAGCGGGAATGGCAGCCTTCTGTATGAAGGGTGCCAAATCGATCAGCTGCTCGTCTCCCCAAGTCCTGCGAGCGCAGGCGATCGCACGATCATTGCCATTGAGTGTGGCAAGAAGAACCAGCAACTGCACTTTGTCGAGTGCGAAGTTCGGAGCGGAACTGCCATAATCGCCATTATGCCAACCTGCGATTACCGGATGCCCGTTTTCCATGCGGGACAGGGTTTCCGGAGTGATGCGACGATGGGTGAAGCCATGATGGTGTGCTGTGGTGAGATATTCCATGAACGCTTCCATATCATGGTCGGACATGGTGTTTTGGTTGCATTCCAATGGCATGCGGTTGCGGTGGAACACCAGAATGGAGGATTCTCCATAATCGGCCACACCATACACGCGCGGAGTTTCCAAACCGGCATTGGACAGGCCGAGAATCATGGCGTAATGATGGTGCATGGCGTCAACCGAGGAACGGTCGCGACGCATGGAAACACCGGTCAGGCGAAGCCACTGCCATACTTGGTTGAGATATCCGGCCGCATGCACTTGATTGTCGAGTACGGAAACGGTGTATTGCTTGCCGTCATAGTCGACAACATCGTAAATACGGGAATTTTCGGCCAGATCGTCATCCAGCGTGGCCTTCAATACTCCCGAATCGACGTAGGGGGCGACTCGGCGGGTGAGCAATGATGTGTCAATACCGATGGAACGCAATGATTGCGCGATTTGTGATCCCCACGCGCCATTGTTCTGCGTGCCTATGGCGAAACGGATCAGCATGCCGATAACACGGCCTATGGCGTAGGATGCGATGACGCCAGCCAGTGAATTCCATGAAAGCACGACCATCAGCACTGCCACTGCATACAGCACGTTCCAGCCCCATTTGGTGCATGAGCGGATACGCCGAGGGCCGGAGACGGTGAGGAACGATGCCATGGCGGCATAAAAATCGGGGAGCAGTCCAGTGCCTACGGATGTGCTGTTGGATTGCAGTGGAATGATCAGCATGGTATTGCCGGAGTTGCTGATCAGCGCGGATATGCCCCACACCGCAAAGAATCCGAATATGAGGGAAACCACGGAAATCACGCTTTGCAGCCACTCTTTGGAAGTAAGCAGCTGGATGAGCACGCTGACGGTGATGCATACGATGGCAAGCTGCTGCAATAATGCCGAGGGAACATCCATCAGCCAGCTGACCACGCGGCCGGCGGAATGAACGTCGGATTCCACGCCGGACGCGGTGCCATGCAAGTACACGGAGAACAGAATCACGCCTATGCCGAGCACCAAGGCGAAGAATGCGTGCGTCAGATCGGCGAAATCACGACTGCGCTTCGGCGGCACATCGTCGATATGCGGGGCGGGCTTATTGACTGCAGGGGAGTGAGACACTGTTGACTTGCTCCATACGTGAGATTGGCTTCAGGTGGGTCATATCGCCCCACTGCATTCGATAATACGCCCTGAGGGTGGCTACGAAATACGCGGCCACCCTCAGGGCGTATGGTTTTGGTACTTATTTGACAGCTTCGGTTCAGCGGTCGAAATCTACCAGTTTGCTGGCGACGCCGGTATATGTTGCCGGAGTCAGCGCCTTCAGACGAGCCGTGGTAGCGTCATCGAACGCCTGCTGATCGATGAACTGCTCGACGGCTTCCTTGGAGATCTCATGGCCGCGCATAAGCTCCTTGACCTTCTCGTACGGCTTGTCCATGCCCGGCAGGCCGGCAAGTTCGCAGGCGCGCATGGCGGTCTGGATCGGCTCGCCAAGCACCTCCCAGTTGGAGTCCAGCTCGGCTTCGATGGCGATGTCGTTCGGATGGATGGAGTTCAGACCGCCCATCAGATTGTTGAGCGCGAGCACGGAGTAGCCCAACGCGGAGCCGATGTTGCGTTGCGTGGTGGAATCGGTCAGATCGCGCTGCCAACGGGATTCGACCAGCGTTGCGGACAGCGTGTCGAGCAGCGAGCAGGAGATCTCCAGATTGGCTTCCGCGTTTTCGAAACGAATCGGATTGACCTTGTGCGGCATGGTGGAGGATCCGGTAGCACCCTTGACTGGAACCTGGGCGAACACGCCACGGGAGATGTACATCCACACATCCACGCACAGGTTGTGCAGAATGCGGTTGGTGTGGCTGATGGTGCCATACAGTTCGGCCTGCCAATCATGCGATTCGATCTGAGTGGTGAGCGGATTCCACGTCAGACCCATGCGGTTGGTGACGAATTCGCGGGAGACGGCCACCCAATCGACATCCGGGCATGCGGCCAAATGCGCGCCGAACGTGCCGGTAGCGCCATTGATCTTGCCGAGATATTCCTGAGCCCTGACCTTGTTCAGCTGGCGGTTCAGACGGTACACGTACACTGCGAGTTCCTTGCCAAGCGTGGTCGGTGTAGCAGGCTGGCCGTGCGTTAACGACAGCATGGCCTTGTCACGGTATTCCTCAGCCTTCTGAGCCAAATGGTCGACGATGGCCTGAGCGCCCGGCAGCCACACATTCTCGATGCCGTTTTTCACGCAGCGGGCGATGGACAGGTTGTTGATGTCTTCGGACGTGCATGCGAAATGTACCAAAGTCTTCAGGCCGGTCAGCTGGGTGTCGTGGCCAAGCACGTCGGCGGCCTTGTCGAGCTGGTCGTCGATGTAGTATTCCACGGCCTTCACATCATGATGTGTCTTTGCCTCATGGGCGGCGTGTTGCGCGATACCCTCGGCGCCGAACTCCTCAGGAATGGCGCGCAGGAACGCCTGTTCCTCATCGGTGAGCGGCTTGACGCCGGGAACGATGGTCTGGTTGCCGTTGCCCTCGAAACCGTTGGCCAGCAGAATCATCCATTCGACTTCGACGCGCATGCGCTCGCGGTTCAACGCAGGTTCGCTCAAATATTCGACAAGCGGAGCGGTCTGCTGATGGTAGCGGCCGTCAAGAGGGGTCAATGCGATTGCAGGGGAGATATCAGTAAGCTTCATAGACTACAGCATACGTTCAGCCGTAAACGAAAGTTGCGTATCTGTCCGCTCGGTGGATGGCTTTCATGATGTATGCCGTGATACCGTTCTTGTTGCGCCGTGGCTGCAGTGTTTTTTCATTTGCTCATGCGCCCTTCGAAATACATGACTTCCTGCAGATCGCCGTCGATGATCTCATCGAAATGCCGTTCGTGGGTGTTCACTGCGGTGGATCCCATGTCCGTTGCGTTCTGGTATGCGGCTTGGTGATATTTGAGCCAATGCGTGATTTCCTTGTTGTCTGGAGCGTCTGTGACGGGAGTGCCTGCGAACGTTGATTCCTGGTTGCTGCTGGATTTGCTTGCGGTGCCGCGTACGGTCAGCCAATGGTCGGAACTGGGGTTGGCGGCGCCATCGAGGGCCGCCACGAGCTCGTCGTCCATTTCCACGCTGGTCACCCATGTTTTTTCCGGAATCGGATGATTGGCGACGGGCGACCCGGCGGTAACCACATGTTCGATGTCATAATCGTCTTTCAGGTCCGAGGCGATGGTGGCGGCAACGATGCCACCTTGCGAATGTCCGATCAATGCGACGGGCTCATTGGATTTGATGCCGGCCTGTTTCATGGCTTCCTGCACCATTCGCGCACTGTCCGCTTCCATGCGTTGCTTGCTGTCCGAACTCATGAGTTCGACGTTTTGCGGCCACCCAAATGGAGAATCGTGCTTGCCGTCTGTGCCTGGAATGGTGACGAGCCATGAGTTGGTTCCGTCGGATTTACGGTATTTGGAGATGGCGATGGTGCCGTAGTCAAGTCCGCTGTCGAGATCGGTCTTGCCGAGACGTTCCTCGGCAAGACGTCGAAGATCCTCCATGGCCTCTCCGACATTATGCGATTCACGCACCACTTCGGTTTTCGGATGGACTTGGGTGACGGTGAGATTGTTGCCCTGGATCAGGTTGTAACCGCGCGACGATGCCTTGGAGATGGTGCCGGCTGCATGGTTGACCTCATCGGTACGCAGCAGGCCTTTGGCCTTGCCGTATCCGCTGACCGCGGCGCCGGCCGCGCTCATGATGCCTTCCTGCGCCCAATCCAACGAGTCCAGCAGATATATGGGATTGGATTTGCCCTCATTGGTGGATCCCATCACATATCCCAAGGCGGACATGGCTGCGCCGGCGAGTATCGATTCCTTCGGGAACGATGTGATCGCCACTTGCAGCAGTTCGTTCAGTGTTCTTCTGCCAGCGTCGTCGACTTGGGAATATAACGATTGCGCGCGAATGATCAGCGCCGATAGCTCAGACAATCTTGCCGCCATGGCTCCCAGCGCGCTTGCATGGGCGTCACATTGTTCGACGAGCTGGTCGTATGGCAGTTCGATGTGATCCGTGGCATTGCAATAGGGGCTTGATCCGGACAGCGAGGCGATGGCCGACGACGCATAGGGGTAGGAGGAAAGCTGAAGGCTCAATGCCCGGACTGAATCATGGGCGCGGTTCAGAGCGTCGGCTTGATGGCTGAGGGCTTTTGCCGCGCGCATATATGCCTCGGTTTCCTCCGTGGAGTATTTGCATCCGCCGCTGACTTTGGCGGTCACTTCCCAGCTCATGCCGCACCTACTGCCCATAGGAGACGCAAGGTGGCGTTGATCGAATCCCGTAGCGTCAGGGATTGCTTGCGTAACTCATCAAGCCGCGCGCGGTATGATTCGGCGGCGGTTCCTGTCCAATCGGGCAATGAACTGGATGCGAGCGTGGCGTCAAGATCGTCAAGATGTTTCGATATGGATGTGAGCTTGGCATTGACGAGCAGTTGGGTGGTTCGCACGCCAGCACGGCAATGGCATGGCATGCCTGGCGTTGAGGCCAAGGTGTTGATGAGGTTGAACCCCAGTCCGGGAATAAACGGATAGGTGATTGATGCGTTCATAGCTATATTGGAGCACATCGGGCGGTTGCCCAAGCCGGCGAACAAGGCTTGTGGTCGGAGGACGGGCGAAAAGCACGATGTCGGCGTGTCATCGTTGAAAAATCAACAAAAACACGCCGACATGCCTGTGGATAACTTTCTGAAATAAGCCCCCTTACCAGGGTTTTGCTGGCGAAGACGTTTGGTTGGAATCCTGCTTGGCCGCCGAACCGGAATCATCGGAATCGGATTGGGCGGACTGTGCGTTCTGGGCCAGAAGCTCCTCCACCTTCTGACGCTGCTCGTCAGTCAAGGTTCCTCCGTTGCCTTGGCCTCCATCGGTGACGGATTGCCCACCTTCGATGACTGTGTCGGCCTCGGTGCCGTCGGCATGCTGCATCTCTCCGATTTTCTTGCGTATGGATTCGGTCAGTTTTGCCGAAACTTCGGCATTATGCTCGATGGATGTGCGTACGTTTGGCAGCAGCAACATGCCGGCCGCGCCAGCTTCACGGAATTGCGCGTCGGTCTGCTGCTGTTGGGTCTGCAATTTGTCGAAATCGGCGTTTTGCTGTTGGCTGGCTTTGATATTCGCATTCAGACTGTCCGTGGCCTGGTTGTAGTTGCTGACGGATGCGAGATTCACTATGCCAAGCACGCCCACAATAACCGATATGGCTGCGATGACGGTGATGGCGATGCGAACGGGCAGCGATGCACGCGCTGTAACGGTTGTGCTCACAGCAGCCTCCTTGATTGCGTGATCCATGCCCCGGCCTCGAACGTCAGCAGCAGCGCTACGGCAATGGCGAACGGCCAGACCATGGCGACGGTTCTTGTGCGTTGCTTGGATGTCTGCGTGACACGCCATTTGCTGGATGCCTCTTTGGAATCCCCGCCACTCATGGTCGTCGTGGCATTGAGCTGGATGGCGGTTCCACTGAGCTCGTCGGCGATGGCGTTCATTTCGTCGGCATTCATACGGGACACGCCAGGCTCGCCGGTTTCCGGATCGGTGACCCATTGCGTGTCGCCTTCCTCTACGCCATCGCCGGTCACGGGGATATTGCCTCCCTGCTCGCTGCCCACGGCGACGGTGAACGCATCGGAAAGGTAGCGTCGCAATGATGAGAACGTTCGGCGTGTTTTCGACGAGGTCTGCTCGCCATCCGAAATCAGGTACAGCACGATCGCATCATCGGGATGCTGATCGTGAATCGACTTGCATGTGAGCAACAACTGGTCAATCGGCACATCCAAGGTCGAACCGGCCGAAATGGAAGTCGATTCCGGTGCAAGCGTGTCCGCCCAATTATCGATCGCCTTCGAATCAGGCGTCAACGGAACATCCAACGTTCCCGAAGCGCCGAATCGCAATGCCGCGAAACTGGAATTCGGATACATGGCGGCAATATCCTTCACCGCCTGCTTGGCAACATCCAAGCGGCTGAGCTGTTCGTCGGAACCATACTGCGCGTCCGCGACCGCCATGGAACCGGTCACATCTACCGCCACCACCACATCGGTGGTGTTAATCGCACGGCTGTTCGTGGACGAGACGATGCTTGGCGTCAATGCCATGATGGCCACCAGCGCACAAATCATCGATCGTCTTGCGCAAGCCCAGACGGTTTCATCGCTTTGGCTGCGTCTACGGATATGAAGCACAATCTGCGCGACTGCGCAAACCAGCATGATCACGCAGATCGCCGTGCCTAAAGGCCATCCCAAAGCAGGGGAGAGCGTCAGATTGGTCATCGCCTCAACCTCCAAGCCAAGAGCAGCCAAATCACTATCGCCACTGCCAATGCCAGCGTCCACCATCCCGGTGCGTCCGATATTGCGGCCTTGCTGCTTGCCGCGCTGTCATGGTTGCGCCGCGATTCGATTTGCTTGACCAGCTCAGCCACGGAAGCGCCGTTCGATTGCGTGAGAAACACGCCGCCATGCGATTCGATTTCGGATTCGAACTGTTTGGTCGTCTGTTCCGATTCGCTTTGCTGCGGTCCGGAGAACAGTCCGTCCACGGTGATTTCCGCCTGTTTGGTCAGGTCAAGAGCCTCCTGAAGCGTGTATGTCGGATCTCCGGAAACGACATTGTCGGTGGCGAGCACAATGGAAGCGGCACGTTGACGGGATGCGGTCTCGGCGTTGGAACTGCCGTAGGCGAAACCTGGCAGCATGGCTGCGCAACTCACCACGCCGTCGCCGATCAGGGAAGTGGCCTCTTTACGATTCTGCGTACCTTCCAGCCAGTCGGAAATCGCTTGGTAATCGCTGTCTTTCATCTTGTCGATATCATCCTGCGATTCGACGCCTTTCAGTATCGTGCTGGTCTTGTCGAGCTGTTCGGACACCAATTCGTAATCGTCGGTCAACGGAAACACGGTACGTGACGTGGAATTGAAAATGCTCAATCCGATGCGCTCGCCCTTGAAATTGTCCACCAATGTGCGGTAGGTATCGATCACTTCGCGGTCGTATGGCAACGCCGAACCAGATACGTCCAAGCACAGCACGATGTCGCGGCTGCTCGCACGCTCCTCTCCCTCATCCACGGTGCTGGGGCGTGCCACCAGCGCTATCGCCAGCACCAGTGCCATCACCAACAGAACGACGGCGGCACGTGACATGGTGCGCCACTGCCGAAATAATCTCGATGCGGTTTCGGTGTTGAGATCGTCATCCAAACTGAACGTCCGTACGGATCCTGAGTCGTTATGCCTGCGTTTTGCGGACGCCAATACCATGATGGCGATGACGGCCAATGACGCAATCAGGCCTGCAAGGCCTACCCACGGCCAGTGCCATGACAATTCCATTCATCGCCACCTTTCCACAAGATTGGCAACCCACTCTCCAGCCTGTTCAACCGTGGCCTCTCTGGCCGTGTGATTGCGTTCGGCATCCGCGAATTCCGGCGGATACAATGCCTCGATGGTCTGCCTGAGCAGGGTGAGCCCATGCTGGTTGCCGGTCGTGCGAGGTGTCGCTTCAATATCGGTGAGCGTCTGATTGCGCACATCGCTGCCGGTGGCCGTGGAGACGAAATCTCTGGCGATCGATGCGAGCAGGGCGAACGCTTCCTCTCTTCCGAGATCGCCGTTGGCATGACGGTCCACCACATCGTTGATGCGTTCATGCCATATCGACGTGCCCGTCGATGCGTCGTGACGTCCGCGATTGGTTTTCTTCGTTGGCTTGAGAGTTGGTTTCGACAGCCATACCACCAAGACGACAAGTGCCACGGCAAGGATGAGGCATACCGCGACAACGATGCCCAGCCCCGTTTCGATATGAATCGGGTCCAGTGTGTCGAAATCGTTGCGAGACAAGGCGATGTGATTCATGCTTTGCCTCCCAAGGTGAGTGAGGACGGTGCTTTGAGCTGATTGCGTGTGGAGCGAGATAGGGATGCGGATACCATCCGTACGAATTCCCGGAACATACGTTCGCTTGAATCGGCACGGATCACTGTGGAACCGCAACGATTCAGCTCATGTCTGATGGACGCGGACAGATATTCGCGATGCGTGCGAACCTCCTGCGCCGTTTTGCCGGTGCGCAGGAATGCCGGAATGCGGCGGTCGCTGCCCGCGTCGAATACGTCGCGCGCATGGCTATTGTCGAACGGATTAATGGTTGCGACATCGATGAGCACCATCGGATGGGTCCTTGCGATCCTGCGAATGGACTCCACGTGACGTTCCTTAAGTGCGTGCTCATCGGTGGCGATCACCACCAACGCATCCCTGTCGCGAATGCGACGGGCGTACTCCAGCAAAGCGTCGATATTGCGAGGTTTGTTCCAATCACGCTGCAGCGCATTGTCCAACGTCTGTTCGAATTGCGTAAGTCCGCCATTGAATGGCACACGGGTGATCGAGCCTGAATCGCCGAATACTATGGACACTTCGTCACCACGACGCAGGCTGAGCGCCGCGAACATGCATAGGGCGTTGGCTGCGACCTGATGAACCTGTTCGCCGGAAACGCAGGTACCGGTCATTTCCTGTCCGACATCGAGCAAAAGCCAGGCGCGTGAAGTGGATGGGCGTTCGCGCTGCACCACCATGGGGCGGCCCACACGGGCGCTGGTCTTCCAATCAATCCGTTTTGCCTCGTCTCCAGGCTCATAGATGCGGATATCCATGACATCGTCGGCGCCGAAACGCTTGTCTGATGCGTGCGCACCCTCAAGAATACCGAGCGCCTTGCGAACAGTCGGCAGGCTCAACGTGGTTCCGAGGGCTTCGATCTTACTGCGGATCGGATCTTCGGAACGAATTGCGTCGATCATGGAACGGGAACCGCCTGAACGATCGAGTCCACGACCTGATCGCTGGTGACGCCGTCGGCAAGGGCCTCGAACGTGAGCAGGATGCGGTGGCGAAGCACTTCATGTGTGAAGGCTTTGACGTCTTCCGGAATCACATAGTCGCGGCCTTGCATCAACGCGTTGGCCTGTCCGATGCGAGTCAGCGCGATGGACGCGCGTGGCGAGGCTCCGAGACGCACTAGTGTGGACAATCCCTGCACCGGCTTGGTGCCGGCTCCTCGGGATGTGGCAGTGATATCGACCGCGTATTTCATGATTGCGTCGGACACATGCACGCGACGGGCCGCGGCGCGCAGGAATTCGACATCGCTGATGGACACGACGTCACCGGTGAGCGTTCGTGAATCAAAAGTGTCGGAGCCGCGGTGGGTGAGCATGGTGAGCATGCGCTGTTCCTCCTGCGCGGTCGGATACGTCATGACGGCTTTCATCATGAAACGGTCCATTTGCGCCTCAGGAAGGTTGAACGTGCCTTCCTCCTCGATTGGATTCTGTGTAGCGATGACCATGAACGGTTTCGGCAGTGCGATGCACTGGCCGCCGATGGTGGTGGCTCCTTCGGCCATGGCTTCAAGCATGGCCGATTGGGTTTTTGCGTTTGAACGGTTGATTTCGTCAAGCAGCACGAAGTTGGCGTGGATCGGGCCGATCTGCGTGGAGAACTTCTGCGTCGCGAAATCGAAGACCTGGGTGCCCACCAGATCGGATGGCATCAGATCAGGCGTGCATTGCACTCGCTTGAACGATCCGGACACGGAAGTCGCCAGCGTCTGCGCGGCCGTGGTCTTGGCCAGACCCGGTACGGATTCGATGAGAATATGTCCGCTTGCCACCAGCGTGGTGATCAGCGATTCACGCAGGTTGTCCTGTCCAACTAGGGTCTGCGCGAAGCGTGCGCGGATGCACGTGCCGAGCTGTTTCGCCCGGTTGATGTCCTCTGGGGGCAACGTGCTCGGTTTGGTGACGGCCGGCATTGGAACGGGGGTTGGTGTCGGTACCGGATTCTTCGGAGGGAATAAAGCCATAGTTGCTACTGTAACGGGTCAAGCTGACGGGAGGGACCAGTCCACAGGCTTCTCGCCTGCGGCGATGAGCGCTTGGTTGGCGCGGGAGAACGGTTTTGAACCGAAGAATCCGTATCGCGCGGACATAGGACTCGGATGAGGTGAGGCGATAATATATGCGTTGGTGAGCAGCGGTCCCAGCGTCTGCGCCTTGCGCCCCCACAGGATGGCGACCAAGGGTTTGATGCTGCCATCGGGATTGCGGCGGTTGTTAAGCGCTTTGATCGCCGCGTCGGTAACGATCTCCCACCCCTTGTCCTGATGGCTGCCGGGCTTGCCCGCTTCGACGGTCAGGCATCTGTTGAGCAGCATAACGCCTTGATTCGTCCAAGGCGTCAGATCGCCGTTCGTGGGCATGGGTACGCCGAGGTCATCCGTCAGCTCCTTGTATATATTGGTCAGACTACGAGGAATGGGCTGGACATCGGGCGCCACGCAGAAGCTCAGTCCCACCGGATGACCGGGGGTTGGGTAGGGGTCTTGGCCCACGATAAGCACCTTGATGCTGTCGAATGGGATGGTGAAGGCGCGCAGAATGTTCGCGCTGGCGGGAAGATACCGGCGTCCGGCTGCGATTTCGCCTCGAAGGAAATCGCCCATGCGGTGCACCTGTGGCTCGACCTCGGCGAGGGCATTCGCCCATCCGGGCTCCACGAGATCTTTCAACGGCTTGATGTTCGATTGTGTCATGCACCTTACTGTACGACGTGTTGCGGTCCTGATGACAGGGGTGGTTTGGTTTTCACGGGATGGTTTCACGAACGTTCGGAATAGGGGTGGGAATGCGGCTCGATTGTGTTCTGACTGAGGTGGTCGGTACACTTGGCAGATAAGTGTGTGAGAAACGAGGTTTGCAATATGGCTAAGCAGGACAAGGAGACCTACGATTCCTACGAGAAGGATGTGTACGACAATCCTCCGGCGGGACCTATGGGTGTTCACCGTGGCGCGCGTTCCGCGGCGTCCCGGGCCATGCCGTACGTCATTGTCATCATTGTGGCGCTGCTTGCTGGTTTGCTGTTCTGGAGCATTTATTCAGGTGAGATCAACAATCTGAAGATGCCGTGGTCGTCGCAGGAGAGTTCGACTACTTCAAGTGCCGAAAAGAGCAAGAGCGGCGAGAGCAAGTCCAAGTCCCAATCCGACTCCGCTTCCGGCAATAAGACGGACGCATCCAATGCCGATTCGCCGACCGACTCGCAGCAAAATGATCAGAACGCCGACCAGAATGCCGGCCAGAATGCCGAGCAGACGGATAACGCCACTGCGCAGCAGGCTGTGAACACGGGTACTGAGGTTCGCGTCGTGAACGCGACGAATATCACCGGTTATGCGCAAAGCAAGGCCGACGTGCTGACCCAAGCCGGGTATACCAGTGTTTCTGCCAGCAATCCGACGGGAAACGTTCCTTCGCAGACCGTGGTCTGGTATCAGAACGAGACCGATAAGGCGACCGCCGAAAACGTCGCACAGACGCTGGGAATTTCGAATGTGCAGCAAAGCGATGGACTCGTCACGCCAATCGTTGTGGTGTTGCTTGACTGAAAAACGCCGTGAGCGAAACAAAAAAGCCTTGTTCTTTTCCCCAAGAACAAGGCTTTTTTGTTTTCCTTGGAATTCCAACGTTGATGGCTTATTTAGACGAACAATTCTTCTTGCTTACAGCGCAACTGGCGACATGGAGTTTGGCACTCTCGGCCTGAGAGTGCTAATCTGCCAATTAGCACTCGAGGAGCGAGAGTGATAACTGGCAGCTGACGGCTGGTGCGTTCTTCGCTTCGAAGGTGGGAATAATACCGTGTAGCCATATGTGGAGGAACAATGGCAAAGATCATTGCATACGACGACGAAGCTCGTCAAGGAATGCTCGCGGGCCTCGACAAGCTCGCTGATACCGTCAAGGTCACCCTCGGTCCGAAGGGCCGCAACGTGGTCCTCGACAAGACCTACGGCGCTCCGACCATCACCAACGATGGTGTCTCCATCGCCAAGGAAATCGACCTGGACGACCCGTACGAGCGCATCGGCGCCGAACTGGTCAAGGAAGTCGCCAAGAAGACCGATGACGTCGCTGGCGACGGCACCACCACCGCAACCGTGCTCGCCCAGTCCCTGGTGCACGAAGGCCTGAAGAACGTCACCGCCGGCTCCAACCCGATCGCTTTGCGTCGTGGTATCGAGAAGGCTTCCGAAGCCATCGTCAAGGAGCTTATCGCAGCTGCCAAGGACGTTGAGACCAAGGATCAGATCGCTGCTACCGCAACGATTTCCGCCGCCGATCCGGAAGTCGGCGAGAAGATCGCTGAAGCTCTTGACAAGGTTGGCCAGGACGGCGTCGTGACCGTTGAGGACAACAACCGCTTCGGCCTGGATCTGGACTTCACCGAAGGCATGCGTTTCGACAAGGGCTATATCGCTCCGTACTTCGTGACCAACGCCGAAGATCAGACCGCAGTGCTCGAAGAGCCGTACATCCTGCTGACCTCCGGCAAGGTGAGCTCTCAGCAGGACGTCGTGCACATCGCCGAGCTGGTCATGAAGACCGGCAAGCCGCTGCTGATCATCGCTGAAGACGTTGATGGCGAGGCTCTGCCGACCTTGATTCTGAACAACATCCGCGGCACCTTCAAGTCCTGCGCCGTCAAGGCTCCGGGCTTCGGCGATCGCCGTAAGGCCATGCTGCAGGATATGGCCATCCTGACCGGCGCCCAGGTTGTGTCCGACGAACTCGGCCTCAAGCTCGACTCCGTCGACATGTCCGTGCTCGGCACCGCCAAGAAGGTCATCGTCTCCAAGGACGAGACCACCATCGTGGCCGGCGGCGGCTCCAAGGAAGACGTGGCTGCCCGCGTGGCTCAGATCCGTGCCGAAATCGCCAACACCGATTCAGACTACGATCGTGAGAAGCTGCAGGAGCGTCTGGCCAAGCTGGCTGGCGGCGTTGCCGTCATCAAGGTTGGCGCTGCCACCGAAGTCGAGGCCAAGGAACGCAAGCACCGCATCGAAGATGCCGTGCGCAACGCCAAGGCCGCCATCGAAGAAGGCCTGCTGCCGGGAGGCGGTGTCGCTCTGGTCCAGGCTGCAGCCAAGGCCGAGAGCGATGTCAAGCTCGAAGGCGACGAGGCAACCGGTGCCGCGATCGTGTTCCGCGCCATCGAAGCCCCGATCAAGCAGATCGCCGAAAACGCTGGACTGTCCGGCGACGTGGTGATCGACAAGGTTCGTTCCCTGCCTGACGGCCAGGGCCTGAACGCAGCCACCAATGAGTATGAGGACCTGCTGGCCGCCGGCGTCACCGACCCGGTCAAGGTCACCCGTTCCGCACTGCAGAACGCAGCTTCCATCGCTGGTCTGTTCCTGACCACCGAGGCTGTTGTGGCCAACAAGCCGGAACCGCCGGCAGCCGCTCCGGCCGCTGGCGCTGACATGGGCTACTGATCCAACGGTTTGGCAAAGCCTGACGGCATAAGCAAAAAGCTATAAGTGGAGTCCGTTTCCCATAGTGGACGCGGGCTCCACTTTTTGTTTGCGCCAGCTATTGCTTTGATTGCGTCGGAAGTACCTGCCGCTACTGCGCAAACAGACGCGATGCCTGCATTTCGGTTTCCGCATACAGTGCGGATGCCTGCGTCAGCGCATGCTGAATCGATTCGAGCGACTGCTCCATCTGCTGTTGGGCGGCACGCCATTGTTCCGCCACCGCATTGAACTGTGTGGCCGCTCCGCCCCTCCAGACGCTCTGCAGATTGTTGAGATTGGCGTACATGCCCTGCACCGACTGACGTATCGCTTGGATGGAGGCGTTTACCGCCGCGCTCGAGGATTGAATCTGCTCGCTGTCCACCTGAAACTGTGCCATGATGATCCTTTCGTTGCCAGGTACTTTTGTGTGCTCGGTTGGTACCGTTCGCTCGCACTTGACGTATCTGAACGGTAATGTGGACTGTATGGCAACAGTGAACGCGATGAATGAAAAAACCAGGGTTGTGGTCGGAGGATGTGCGAAAATGTGCCCAATCGGTGTGTCGCGACAACGGCAAAACTTCAGAAATCGTTGGAATGTAGCGGCTTGCATGCTTCTTTCTATGCTGTTGTGTTGTGCGATGATGTTGTGGATAACTCCCGTCGGCAGCGCGGAAGACAATACGGGCACCGGAATCACGGCCACGGAAAATATCACCGACACTGAGAATCTGCTCGGATCAAACGTCGCCGAGATCACGGATGCCATCAGCGCGACAAAGCAGGAAACGGGCGTCACCGTGCATTTGCTGTACCTGGCAAGTTTCAACACCGAAGAAAAACCTGCAAAATGGGCGAGCGCGCTGTTGGAATCGCTTGATCCGAAACCGAATACGGTTTTGCTGGCGGTCGCTTCGAACGATGGCAATCTCGTGGTTGCCGTTTCGTCGAATTCCGACGAATGGTTGAAGAAGAAGTCGACGGTCGATGCGCTTTCCGATGCTGCGCAGAAACCTTTGATGGAAAGCACTCCGGATTGGTCGAAATCCGCAACCGATATGATGGATCAGATTGCGGTGCAGAAGAAGACCTCGACGTCGTCGCAGACCGTGCTGTTGGGTGTTGGCGGCATGATAGCCGTGCTGGTGCTGCTGATTGTGATTATGGTGGTGTTCCATATTCTGCGCAAGCGTGGCATCATCAAGCGCAAGGTGCGCAAGCATGCGGGAAGGCATGCCGCGATTACTGTGCGTTCCGAGCCGGTGAAGGCGTGGAGTGTCGATGGTGAGCTGTCCGTTGAAGCGCATGATGGAGGGCAGACGTCAAAGGAAGACTCAGAATCCGTTCAGGAAACATCCAGTGAACAGAGTGATGCTTAAAGCATGAGCAAGCCTATTGAAGCATCCATTGTCGTTGTTGACGACGAACCGTCCATCCGTGAGCTGTTGGTGGCATCCTTGCATTTTGCGGGTTTTGAAGTGAATACCGCGGCTTCGGGATCTGAAGCCATCGAAGTCATCGAGAAAATACAGCCTGATTTGATTGTGCTTGATGTGATGCTTCCGGATATCGACGGTTTCACGGTGACCCGTCGTATCCGTCAGGAAGGCATCACTACGCCGGTGCTGTATTTGACGGCTCGCGATGATACTCAAGACAAGGTCATGGGTTTGACCGTGGGGGGTGACGACTATGTGACCAAGCCGTTCAGTCTTGAGGAGGTCGTTGCGCGAATCCGTGCCATTCTGCGCCGTACCCAGGAGCAGGTTGAGGATGATCCGATTATCCGCGTCGCGGATCTGGAGATCAATGAGGATTCGCATGATGTGTCCCGTGCCGGACAGCCGATCGATTTGAGCCCCACCGAATACAAGTTGCTGCGTTATTTGATGGATAACGAGGGGCGTGTGCTCTCGAAGGCGCAGATTTTGGATCATGTGTGGCAGTACGATTGGGGCGGGGACGCCGCGATTGTTGAATCGTACATTTCATATCTGCGCAAGAAGGTCGACGGACTTACGGTGGAGGATGAGAACGGCGAGAAGCGCAAGGTGGCTCCGCTTATCGAAACGAAGCGTGGCATCGGCTACATGATTCGTGCGCCGAAGAACTAAACGGTCCCGCGATGAGTCAGGATACCCGTCAGCCGTCGGCTGACCCGCAGAACACGCAGAAGAACGGCGGCCAGCCGCGTCCGCAACGTGTGCCTTGGCATAGGCGGATCGGCAGGAAGGTGCAGGCCATTCCGTTAAGCACCAAGCTGGTCACTTGCATCATTGTGTTGTTGACCATTGGCACTATCGGCATTTCCTTTTCCATTCGCACGCTTGTGGGCAATTATCTGCTACAGAAAACCGACACGCAGTTGGTGAATCAGGCGCAGATGATTTTCAATAGCATGGATTCGCTGGACAGCACCACGAGCGAGGATGGCCGGAGCTTGGTGAACACGTATTATGTCGAGGTGCGGGACAGCGAATACAAGCGTACCGGCGCTGGGTCGGTGCCTATGCTCCGTGAGGGCGTGGTGTCCGAGCCGAGTCTGCCTTCCGACGGCAGTATCGACGGGGTCACGCTCGGAGAGCCGTTCACCACACAGGCGGTGGTGCACGTTACCACCAGCAGGGTGCCGGATCATGCCATCATGCAGGCCGCACAGTCGCCGTGGCGTGTTGTGGCGCTGCCTTGGAGCGAGAAAACCAAAACGGGGCAGGTCAAAGACAGCGGCGTCGTGTTCATCGGATTGTCGCTGAGTGACCAGATCGACACGTCCAACACGTTGACGCGGTTCTGTGCCATGGTCGGCATCGCGGTGGTGTTGATCGGCGCCATTCTTGGCACCATCGTCGTGCAAAGCACGCTTGCTCCGCTGAAACGTATCGAGAAGACCGCTGCGAAGATTGCGGCAGGGGATTTGAGCCAACGTGTTCCCGATTTGCCGGAAAATACGGAAGTCGGATCGCTGTCCATGTCGCTGAACACCATGCTGACGCGTATTGAGGAAAGCTTCCACGCGCAGGAAGAAACGACCGAGAAGATGAAACGGTTCGTTTCCGATGCCAGCCATGAGCTGCGTACTCCGCTTGCCGCGATTCACGGATATGCGGAGTTGTACAAAATGCAGCGTGACATGCCCGGAGCATTGGAACGTGCCGATGAGTCCATTGAACATATAGAAGCGTCCAGTGCGCGTATGACGGTGCTTGTCGAGGATTTGCTGTCATTGGCGCGGTTGGATGAAGGACGTGGCATCGATATCACCCAGCAGGTGAAGCTGACTTCCGTGGTCAATGATGCGGCTGATGATCTGCACGCGCTCGACCCGGATCGTGGCATCACCTGCGGCCAGGTGGTATTGCAGGCGGGATCGGATATGGAACATCCTTCGCGTCTCGCCTTCCAGCCGGGAACCATGCCGGACATCACGTTGACCGGCGATGCATCACGCTTGCGTCAGGTGGTCACGAACATTGTAGGCAACATCCATCGGTACACGCCGGCCGATTCCCCGGTTGAAGTGTCCATGGGCGTGCTTCCGGCGTCCATCAGCCCGGAATCATTGTCTCGCATGCCATCCAACGAGCAGTCGTTGCATCACTTTATCGAGGCCATCGAGGTGGGGCAATCCATGCAAGTCGGCATGAATTACGCAATTGTGCGATTCAGCGATCATGGTCCCGGCGTTCCCGCAGATGCACGCTCGAAGATCTTCGAACGGTTCTACACGGCGGATCCGTCCAGAGCACGACAGAAGGGCGGTACGGGTCTCGGCATGGCGATCGCCCAGTCCGTGGTCAAGGCACACCATGGTTTCATCTGCGCTTCCGGCAGTGACGGGACTGGATTGACACTGACGGTAGTGCTTCCGGTGGCTCCTGTGGAACCACGTCCGTTGACGCAGACCAGTGACGAACGCAAGGTCGACAAGCGTGGGCGCAGGCCGAAAAAACAATGATGCAAACATGCAAAAAGGCATGATCTGACGATTGTTGGCGCAAGAGATGGTTACATATCCCACCTCTTGCGCTAAACTGTATCTTTGATTTGTAATCGGCGGACGATTGTTCTTTCGTTCGCCTGAAGGTATGTGGATTACGTAAGAGTGAGGTGACAATGCCTAGCGGACGCGTTCGTTGGTTCGATGCGAACAAAGGCTATGGTTTTATTCAGAACGAGCAGGGTGCCGATGTGTTCCTGCCTGCAGCCGCCCTGCCGGAGGGCGTGAAGACGTTGCGTAAGGGTGCAAAAGTCGAGTATTCCGTGGTGGAGGGCCGCCGTGGTCCGCAGGCAATGGGCCTCACCCTTGTGGCATCCGCGCCGTCTCTGGTCAAAGCAACTCGACCGAAGCCGGATGATATGGCCGCCATTGTGGAGGATCTTATCAAGCTGCTGGATTCCGCGGGGAACCAGTTGCGCCGCCACCATTATCCGTCTCCGGCTGAAAGCAAGAAACTGGCCACGCTGATGCGTGCCGTGGCCGATAACTTCGACGTACAGGAATAATTCATGTCCGATACCACAATGGATCCCAAGGCGATCGCCCAGGCGGTGGCCATCGAAGTCGCCGATGAGGATGGCCAAGTCGGTGACTTCGTCGAAGCCATCGACTTGGGAGACAACGTTACTGATTTTCGTTTTGAAACCTGCATACGTGGGTATGAGGGATGGCAGTGGTCGGTGACGTTGTATCGCGATGCTGAGTTGGACCATTGGACGGTCAATGAGTCATCGCTGGTGCCTACCGACAAGGCGTTGCGCCCACCGGAATGGATTCCATGGAAGGATCGTCTTGAACCGACCGATTTGGCGGTGACCGATTCGATCGGCACCGATCCCGATGATCCACGTATGGAAGAGGGGTTCCGCAGAACTGAACCCGTTGAGTCTGCCGAAAGCGTTTCCGACGATGTGCAGACCGTCGAAACGGCGGACGGCGGCGACAATGCCGGAGCGGACGCTGACGTGGTTGACGGTTCGCAAGACGAGAATGCCGTAGCATCGGTGACCTCCGAAGAGGACATCGACGAGGCGGTTGAGGAATTCGATCTGTCCCGCAGGCACGTGCTCACGCCTTTGGGCCGTTCCCAGACCGCGAAACGCTGGTATGAGGGACCGCGCGGACCGAAATCGTTGTCCACCAAAACATCGGATGGCAATCCATGCTCGACGTGCGGATTCTTCATTCCTCTGAAAGGCGAACTGAATCTTCTGTTCGGCGTGTGCGCTAACAAGTGGAGTCCTGATGACGGTCGTGTTGTATCCATCGACCATGGCTGTGGCGAACATTCCGAAATCGAGCCGCCGGAACCGTCTCACTTGTGGGTGCAGTCGAAACCTGCATTTGACGACCTGCATATCGATATCATCGCGCAGGCGCCGCGTGATGAACGCGGTTCCGTCGAACTGATCGAGCAGCTGTCGGCGAATGAAGACGGCAATCCGAACGATGAGGAAGAAGCCTCCGAAGCCGATATCGAAGCCAATACCGTGGATGATGATGCGAATCAGGAGGAAGTGCTCGAACATACGGCCCAGCAGGATGAGCCGGAGGTGGAATCCACCGTTGATTTGAGCGATGACGAAGAGCCGGTTATCGTCGAATCCGAAGAGGATGAAGCGACGGATGCGGAACCCACCGAAGCCGAGGAAACGGACACTGCAGAGGAAAACGCTCCGGAAGCTGAGTAATCCTGTCTTATCGAGGATATGAAAGAAGTCCGTTCCCTATGTAAGGAAGCGGACTTCTTTCATATCCTCAAAGGTTTAGTGCACGACAGTGACGGTGCAGTCGGCGAAATTGACGATTTGCTTGGAGACGGAACCAAGGAAATGCGCGTCCAAGCCGGACAATCCACGGGAACCGACCACTAGATGGCGTGCGTAACGGGATGCCGCGATCAGCCCCTTCGCAGCGGAAATATGGAAGGCGTGCGATTCGATCTGGAAATCGTCGGGAATGCCGGCAGTGGGAATCTCAACCGAATCGAGCAGCTCGTCAAGAATGCGTTCCGCCCGTTCCTGACCGACGGCAATCGGCGCTATGGCGTTCTCATATCCCTCGATGACGCCAAGATCCTTGAGCTGCCAGCAGAACATCACCTGCAGGGGAGCGTGATGCAAAGCCGCCAGGTCGATAGCGAATCGCAAGGCGTGTCGCGAGGTTTCCGAACCATCGACGCCAACCACGATCGGCCGCTGGTTCTTAGGCAGAGGGGAGCCGGGCAAATCGTACGTCACCGTGTTCCCCGAAGGCGTAAGCGCGTTGGCGATGGCATCCTGCACGCTGGATTCCTCGTCGTCGAGAATGCGAACTATGGTAACGGGAACCTGTGCGGCTTCGGCAAGCGATTCCGAAAGCGAGCCGAGGAACCAGCGTGCCACTCTGCCGAGTGAACGGCGTCCGACTACGATCTGCTGCGCATCCTTGCCGATCTCCAGCAATGCGGACGTTCCTGTGGCCTTGACCGACGTGAGTTTGACATGATCCTCATTGATGGTCATGCCCTGCGAAGCTTTGGAAACCCAGTCGCGAAGCCGTTGCGCGATCTCATGGCGGACTTCGGCCCACTGCTCTTCATCTTCCGGTTCCGAGCCCATATCCCAGGAATGGGACCATGCGAACACCGCATTGACCTGCTGGCCGGTAAGCGATGCCTCGTTCAGCGCCCAGCGTAATGCGGCGAAGGATTCGTCGGAACCGTCGACGCCGACGACGATGTCGTGCAAGCGGATATCTGCGAGCATCCCGGATTCGGTTGCATTTAGGGTGGTGTCGCTCATTTTGGTGACCTCCTTGTTTGTTGCTATATGTCAAGCATATCCGTTGCGTTGCGTCGAGAGCGCAATTTACGCGCGGATGAAAACAAACGTCATCGCGAATCGGTAGAGTGTTGATGGACTAACAAGAGTGGAAGGACAAGCATGTTCGAACGGTTTACCGACCGTGCGCGGCGCGTGATCGTGCTGGCGCAGGAAGAGGCTCGTACCCTCCAGCACAACTACATCGGTACCGAGCATCTTCTGCTTGGCCTGATTCGTGAGGGTGACGGCGTCGCAGCCAAGGCGCTGGCTTCAAAGGGTGTGACCTTGGATGACACCCGCAAACAGGTCGAAGAGATGATCGGTAAGGGGAATGCCACGCCGAACGGCCACATTCCCTTCACCCCGCATGCCAGGCAGGTGTTGGAGCTGTCGCTGCGTGAGGCGTTGCAGCTGGGGCACAGCTATATCGGCACCGAGCATATCCTGCTCGGTCTGATTCATGAAGGCGAAGGCGTCGGCACCCAGGTGCTGATCAAGATGGACGTCAATCTTGGCGAGCTGCGCAGCGCCACCATCGACCTGATCCGTGGCAATTCCGGTGATGGCAAGGGTGATGGCAAGGGCGATTTGGCCAATGCCGGTGGCGTGCAGGATCGTCGCAACCAGACCGGTTCCGCGATTCTTGACCAGTTCGGCCGCAATCTGACCGCTGAAGCTGCCGCCGGCAAGCTTGATCCGGTGATTGGGCGTTCGAGTGAGATCGAGCGTGTGATGGTGGTACTGAGCCGCCGTACCAAGAACAATCCGGTGCTAATCGGCGAGCCGGGTGTCGGCAAGACGGCCGTGGTCGAAGGCTTGGCGCAGAAGATCAATGCCGGCGACGTTCCGGAGACGCTGAAGGGCAAGCAGGTCTATTCGTTGGATCTGGGATCCATGGTGGCTGGTTCGCGCTACCGTGGCGATTTCGAGGAGCGTCTGAAGAAGGTGCTCAAGGAGATCAAGACCCGCGGCGACATCGTGCTGTTCATCGATGAGATCCATACCATTGTGGGCGCTGGTTCCGCGGATGGCGCTCTTGGCGCTTCCGACATGTTGAAGCCAATGCTCGCGCGAGGTGAGCTGCAGACCATTGGCGCCACCACCACCGACGAGTACCGTAAGTACATCGAGAAGGATGCCGCTTTGGAACGTCGTTTCCAGCCCATCCAGGTGCATGAGCCGAGCATTGCCGAAACCATCGAGATCCTTAAGGGCTTGCGTTCGCGTTACGAGAACCATCACCATGTGACGATCACCGATGGTGCGTTGCAGGCCGCGGCCGATCTGTCGAGCCGTTACATTCAGGACCGTCATCTGCCAGACAAGGCCATCGATCTGATCGATGAGGCCGGTGCGCGTCTGCGCATCCGTCGTCTGACCGCTCCGCCGGAGCTTAAGGAACTTGACACGAAGATCGCCAAGCTTGCCGAAGAGAAGGACCAGGCCATCAAGGGCCAGGACTTCGAAAAGGCCGCTGAGCTGCGTGATAAGCAGGAGAAGCTGGAAGCCGAACGCAAGCAGAAGGAATCTTCGTGGCGTGAGGGCGAATCCGATGTGAAGATGGTTGTGGATGAGGATGTCATCGCCGAAGTGATTTCCCAGACCACCGGCATTCCGGTGTTCAAGCTCACCCAGGCCGAGTCCAAGAAGCTCATGACCATGGAAAGCGAGCTGCACAAGCGCATCATCGGCCAGGACGAGGCCGTGTCCGCGTTGAGCCGCTCCATCCGTCGTGCTCGTGTTGGTTTGAAGGATCCGAAGCGTCCGTCCGGTTCGTTTATCTTCGCTGGCCCCACCGGCGTCGGTAAGACCGAGCTGGCCAAGACGCTCGCCGAATTCCTGTTTGATGACGAGGACGCACTGATTCGTGTCGACATGTCTGAATTCTCCGAGAAATATGCGGCTTCGCGCCTGTTTGGTGCTCCTCCGGGATACGTCGGTTACGAAGAGGGCGGCGAACTCACCGAGAAGGTTCGTCGCAAGCCGTTCTCCGTGGTGCTGTTCGATGAGATCGAAAAGGCCCATCCGGATATCTTCAACACGCTGCTGCAGGTGCTTGATGACGGTCATCTGACTGATGGCCAGGGCCGCAAGGTGGACTTTAAGAACACCATCATCATTCTGACCACCAATCTTGGTACGCGAGACATCGCCAAGGCCGCCAACACCGGCTTCAACTTGGGTGCCAACACCGAGTCGAGCTACCAGCGCATGAAGGATCAGGTTTCCGCGGAGCTGAAGCAGCAGTTCCGTCCGGAATTCCTGAACCGTCTGGACGACATCATCGTGTTCAAGCAGCTCACCGAGCCGCAAGTGCGTCAGATCGTCGATCTTGACGTCAAGCAGCTCAATGATCGCTTGTTCGATCGCCACATGTCCCTCGAGCTTACCGACGCTGCCAAGGATCTGCTCGCGCAGAAGGGCTTCGACCCGCTGCTGGGCGCGCGTCCGTTGCGTCGCGTGATTCAGCGCGACGTCGAAGACGCCATTTCGGAGAAGATCCTGATGGGCGAACTCGAAGATGGCCAGCGCGTGAAGGTCGATGCGGAAGGCGAAGGCATCCTGGGCGAGTTCACCTTTACCGGTGAGGCGTTCGAAGAGCCAAATACGGAGCCTGCTGAAGGTGAAGTCGCAGCTGAAACCGAGGCACCTGCCGAATCGACGGAATCGACAGAACTTACGGAATCCGCAGAATCTGTTGAATAAGCAATCGGTGCGTAAGTAACGCGACACACGAAAGGCCTTGAAATCGTATGTAATGATTTCAAGGCCTTTCGTATGCCGAAAGTATTTCGAAACTTGACGAATTACAGTGTCAGCAGATCGAGATCGGCAGTGATTGACGTGTTACGGGTGAACAGTGTGCGACCCTCTCGTACCGAGCGAAGCACTTCGCAACGCTCGTATACGGCGTCGAACACGCTGGAAGCATCAAGCACAATGAAGTTTGCGGGCTTGCCTGCCTCAAGACCATACGAATCGCGCATGCCGAGCGTGGTTGCGCCGTTGACTGTCAGGAACTTCAACGCATCATCGATCTCTTCAAAACTCATCATCTGCGCCAAATGCAGCACATAATCGAGAATCAGCATCATATTGCCGTTACCGACCGGATACCAGGGATCTTGCATGGAATCCTGACCAAGCGACACATTCACCCCAGCTTCGGTGAGCTCCTTGACTCGCGTGATGCCACGACGCTTCGGGAACGTGTCTTGACGCCCCTGCAGATACAGATTTTCCGTAGGTGCGCAGGCGAAATTGATATGTGCGGCCTTCAACAGCTTGGTCAGATGGAAGAAATAGGCATTGTCGGCCGATCCCAAGGAGCAAGTGTGGCTTGCCGTGGTCTTCGAACCGATACCGGCGCGATAGGCGAGTGCGGACAGCAGTTCAAGATAACGTGAGTTTGGATCGTCGGTTTCGTCGCAATGCACGTCGATGAGCTTGTCGTACTTCGAAGCCAGTTCGACCACGGTGTGCATGGAACGTTCGCCGAACTCACGGCACTGCTCGAAATGCGGAATGCCACCGACGCAATCAGCACCCATTTTCAAGCCTTCCTCAACCAAATCCGCTCCGGATTCGCCATGAGGACCTTCATAGGAGTACATGCCCTCCTGCGGGAAGGAGACGATCTGCAGCGTGACCGTATCTTTCAGTTCCTCCTTAAGCTCCAGCAGGGCTTTGAGCGAGGTAAGATTCGGATCGGTCACATCGGCGTGCGAACGGATGAATTGCACGCCGTGACGCATTTCCTTTGCTATGCCGATTTTCGCCCGTTCCTTGACCTCGTCAACGGTAAGATCGGATTTGGTCTCGCTCCAGCGCTGAATGCCTTCGAACAGGGTGCCTGACTCGTTCACCGCGCCGGGCTTGCGTGCGGTAAAGACGTAATCAAGATGCAGATGGGTGTCGCAGAATGGTGGACATGCCAGTTTGCCTTCCAGATCGATGGTTTCGATGGATGATATATCCATACCCTGTGTGGCGAGTTTGGCTACAAGCCTTTGTCCGATTTTCTTGAATCGTCCATCTTCAACAAGAATATCCTGCAATGGCGTGGTTTCGGCAGCAGTGCTTCCCGGCATGCCGGTGGCGATGTGTGCGTTGGTGAACAGTTGCGTGCTCATGATGTTCCTTCGTTGTATTTTGCGATACGTATAAGCATAAAATGGTGCGAGGCAAGTGGGGATAGTCCACAATGGGGTTCGTAGATTGTCGTATCGCGTTTTATCCATCGTGGCAATGTCGTTGCTGGAGAAATGTTTTCATGATGAGCCTTTCCGACGCTGTTACGTTGTTGTCATATCAATTGCATTTGATGCTGTTAGTATCGGCATTCGCCGTTGCCCTTACGTAAAAGGGATATGATGTCAACGTCACTGAGATTGGACAAAATGTCATGTTGATAACAGTGTGGGATGTATTTTGTGCACCTATCTTCCAGCAGTGTAATCCGCAGATCGCCGCTGGTGCGGCAGGGATGAGAAATGCCGTTAGATGGGCCTATACGCAGGAACGTTATGATGTGACTGAGTTTCTTGTCGGTGGGGAGATACTGATTATCGAAGGCAGCGCACTTGCTGAACACGCTGATGACGAAGGGTTAATCGCCTATGTGGATGCCCTGCACAGGGCTAAGGTAAGCGCTTTGGCGATGGAATTGGTGGATTTCTTCAACGAGGTTCCTCGAGCGTTGGCGCAACGAGCCGATGAACTTGGTTTGCCGGTGATTGGTTTGCGCAGACGCATGCCGTTTGTTGCCCTATGCCAAGAAATCAATACTGCTATTACCCGTGAACAGCTTACAGCTCATTTGCAGGTTGACAATTTGTCTACATCCTTGGCCTCGCGTTTTTCATTGGCGAATACCGTTTCGGATGTTGCCCGGGCGCTCGCTGATACGTTGGGCGAGCATGTGACGATTATTGCGGCGGATGGCTCGTTAGCTGCTTCCGAAGGACTCGATGGCGTAACTGAGCGGAGTAAAGATATGGCCTTTCGTGTTCCTTCGGCTGACGGCATGCCTGTTGCCACCGTGATCGTTACGCAGTATATGACGGTTATGGAACCGCAGGCGCGTTCCTGTATAACTTCATTACTGACTCAGACGTTGCCGGCATTTGTCACTTCCGATATTGGTGAGAAACTTCAGGTGCGCCTGCTGTGTGGCATGACCTCTTCCGACATGGGTCCTTCGGCTGAGGAGATTCTGCAGACGCAGGATATGATTCGCGCCTTAGGGCTTCTTACGGATATGCGGGCGTTGCCATTCGCCGTTCGTGTGGAACATTGGGACCATGGTGCACAGGTGCTGTCGAAATGCATCGCGCGTGTGAAAAGCATGATGATTCCCAGACGTATGCGTCTTATCCTCGCGCTTGATGGTGAACTGCTCGTCGGCGCTATTCTCAGCGATGATGCTTCTTGGTTTGCGTCCATGTCTGAGTTCGGCCATGATGTGCTGCGGACTTTTGCTGAGACGGGCGGTGACGCGGTCCAGATTGTCGAAGGCCTGACCGCGTCGGATGCGGTCAATCTGCTCACGGCGTTGTCTGCGGTGCGGTTCGCGGCAGAATCGCTTGGCCATACGCGCGGCCATGCATATGCTCGCAAGAAGTCAAGTTCGCATGGCCAAGGCGCAGTTGTCCCCGTGAGCGCCAGCGCATATCGGCGTTTGTTGTCTGTAGCGACGGCGCAGGATGCCGTGCACACATTCGTCAGTCAAGTCGCCGGTCCCCTCATTGACGCGGACGATATGCTGATTGACACATTGTGCGTATTAATGGATTGCATGGGCAGCAAAACCATGGCCTGCGAATGGCTCGGCATACAACGGCAAACGTTGTATAACCGTCTGGAACATGTAGAGCGGCTTACCGGCATTTCGCAGCATGACACCGTTTCCTGGAGTGCCATGTTGGTCGGAGTCAAACTCATTCATGAATTACGGGCCTTAGACTGACATGCACTTGTCGATTTGTCCATTCCCGTGCGCAAGTCGGTTAACATGACGGTTACCAGAGCGCAAATCCCATTATGCATAGTCGTCGCCATGGTCGATGTTTCGATGAAAAGAAAGGTGACCGTAATGACAGTACAAACGATTACGCTGACAACGATTAATGGCCACAAGAGCAATGCAAACAATCGAGATGACAATGTCGAGGATGAGTTGCAAGTCATTCCAGAGAAAAACAAGACTACGAGCCTATGGGGACAGTTCTGGGTTTGGTTCGGTGCCAATGTGGCTCCTATCAATTGGCTGCTTGGCGCTTTGGGCGTGCAGATGGGACTAGGACTGTGGGAGACCTTCGGCGTGATTGTCTTTGGCAATGTGATTGGCATGTCCGTATTCGGTGTGATGGTACTGCTTGGTCAGCGCACGGGATTGACCGGCATGCTGCTCGGTCGTCGTGTGTTCGGGCGCGTAGGCAACTACCTACCCAGTATTATTCAGTCAATTGTGGTGATCGGCTGGTGTGCGGTGAACACCTGGGTGGTACTTGATTTGGTCACCGCCCTGTTGATGAAAATTGGTCTGGTTTCCTCGATTGAAGGGCATTTCGCGCTGAAGGCAGCCATTGGCGGTGTGGTGATGATTATTCAGGTCATTATTTCACTGTTCGGCTATAAGGCCATCTCCACATTTGAAAAGTGGACTGTTCCGCCGACTGTGGCCATTCTGCTGATGATGACCATCGCCGCATGGGGATTCATGGGTATCGATTGGAATTTTGCAGGATCGCTACCAGCTGGAGGAACCGACCATTTTGCGGCAATCTCCTCAATTATGACCGCCATCGGCATCGGCTGGGGCTTTACTTGGCTCACCTACGCTTGTGATTACTCACGTTTCGTGTCCAAAAGCGTGCCGAAGAAGAAGCTGTTTGGTGCCTCCGCCATTGGCCAGTTCATTCCTGTGTGCTGGCTCGGTCTGCTCGGCGCGACTCTTGCTACCAAGTCTGGTAGCATCGATCCCGGCCAGCTGATTGTCGACAACTTTGGTGCTCTTGCCATTCCGGTGCTGCTGCTAGTGCTGCACGGTCCGATTGCCACGAACATCCTCAACCTCTACAGCTGCACACAGTCAGTACTCGCCCTTGATGTGAAGGTTAATCGTCGTGCGCTCAACATCGTGATCGGCGTGTTCGCATGGTTCGGTGTGCTGCTGTTCCTGAGCATGTCCGATATTGGTAACACACTGGATGGCTGGCTGTCGTCTGTGGCCGGTTGGACCGCAGTGTGGGGCGGTATCATGATGGTACATTTCTTCGTCATCGAGCGTAAGTGCGACGACTTCTCTTCGGTACTGAACCAGAAGGGTCATGAGGGCATGACGTTGGTACGTTGGCAGGCGCTGATCGCGTTCTTCGCCGGCTTGGCCATGTGCTGGGCCATGAGCTATGGCAGCCTGTTCCAGGGGCCTATCGCCGTTGCCATGGGCAACATTGATTTGAGCTGGCTTGGAGGTATGGTCACTTCGGCCCTTGTCTACTACGTTTTGGCCAAAATAACCTGTGTGGATCGCGAACTCGCGGAATAGGACAAGCCTGAGGTTTCTCTCAGGATTTGGTGCCGGTAAAATCAACAGGGATTTACCGGCACTGCTCATTGTTCCCCTATAGCAGAAGGTGATTTCCATTGATTATTCGCAATGTACATATAGATAATGCTGACTCCGCCAGTGATATACGCGTCGAAGACCAGCGATTCACCGCCATTGAGTCTTCCGAATCGCATTGCATAAAGGAACGGTCAGGGGAGGAGGTCATTGATGGGCATGGTGGCTTAATGATTCCTCCCTTTGTTGACCCTCATATTCATCTTGATGCTGCTTTGACTGCCGGACAGCCGGAATGGAATGAAACAGGAACTCTGTTCGATGGAATTCGCATCTGGTCGGAACGCAAGAAAACGCTCAGTGTTGATGATGTCAAGGACCGTGCTTTGCGCACCCTGAAACTGATGGCCGGACACGGTATCCAATACGTGCGCACCCATGTCGATGTGACGGATCCCGATTTGACCGCTTTGCATGCCATGCTTGAATTGCGCGAACAGGTGAGCGATTTCATGGATGTGCAGATCGTGGCTTTCCCCCAAGAGGGCATTCTCTCTTTCCCGAATGGCAAACGTTTGATGGAACGTGCTGTTGATGAAGGTGCGGATGTGGTGGGCGGAATTCCGCATTTTGAATTCAACCGTGACTACGGCGTCGAATCGTTACGTTTTCTTTCGGATCTCGCCATGAAGCATGATCGGCTGGTTGACGTGCATTGCGATGAAATTGACGATCCTTCATCCCGCAATCTGGAGGTTCTTGCTACATTGGCTTATGAATCCGGCATGGGTAGACGTTTCACCGCGAGCCATACCACTGCCATGGGGTCCTATAACGATGCGTATACGTACAAGTTGTTCCGTCTGTTGCGGATGTCTGGCATGAATTTTGTGAGTAATCCGCTGGTGAACATGCATCTGGGAGGGCGGTTCGATACCTATCCCAAGCGTCGTGGGCTTACTCGAATCAAGGAACTTACCGAAGCCGGGATAAATGTGGCATTCGGCGAGGACGATATTCGCGATCCCTGGAGCCCGTTGGGCACCGGCAATATGCTTGACGTGGTGCATATGGGGGCGTATGCGGCGCAGCTCATGGGGTATACGCAAATTCAGGAGTCGTATCGTTATGTAACCTACAATGGCGCCAAAGCATTGTGCATCGATAATGATTACGGTATCCAAGTGGGAAAGAAGGCGAGCTGCATCATCCTCAATGCGCCTGATTTCTATCAGGCGTTGAACAATCATGTGGAGGTGATGGCCAGCATTCGACGGGGAAAAGTTGTTGCTTTGACTCAACCGGCCGTTACGACATTGATGGTCTGAATATCAGTGCGCCTACTTCTGCGTTGTTCTCATGTTTTATCATCGTGGCCTCCAATCTAGATGAGGCATGGATTCGGGAATCAGAGTTCCTTCAATGAGCATGAGACTGACTGGGTGATAATGATGTAAGAAACGGATGTGGGGTCGTGTGCAGGATTGCACACGACCCCACATCCATATGTCGCTATCGACTGAAGATTGGCGACATCGCGGCGGCGGCCATTAATTGATGGCGTTCAGCCACTGCTCCTTGGTGGCCTTCTCGGATTCCAGCTTGGCCTTCTTCTTCGGATCGGATTCGGCTGCGATCTTTGCGTCAAGCTCGGCGAGCTGCGCGTTGAGCTGCTCCTCGAAGGAGGATTTGCGGGCGTCGGCTTCCGGATCGGACTGCTTCCACGCGGCATCCTCTACAGCCTTGATCTGCTTGTCGACGGCGTCGAGGCGACCCTCGATGCGGCGTACTTCGTCGCGTGGCACATAGCCGATCTGATCCCACTCCTCCTGAATGGAGGCGAGAGCCTGACGAGCCTGCTTGGCGCTTTCCTCATCCTTAACAGGAACAAGTGCCTCGGCCTTGACCAGCAGAGCTTCCTTCTTGGCGAGATTCTCCTTCTCAGAGGAGCTGATCTGATCACGATCGGCCTGACGCGCGTTGAAGAATGCGTCTGCGGCGGCGCGGAAACGCTCCCACATGGCGTCATCATCACGACGACCGGCGCGACCGGCCTTCTTCCAACGATCCATCAGCTCGGTAAACTTGCGGGAAGTCTCAACCCAAGCGGTGGAATCCTGAAGTGCCTCGGCCTCCGCGATGATGGCTTCCTTGGTCGCCTTGGCGGAATTACGTTCTTCGTCACGGCTCTGCACCCACTTGCGGCGGGCGAAATTAAACTTGGTGCGAGCCGCGGAGAAACGGGACCACAGGGCGTCTGCGTCTTCCTTGTCGATACGGATGTTGTTGCGCTGGTGCTCCTGCCACTGCTGGAAAAGTGAACGGAACTTGTCGGCAGTGGAACGCCAGTTGGTGTTTTCGTCAAGGGAATCAGCCAATGCCTCGGCCTTCTCCACAATGGCGGTACGCTCCTCACGAGCCTTGGCGATAGCGGCCTTGCGTGCCTCGGTCAACGCGGTTTTCTTGGCTGCGCCTTCCTCCTTCAGCGCCTCGAACTGGGCCTTGAGAGCGGCCAGATCACCCACCACTGCCGGCTGTTCGGTTTCCGCGGACAGCGTTTTGATGGTCTCGTCGATTTCGCGGGACTTCACATTGTTGGACTTGAGCTTGTTCGCGAACAGGTCCAACTTGGCCTTCAAATCAAGGTAACGGCGGGCATACAGAGCCAGCGCCTCTTCCTTGGAGGCATCAGGGAACTGACCGACCTCACGTTCTCCTTCGCCGTCCTTGACGAACACAGTACCATCGTCGGCGACACGGCCGAATGCTTCGGCGGTCTTCACATCGGCATCGGAGAAGCCGGTGGATGCGGCAGCCGGAGCGGTGTGCTGTGGAGCTTTCTTGGCGAAGGCCGCGGGGCTCGGAGCATGGGGCTTCATCGAAGCCGGGCTCGGAACGGCCGGTTTGCTGGCCTTGACTGCGGGCGTCGTTGCCTGCTCGGTGGTTTCATTGGTGTTCTCGGACGCGGTGACATTCTCGTCGGCCATGGCCAGCTCCTTTAAGTAAGCTTCATGTAGTGCAGGGGATGCGGATCGTGCGAACGTGCTTTCAAAGCCTGAAAAACGCGCTGCATTTTCCGCAACCTCATTTATTATAGGGAATCGTGGCAAAAGGCGCATCTATTTCAGGATTTCCAGAGTGGCTCCCCTCTGAACGTGTTGTGGAGCAGCGTGTTATCGACACGCTCCGTGAAGTTTTCGAGCTCAATGGCTTCATTGGCATTGAAACTCGTGCTGTTGAGCAGGGTTCGAGTCTGCTCAAGAAGGGCGAAACCAGCAAGGAAATTTACCTGCTGAGCCGCCTTCAGGAGGTCGGTCATGAGTCCGACACTCCGATTGAGGACCGCCTTGGTCTGCACTTCGATTTGACTGTTCCGCTGAGCCGTTATGTGGTCGAACATTCCGGCGATTTGGCATTCCCTTTCAAGCGTTGGCAGATTCAGAAGGTCTGGCGTGGCGAACGCCCGCAGGAAGGTCGTTTCCGCGAGTTCGTGCAGGCCGATATCGATGTGATCGGCAACGGTGATCTGCCCGATCATTACGAGGTCGAGCTGCCGCTGGTCATGGTATCGGCATTGGAACGTCTGCGTGAGTTCGGTTTGCCGAAGGCCACCGTGCATGCGAACAACCGTAAGCTTTCTGAAGGTTTCTACCGTGGTCTTGGCTTGACCGATGTCGAGGGCGTGCTCCGTGAGATCGATAAGCTCGACAAGATCGGTGCCGACGAAGTGGCCAAGTTGCTGGTCGAAGGCTGTGGAGCCGACGAGAATCAGGCACGTGCGTGCCTTGAGCTGGCTGAACTGACCGCAGCTGACGGCGCTGAACTGTCCGGCAAGTTCGACACGCTGTGCGAGAAGCATGGCATTGCCAATGATTCCGAGGCGTACGTGCTCGCACGTCAGGGTCTTGACACGTTGGCGATGATTGTTGACGAGGCCGCTCGTATTCGCCCGGGCTCCGTGATCGCTGATTTGAAGATCGCGCGTGGTCTGGATTACTACACCGGTTCCGTGTATGAGACGTTCCTTGACGGTGCTGCGGCTCTTGGTTCCATCTGTTCCGGCGGTCGTTACGACAATCTCGCATCGCAGGGCAACAGGAAGTATCCGGGCGTGGGCCTGTCCATTGGCCTGTCCCGCTTGGTTTCGTACATGCTGCACACCGCCGGTGCCCACGCGAATCGCGTGTCCCCGGCTTCCGTGCTCGTGGCCGTGTGGAACGAGGAGGACCGTTCCGCTTCCAACCAAATCGCCAACCAGCTGCGCGCCCGTGGCATCGCGGCAGATGTGGCTCCGACCGCAGCCAAGCTTGGCAAGCAGATCAAGTATGCCGACAAGCTCGGCATCCCATACGTGTGGTTCCCCGCGGACAAGTCCGCGCAGGACGCTTCGGACGAAGTCAAGAACATCATCACGGGCGACCAGCAGCCGGCCAACGCACAGTCTTGGGAGCCGGATACTGTGTATGCCCAGCAAACCGTTACCGTAGAAGCCTGAAATCGCAAGACTTCAATCATTAGAGAACAAGGAATAGGGGAAGCATGAGCCAGACGGCTTATAGAACACATCATGCAACCGAAGTGACCGAGGAACTCGTCGGTCAGAAGGTGACGCTCTCCGGTTGGGTCGATCGTCGTCGTGACCACGGTGGCGTGGCCTTCATCGATCTTCGTGACAACACCGGTCTTGTGCAGGTAGTTATCTACGACGAAGACATGGCACGTCCGCTGCGCTCCGAGTTTGTGATTCAGGTGGTGGGCGAGGTCCGCCTGCGTCCGGACGGTAACGAGAATGATCATCTGGCCACCGGCAAGATCGAGGTTGTGGCGGAAAACATCGAGGTGCTCGCCAAGTCTGACGCGCTGCCGTTCCAGGTGTCCACCGCGTTGGAAAACGAGTCCGAGAACAAGCTGCCGGGCGAGGAAGTTCGCCTCAAGTACCGTTATCTCGACCTGCGCCGCCCGTCCATGCAGCGCAATCTGAAGCTGCGTTCCCAGATGTCGAAGGCTGCTCGCCACGCTCTGGAAGAGATGGGCTTCGAAGAGGTCGAAACCCCGACCATGATCAAGTCCACTCCGGAAGGCGCTCGCGATTTTGTGGTGCCGGCCCGCTTGGTGCCAGGTTCTTGGTACGCGTTGCCGCAGTCCCCGCAGCTTCTCAAGCAGCTGCTGATGGTTTCCGGCGTGGAACGCTACTACCAGCTGGCCCGCTGCTACCGTGACGAGGATTTCCGTGCAGATCGTCAGCCGGAGTTCACCCAGCTCGATATGGAAATGGCGTTCGTGGATCAGGAAGACGTGATGGCCATGGCCGAAAAGGTCATCGCCGCCATCTGGAAGTCCGCAGGCTATGAGATCCAGCTGCCGATTCAGCGCATCACTTGGCAGGAAGCCATGGATAAGTACGGCTCCGACAAGCCGGATCTGCGTTTCGGCAACCCGCTGATCGAGCTGACCGACTACTTCAAGAACACTCCGTTCCGCGTGTTCCAGGCTCCGTACGTTGGTGCGGTGCTCTTCAAGGGTGGCGCGGCCACGCCTCGTCGCCAGTTCGACGCTTGGCAGGATTGGGCCAAGCAGCGCGGCGCCAAGGGCCTCGCCTACGTGGTGTTCGCTGAGAACGGCGAGCTCAAGGGACCTGTTGCCAAGAACCTGTCTGAAGAGGAGCGCGCTGGCCTGAAGGAAGCCGTTGGCGCAGAAGACGGCGATGCCGTGTTCTTCGCAGCAGGCCGTCGCACCTCCGCTCAGGAGCTGCTGGGTGCCGTGCGTGTGGAACTGGCCGATCGCGCCGGTCTGCTCAAGCCGGACGACTTCGCTTTCACTTGGGTTGTGGACTTCCCGCTGTTCAAGCCCACCGACGATCCGGATGACGACGATGTGGCAGTCGGCCACTCCAAGTGGACCTCCATGCACCATCCGTTCACCATGCCGTCCAAGGATTGGATCGACACCTTCGACAAGGATCCGGAACACGCCATGTCTGATTCCTACGACATCGTGTGCAACGGTAACGAAATGGGCGGCGGTTCCGTGCGTATCCACCGTGATGACATTCAGGATCGTGTGCTCGATGTGCTCGGCATCACTCCTGAAGAGGCTGCCGACAAGTTCGGCTTCCTGCTTGAAGCCTTCAAGTACGGCGCTCCGCCGCACGCTGGCATCGCTCTCGGTTGGGATCGTACCGCCGCCATCCTGGCTGGCGCCGACTCCATCCGCGACGTCATCGCCTTCCCGAAGGCTGGCGGCGGTCGTGATCCGCTGACCGGCGCCCCGGCTCCGATTTCCGACGAACAGCGTGCGGAAACCGGCGTTGATTATGATCCGGAAGAAGACGAAGACTGATAGTGTTTTCGCTTTGAGATAACAGGCTGTCTTTGCATGAGAGACCGTGCAAGGACGGCCTGTTTTTATTGTTTACGTTGTCTATTTTCTCTTGCTGCCGGTATGGTGGAGCAAAGATGAGTATCTGAAATATTATGAGAAAGAACTGAATCTGTAGTATGAATTTGAAGCAATCGTTGGAAAAACATGATTTTCATGGTGTCTGGATGCGACTTCTCGCGTTGGCGATGATACTGATTGTGGCAGTGAGTGCACTCATCGCATCCCCAGTTAGTGCTAACGCCGCCGAAGTCGGAGATCCCTCCGCAGTCAAGGGCAAAACCTACGCGGTCGGCACCGATACCACATTCGCACCGTTCGAATATCGCGAGAACGGCAAGATGACCGGTATCGATATGGAACTGATCCGTGCCATCGCCCAAGAAGAAGGATTCGAAGTCACCATCCAATCATTGGGTTTCAATGCAGCATTGCAGGCTTTGAGCTCCAATCAGGTGGATGTGGTGATCGCAGGCATGTCAATCACCGACGAACGCAAGGCGACCTACGATTTTTCCAATCCTTACTTCCAGTCCGGTATCCAGATGGCCATCGCTGAAAACAACGGTAGTATTACCAGCTACAAGGATCTTGACGGTAAGACCGTTGTCGCGAAAACCGGATCGGAAGGCGAATCCTACGCCAAACAGCATGCAAGCGAATACGGCTATACCGTGACTTCCGTGGACCAGTCATCAACCATGTACGAGATGGTCAAATCCGGCAATGCGGATGCCGTGTTCGACGACTATCCGGTGCTTGCCTACGGTGTTTCCCAAAACAACGGTTTGAAGATCGTGACTCCGAAGGTGCCGCATGGTGAATACGGCATGGCCGTGAACAAAGGCAAGAACGCCGATCTGCTGGCCGCCATCGACGATGGTCTGAACAAGCTCATCGCTTCGGGCGAGTATGAGACGATTGTCGCACAGTATTTGGGTGCCGATGGCGCGAAGGAACAGGTCGAGGCGATTTCCGGCAAGGTCACCGACAACGGTGCCGACGGTGAGGCGCAGAAGAAGGTCGGTTTCTTTGGTCTGGTCAAACAGTCGATGCCGGCTTTGCTGACTGGTCTGAAGAACACGCTGTTGATCACGTTGCTGTCGTTTGTGATCGCACTGGCGTTGGGTGTTGCTTTCGGCTTGATGAAAGTATCGGAGAACAAGATTCTGAGAGGCGTGTCCAAGGTTTATATCGCAGTGTTCCGCGGCACTCCGATTCTGGTGTGGGCGTTCTTCTTCTATTTCGGTGTGCCGCAGCTTATCGGACACAGTGTGAACATTTGGGTTGCAGGTGCGTTGACGTTGTCGCTCAATTCCGGCGCATATCTGGCGGAGATCGTGCGTGGCGCCGTGCAGTCCGTTGACTCTGGTCAGATGGAGGGAGCACGCTCGCTTGGCCTCAACCATCATCAGGCCATGGCGCGCGTGATCATGCCTCAGGCCACTGCAATCGCCATGCCGTCGATCATCAACCAGCTGGTCATTATGATCAAGGATTCCTCGCTGCTGCTGGCCATCGGCTTTGGTGAATTGCTGTATCAGGCGCAGCAATTGTATGCGGCGAACTTCCGCGTCACCGAAACGTTGCTGATCGTCGGTGTGATGTACTTCGTGGCCATCACCATCCTCACATGGCTGGCCAATATCGTTGACAGGAAGGTGAATCGATGAGCGAGAACTGCAATCACGGCAACAATGATGGCGAAGTGATCATCGACGTCAAGAATCTGCATAAAAACTATGGTCATATGGAAGTCATCAAAGGCGTCGATCTTACGGTACGCAAGGGCGAGGTGATCTGTATCATCGGACCGTCTGGTGCCGGCAAATCCACCATGTTGCGTTGCCTGAACGGACTTGAACAGGCATCCAGCGGCCAGATCGTGGTCAACGGTCATGATCTGGGTGATCCGCATGTGAACATCGACCAGGTTCGAGAGCAGGTTGGCATGGTGTTCCAGCATTTCAACCTGTTCAACAACATGAGCGTGATTGACAACATCACGCTTGCGCCGAAACTGGTGCACAAGGAAACCGACGAGCAGGCGCGTGAACATGCGATGGCATTGCTGAAAACCGTGGGATTGGCCGAAAAGGCCGATGTCATGCCTCGCTCGTTGTCTGGCGGTCAAAAGCAGCGTGTTGCCATCGCACGATCCTTGGCCATGCGTCCGAAGGTCATGCTGTTCGACGAGGCCACGTCGGCGCTTGACCCGGAGATGGTCGGTGATGTGCTCGAAGTCATTCGTGAGCTGGCCGAAGACGGCATGACCATGGTGCTGGTGACCCACGAGATGGGTTTCGCCCGCGAAGTGGCCACCCGCGTGATCTTCACCGACGCCGGCGTGATCGAGGAGGAAGGCACTCCGGACGAGATCTTCAACCATCCAAAGAGCGAACGATTGAAGACGTTCCTTTCCAAAGTGCTCTGAGTGCTCTCTTGGCCCCGGCGATTGCTTAATCGCTGATCGCGGATGAAATGCTGCGATCGTGTGACGGATGGTCATACGAATCTGCATGTAAAAGACAGGCGAATGTAGGGTGAAATTCATCTTGCGTTCGCCTGTTCGGCTCTTTCTCGTTGCTTGGCGTTCCTACGTTGGTATGCATGAGCATTGGTGATACGTGGCGTCGCGTTGTGGATGGTTTCAAATCCAAGGTGCCCGAACGAGTGGTGTTCGGTGCGGTGGTTGTATTGTTCGTAATAGCGGTGCTGGCTATCGAATTGCCACGATGGTGGTAGCTGCCACGTACGGCGCTCAAGATATCGGTATTGCGGTCGATAACGCGCTATGATGCATTTTGGGACAACGTTGTCTCATATTTCGAGCACGTCAGGGGGTGGTGACGGCCGCGGAAACATGGCTTTCATATACTATCCGTATGACAGATATCAAAGAAACGCAAGAGACGCGCCCGATCATGCCGGGTACGGAAGACAGCGACCGCCCGCTGGTCGAATTGACCCACGTTGAAAAGCACTACGGTGACTTGCATGTGCTCAAGGACATCAACCTCACCGTCAAGAAGGGCGAGGTGCTGGTCATCGTCGGTCCATCCGGTTCCGGCAAATCCACCATGTGCCGCACCATCAACCGTTTGGAAACCATCGATTCCGGCGACATCCGCATCGACGGCAAGCCGTTGCCTCAGGAAGGCAAGGAGCTCGCCAGCCTGCGCGCCGAGGTTGGCATGGTGTTCCAGTCGTTCAACCTGTTCGCCAACAAGACCATTCTTGAAAACGTGACGCTTGCTCCGATCAAGGTGCGCCATATGGATAAGAAGGCGGCCGAGGATCTCGCCATGGATTTGCTTGCCCGCGTGGGCGTGGCTTCCCAAGCCTCCAAGATGCCGTCACAGCTTTCCGGCGGTCAGCAGCAGCGTGTCGCCATCGCACGAGCGCTCGCCATGCAGCCGAAGGTCATGCTGTTCGACGAACCGACGTCCGCGCTTGATCCGGAAATGGTCAATGAAGTGCTTGACGTCATGGTGGAGCTGGCTCACGAAGGCATGACCATGCTGTGCGTGACCCACGAGATGGGCTTCGCACGCAAGGTGGCCGACAAGGTCGTGTTCATGGCCGACGGTCAGATTCTTGAGCAGAGCACGCCGGAAGACTTCTTCGAAAACCCGAAGACCGATCGTGCCAAGGACTTCCTGTCGAAGATTCTCACCCACTGAAGTGACTGACGGGAATAAGACAGAAGAAGGATTTTCGATATGAGACTTTCTATGAGGGCGAAGCGTATGCTGCGCAGGGTTATAGCGACTTTCTGCGCCTGTGCATGCGTGTTCGCAGTGTCCGCCTGCGGCGCGGACGATGCCGATGGCAAGATTCGCATCGGTATCAAATTCGATCAGCCTGGTCTGGGCTTCAAAAAGTCCGGCACGTATGTCGGCTTCGACGTTGACGTAGCCAAGTACATCGCCAAGAAACTCGGCTATTCCGAAGACCAGATCGTGTGGAAGGAAGCACCGTCGAAGCAGCGTGAAGCCATGCTGCAGAACGGTGACGTCGATTACATCGTCGCCACGTACTCCATCACCGACGAACGCAAGAAGGTCGTCTCCTTCGCCGGACCGTATTTCGTGGCGGGTCAGGATCTGCTCGTTCGTAAAGACGAAACCTCCATCAAGGGACCTGAGGATCTGAACGGCAAGCGTTTGTGCTCCGTGACCGGTTCCACTTCCGCGGTCACCGTCAAGGAGAAGTTCGCCAACGAAGTGCAGCTCATGGAGCAGCCTGGTTACGCGGAGTGCGCTACCGCACTGTTCTCGGGCATTGTTGATGCGGTGACCACCGACGACATTATTTTGGCTGGTCTTGCCTCCGCGTCCCGCGGCCGTCTGCGCGTGGTCGGCAAGCCGTTCACCCAGGAGTATTACGGCGTCGGCATCAAGAAGGGCGATACGAAGCTGGCCACCCAGATCAACAACGCCATCGCCGATATGATCCAGGATGGTTCTTGGCAGCGTGCCATTTCCGACAACACGAAGGGCACCGCATACACGCCGAACGCGAAGTACAATCCGCCGGAGCCGACTGAGGGGGAGAGATAATGGAAGCGTTCATCTCATTGTTCAGCCAGTACAATGTGCCGGCTGCGTTCTTGGTGAACATTGAACTGACCCTGTGGTCGGCGTTGTTCTCCACGATTCTTGGCGTCATCCTCGTGATGATGCGCATCTCGCCGGTCGCGTCGCTGCGTATGGTCTCGGGTGCTTACGTCGAGCTGTTCAAGAACCTGCCGTTGACCATCATCATGGTGTTCATGGTGCTGGGTGCCTACGCGCAGCTGAAGCTCAGCTTCTCCGACACGTTCGCCACCAACTTCTTCTGGCTTGCCGTCACCGGTTTGAGCCTGTATACGGCGGCCTTCGTGTGCGAATCGCTGCGATCCGGCATCAACACCGTGCCGCTTGGCCAGGCTGAAGCCTGCCGTGCGCTGGGATTGAACTTCATGCAGTCCGCCACCCAGATCATTCTGCCTCAGGCGTTCCGTGGCTCCGTGGCACCGCTGGGCAACACGTTGATCGCATTGCTGAAGAATTCCACGGTTGCGGCCGCGGCTTCCGTCGCCACCGAAACCTCGTCGTTGATGAGCGAAATGATCGAATACCGTTCCGACGTGATTGTTCCGATCTTCCTGATCTTCGCATTCGGTTATGTGATTCTGATCATTCCGATCGGCATGCTGACCACGTATCTGTCCAACAAGCTCGCGGTGAGGAGGTGACGCACCATGGCAAGCGATGAAAGCGCGGTGCTGTTCGACCAGCCCGGTCCTAAGACCCGTAAAACCATTCGTATCGTCAACTGGATTGCCGGCATTGTCTTCGCAATCGTAGTTGTGCTCATTCTCATGAGGCTTCACAATCCGCCGGATGGCGAGAACCAGCTGAGCTGGGAGTTGTGGAAGCCGGCGCTTGACGCTGAAGCATGGACCGATTTCTATCTGCCCGGATTGTGGGCCACGATTCGAGCTTCCGTGTTGGCAGTGATCGGCGCAGTGCTGTTCGGTCTGATTTTCGGTATCGGCCGTCTGCTGCCGAATATCGTGATTCGTGCGATTTCCGGCGCCATCGTTGAGTTCGCACGTGCGGTCCCTGTGCTGCTGCTCATGATCTTCTTCTGGCGTTGGTTCGCTTTCGCAGGCATGTCAAGCCCCGCATACTGGGCTGTGGTGCTCGCATTGGTGATCTACAACGGTTCCGTGGTGGCCGAGCTGGTTCGTTCCGGTGTCGGCAACCTGCCGAACGGCCAGCGTGAGGCGTCGCTCGCCTTGGGCTTGACCCGCACGCAGTCGCTGATGGAAATCGAAGTGCCACAGGCCATCTACGCCATGCTTCCTGCCGCCGTGACGCAGTTGGTGGTGGTACTGAAGGATACCGCTCTCGGCTCGATCATCATGTACACCGATTTGCTGCAGGAATCGCGTCGACTTGGTTCGATGTACTTCAATATTCTGCAGACATTGGTTGTGGCTGCCGTCATCTACTTCATCGCATGCTGGCTGCTGAGCCGTCTTGCGGAATGGCTGCCGGAACGCATGCAGAAGCACACTGCGGCACCTGCCGAACCGGAACCGGTCGCTCCGATCGCCATTATGGATCCGTCGAACGTGAACCAGATCGCCGTGGCTAGGGAAGGTGTGCCGCTTGGCGGTGCCCAGCGCCTGTACCATGTGCATCATCGTGGTTCCAACGCGTCGATTCGCCATTGGCGTCAGACCCGCTATGTTCAGGGATTCGATGAGACGCATCCGGAAAGCCAAGTCGAGTTCGATAAGAACGGCAGGCCGATCAAAGAGACGTCCAAGCAGGACAAGCTGAGATTCGACAAGCCGAAGTCAGACAAATCAAAGGGTGATAAGCCCAAGCAGTGACGTCATTTGATCTGAGAAGACCGATAGGGCGCTGGTTTCTTGCAAAGAGCGAGGAATCAGCGCCCTATTGCGTGAAAGAAGTCAGACAAAACGTCAGAAAAGCGGGATGCGGCGATTGGGTGCGGCGATGCCACGGTTCAATCGCCGCATCGTCTATCATAGGGGACAAGCGAGGAGGCTTGACATGTCAGACAAAGACAAGGATGCGAAGACGTCGTCCATTGCGAAGACGTTGAACAAGGTTGAGGACAGGCTTGAGAAGGGGGAGAACTGCAGTTCCGTTGCCGAAGGGCTTGCGAATGTTGCCAAGGCCAGCGAGTTGCTCAGTTCCGTGTGGACGCTTCCGCCCAGTCAGTTATTGCGATTCCATCATGATACGAGGGTCGCTGCAATCGATGGCGATTCCACGCCGGGTTTCGACGGCAACAAAGATGATGCGGAACGATTCATTGCGATCAGTTCTTCTGAAATCGCACGATATCAGCGGCTTATGTACGCCAATGGAGTGAAAGGTTCCCGCCGTCGTCTGTTGATTATTCTGCAGGGCATGGATGCTTCCGGCAAAGGCGGCATCGTGCGTCACGTATTCAGCCAGGGCGATCCGATGGGCATGCATTATCACGGTTTCGGTGCTCCCAAAGGCGAGGAAAAGGACCACGATTATTTGTGGCGCATCAAACGGGAACTGCCGCAGAATGGTTGGATCTCCATTTTCGATAGATCGCACTATGAAGATATCGTCATGCCGCGCATTTACAAAACCTATCCGGAAGAGGTATGGCAGGCGCGATATGACGAAATCAACCGATTCGAATCGCAATTGGTTGCGGACGGATGCTCCATCATCAAAATATTCCTTGTGGTGAGCAAAGAAGAGCAGAAGGAGCATTTCCTCGGCAGGCTGGAGGATCCGACCAAATATTGGAAGTTCGACCCCAGCGACCTTGAAGCGCGTGCCCGTTGGAACGACTACATGGCCGCATGGCAGGACGTGTTCGCGCGTACGAGCACCGAGCAGGCGCCCTGGTACCTGGTGCCTGCCGACAATCGTTGGTATTCAAGGGCGGTTGTGTCTGAACTGCTCCGTAACGTATTGAAGAACATGAACATGATCTGGCCGCCCCTGGAAGTCGACGCCGACGAGATGCGACGTCAGTTGGAAACGCTGTAGTCGAAGAACACGACTTCGCCGCTCGACTGTGTGGTGTCCAAATCGACGGTTCCGGTGATGGCCCAATCATGGTCGCCATCGGAATCGTCGATGATCTGACGCACCTTCCAACTGTGCTCGCTGTTCTCCTTGGAATCGTCGAGGATGAACAGTTCGCCGCTACGGGCCTTCGCATCCGTGTTGACGTATTCGTGCTCATCGTAGAAGTCGTCGAGCGCATCCTCCCATTCGTGCACGCCATAACCCCAGTCTTTGTCCAGCGCGCCGAGCTCGTCGGGTTTGTCGAGATCCATGAGCTGCACGCGGCGGAACATGGCGTTGCGCACGAGCACGGTGAGGCCTCGACGATCCTCCACCACGGCCTGCTTCGCGCCGGGCGCGGCCAGGTTCGCGGCGGCTTCGGAAGCGTCGGTGCCGGCTCCCGCGTTCTCCCATTCGTCGACCAGCGAGGAGTCGATGGAACGAACCACAACGCGCAGCCAGGAGATGATGTCCCGTAACTGTTCGTTGCGCTTCTCCAAAGGAACGGTACGCGCCAACGCGCGATATGCGTCAGACAGATAGCGCAGCAGCGTGCCTTCGGAGCGGGCGATATTGTAGCGCGCGATGTAACCGGTGAAATCGGAGGCCGTTTCGACCATGTCCCGGATCACCGATTTCGGGCTCAACCAATAATCATTGGCCCAAGGCACATCGTGACGGTATTCGTCGAACGCGGCCTGAAGCATGTCTTCCAATGGTTTCGGATACGTGATCTCCTGCAAGCGGTCCATACGTTCGTCATAGTCAAGACCGTCTTCCTTCATGCGGATCATCGCCGCGTCGCGGGCTTGACGTTCCTGCGCGCGCAACACCTGCTTCGGATCCTCCAACGTGGCTTCCACCATGGAAATCACGTCAAGCGCGTAACTTTCCGATTCCGGATCAAGCAGTTCCAACGCAGCCAGCAGGAACGGGCTCAACGGCTGGTCAAGCGCGAAATCATCCGGCATGTCGACGGTCATGAAATAGTCCTTGCCACCATCATCGCGGTCTTCCGTTTCGATCACATTCGTGTCGAACAAGGTCTGGAAGATCTCGTCGGCACGATCATGAAGACGCTCCTTCTGTTCCGGAGTCTGCGCAGAATCGTCGATCAGGCGATCGATGCGGTAGCGTGCGTCGCCGCCCTGCGCCACTTCGTTCAACACCATGGAATGCGTGACCTTCATATGCGGCACCAAAGTTTCAGGGTCCGCGTCGATCAGCTTATCGAACGTGTTCTCATTCCACGTGACGAAGCCCTCAGGCGCCTTCTTGCGCTTGACTTTCTTGAGCTTCTTCGGGTCGTTGCCCGCTTTGGCGAGGGCCTTGGCGTTCTCGATTTCGAATTCCGGACCCTCGGCGATGACCAAGCCCTCCGTGTCGAAGCCCATACGTCCCGCACGCCCCGCGATCTGATGGAATTCGCGGGCACGCAGCTTGCGCATCTTCGTGCCATCGAACTTGGTCAATGCGGTCAACACCACGGAATGAATGGGCACGTTGATGCCGACACCCAACGTGTCAGTGCCGCAGATCACCGGAAGAAGACCCTGCTGGGCGAGTTGCTCGACCAGACGGCGATAGCGGGGAAGCATGCCCGCATGGTGAATACCCACGCCGGTACGCAGCAGACGCTGCAGAATCTTACCGAACGCCGTGGTGAACTTCGTGCCCTTGATCGCCTCCGCAATGGCCGCACGTTGCTCCTTGCTGGACACTCCCGTGCTCGCCAGGGCGTTCGCCGTCTCCAATGCGGCGTCTTGGGAGAAATGCACCACATAGATCGGCGTTTCCCCTCTGCCGAACGCCAGTTCGACGGTTTTCTCCAACGGGTCAAGCGTGTACTCGTACGTCAACGGTACCGGACGCGGCGCATCGGCGATGATGTCGACGTCCGTGTCCGTCATGTCCTCCAACTTGTCGGCAATCGCATCGACATTGCCCAATGTGGCGCTCATCAGCAAAAACTGCGTGTTCGGCAATGTCAGCAGCGGAACCTGCCAAGCCCAACCACGCTCCGAATCGCCATAATAATGGAATTCGTCCATCGCCACACAGCCGACATCGGCATGACGGCCCTCACGCAATGCCTGGTTCGCAAGAATCTCCGCAGTGCAGCAGATGATCGGCGCATCGGCGTTGATGTGCGTGTCTCCGGTGATCATGCCGACGTTCTCACGACCGAACACCTCCACCAAATCAAAGAATTTCTCAGACACCAACGCCTTGATCGGAGCCGTGTAATACGAGCGACGGCCCGTGCACAACGCAGCGAAATGCATACCCAACGCCACCAGTGATTTGCCGGAGCCGGTGGGCGTGTTCAAAATGACATGATCGCCCGTGAGCAGGTCCATGATGGCCTCTTCCTGATGGGGCCACGGCTCAACACCTTTGACGTCCGCCACCCACTCGAAAAAGCGTTCGTAGATCTCGTCCGTGTCGATGTTGCGCTCGCCATCGCTCCAATTCGGCGCCAAGGCGCCCAAAGAACCGTAATTCGTATCGTCAGCCATGATTGCCAGTCTAGCGGCTGGCATGAACTCAAATGTCGAACGTGTGTTCGAATTATTGCGTATGTTGCGGTACAGTAGAAATTATGACTGAGGATTTGTTTGGTGCGATGGACGCTCCCGAAGATATGACACGCCCGCTGGCCGTGCGCATGCGTCCGTCGAGCGTGGACGAAGTGGTGGGCCAATCGCGGGTGCTGGGACAGGGCTCTCCTCTGCGCAGACTCGCCAATCCGGCGTCCAAAGGCTCGCTGACCGCGCCGAGCTCCATTATTCTGTTTGGACCTCCCGGAGTCGGCAAAACTACGCTTGCCTATATTGTGGCCAAACAGTCCGGTCGAGTCTTCGAAGAGCTTTCCGCAGTCACCTCCGGCGTCAAGGACGTGCGGGATGTACTCAGACGCGCCCATGATCGTCTTGTCGCGGAGGGCAAGGAAACGGTACTGTTCATCGACGAAGTGCACCGATTCTCCAAATCGCAGCAGGATGCATTGCTGCCAAGCGTGGAAAACCGTGACGTCACTTTCATTGCGGCCACCACGGAAAATCCGAGCTTTTCCATCATCAAACCGTTGTTAAGCCGATCCGTGGTCGTCAAACTCGAATCGCTGGAACCCGACGACCTGAAAACGCTCATCAAGAGGGCTATCGAAAGCGAGCGTGGGCTTAAAAACGAAGTCAAAATCAACGACGAAGCCGTTGACGAAATCGTGCGTATGGCCGGAGGCGACGCGCGAAAAACATTGACGATCCTTGAAGCCGCCGCAGGGGCGCTTACCGGAGACCAAGCGCGCAAAAAAAGTGCGAAACGGCCTGTCATCACGTCTGACGTGGTGTCGCAGGTCATGGATGTGGCCACCGTGCGCTATGACAAAGACGGCGACGACCATTACGATGTGATTTCCGCATTCATCAAATCCATGCGTGGATCCGACCCGGACGCCACCATGCACTACTTGGCACGGATGTTGCGCGCCGGCGAGGATCCGCGATTCATCGCACGGCGCATTATGATCGCAGCTTCCGAGGAAGTCGGTATGGCGGCTCCGCAGATACTGCAGGTCACCGTCGCGGCGGCACAAGCCGTGTCCATGATCGGCATGCCCGAGGCGCGCATCATTCTCGCGGAAGCCGCGCTCGCCGTTGCCACCGCTCCGAAGTCGAACGCCAGCTACAACGCCATCAACAGCGCGCTCGCCGATGTGGACGCGGGATTGATCGGTCAGGTACCCTTGCACCTAAGGAATGCGCCGACCGCCCTGATGAAAAGTTGGGGCAATCATGAGGGGTATCGGTACGCTCATGATTGGCCGGGAGCCGTGGCTCCGCAGCAATACATGCCGGACGAGCTGGCAGGGCGGGAATACTACCATCCGAACGATCGCGGCTACGAGCATGAGATCAAACCGAGACTGGAGAAAATTCGCAAAATCCTGCATGAGAAGAACGGTGATAGGGGCTGATCGTTTCTTCCCGCCGCTGACGAGTTCACCCATATCCGTGTACAATGCTGACCTAGTGAACGTTAACATACGTTCGTGCTCAACGTGGAGGGCGAGTCTGGGCAAACTTGGACGCAGTGTTGAAGGGAATGACGAAGCAATGCGAAATATGCAGGATGAGTCTAATCAACGATTGATCATGATCGTCGACGACGATCAGGCTTTGGGCGAGATGCTATCCATCGTATTGGAGAGCGAAGGATTTAAAACCGTGACCTGCTTGGATGGGTGGCGTGCGGTGGAAATGTTCCCGATATTGCAGCCGGATTTGATGTTGCTTGATGTGATGCTCCCCGGTTTGGATGGCGTCCAGGTGGCGCAACGCATACGGCAGAACTCGAATACGCCGATCATCATGCTTACCGCCAAATCCGACACCACCGATGTGGTGAAAGGCCTGGAAGCGGGGGCGGATGATTATGTGTCCAAACCGTTCGAGGTGGTGGAGCTTATGGCCAGAATCAGGGCTCGGCTGCGCATGCCCAAGGTAAACGCGCCTGCAGGCAAGGATGAGGGCGACCTGACTGAACGATTGCAATGCGGCACGCTCGTAATGGATAGGGCTGAGCATACCGCCACCAAAGATGGTGTGGATCTGCAGCTGACGCCGACGGAGTTTGAATTGCTGTACGTGCTGGCGGCTCACGCGGGTGAAGCCCTGAGCCGTGCGAACTTGCTGAAACGTGTTTGGGGATACGTAAGTGGCGGAGATACCAGATTGGTCAACGTGCATGTGCAACGGCTGCGCATGAAGGTGGAGACCGATCCGGAGAATCCGCGGATCGTGCAGACCGTGCGCGGGATCGGATACAAGTTCGTAGCCCCGACGGTATAAGCGAACCATGCTGATGAGAACCCATCGAGTGTGGTGTATCTGGCATCGTGACAGACAGCAGGTGCGCCGATCATTGCAGGCGAGAACGGTGGCCGTGTCGATGCTGGTGGTGTTGCTGACGGCCGCGTTGCTGTCTTTGTTTTCCATGTACGTCATCAGGGGATCCGTGCTGAAGCAGGCGACGGATGACTCGCGCAGCGATTTCTCATCGCAGATTGTGCGCGTCCAGAAGCATCTGAATGCCTCGAATCTAACTGGAACGGACCAATACCAGCAGTTAGTGAGCAATCTGGCGTCCGAATTGCAAAGCAATGGTTCGAGCAATCTGGTCGGCGTGTACCTGATGGAACGTGATGCAGCGGATTCTGCGGAGCGTGGATTCGTGCCGGTATCGACGGAGCCGGAATATTCAAATCTGGTGTCGTCATCTATGCGCAACCGTATGCGTGCTGATACGTCCGGATTGATCTACTATCAGCCGGTACGTATTCCGAGAACTTCCGGAGGTACGCCCGGCGCGGTTTTGGGATCGGTGATTTCGTCGAATAACATGGGCTCATTGGAAGTGTTCGCACTGTACTCCTACCAATCGCAGCAGCAGGCGCTGAGTCAGATCCAGATCAACATGCTGATGGTGTGCGTGGCGTTGAGCGTGTTGATCGGGATGATCATTTTTCTGGTCATGCGTTCGGTTATCACTCCGGTACGGCGGGTCGCCTTGGCTACGGAAATCATGGCATCGGGAACTTTCGACGCCCGCGTGGCGGTGGACAGGGCCGATGAGATAGGCGTGCTGCAGAAATCGTTCAATGAAATGGCCGAATCGTTGGAGAATCAGATCGAAGAGCTGGAAAAAGCCGGGGATATGCAACGCAGCTTCGTTTCGGACGTCAGCCATGAATTGAGAACACCGGTGACGACCATGCGTATGGCCGCCGACATGCTGTCGATGCACAAAGACGAATACGATGCCACCACAAAGAGAACGGTGGAATTGCTGGATGGCCAGATCCGCAGATTTCAGGAAATGCTCGCCGATTTGTTGGAGATTTCGCGTTTCGACGCCGGGTATGCGGCGCTTGATTTGGTGGAGGCCGATATACGCGAGCCCATCGAACAGTCGGTTGAAGCGATTTCCGCCATCGCCCAGACCAAACATGTGCCACTGGATGTGCATATGCCCAACGTGGAAGTGCTTGTGAGAATCGATACGCGTCGTATAAGCCGTGTCGTACGCAATCTTCTCGCTAATGCCATCGATTTCGCGGAGGGCAAGCCGGTTGAGGTCCGTCTTGCCGCCAATCAGCGAATGGTAGTAATCAGCGTGCGCGATTACGGCGTTGGCATGACCTCGGAACAGTGTTCCAGAATGTTCGACCGGTTCTGGAGGGCGGATCCTTCCAGAGCGCGCACTACCGGAGGAACCGGTTTGGGCATGTCCATCGTACTGGCTGACACGAAACTGCATCATGGTGATGTTGCGGTGCGATCGCGGCTGGGTGAAGGAACATGGTTTTTGGTGACGTTGCCTCGCAATCCGGACGATGTCGATTGCGGTATGAACAACGCTCCGATTCGATTCGCGACAGATGGCGACGATATGCGGGTGGTCGGAGGCTTTGGCGTTGCCGATAACGGATTCGTGGACTATCTGACCAATAAACCCATGGTGGAGGGGCTGTGATGACTGCGAAAAACATTCGTCGTGTGATTGCCGCGGTCTCATTAGTGGTATTGCTGGGATGCTCCATGATGCATCTGGCCGGATGCTCGAGCATATTGGGACTTCCTGAAGATGGTCCGGTGCAGACCATGACCCCGGAGGAACAAAGCACAAGAAGAGTGTTCACGTCTCCCGACGGGCCGGCCGATGACGCGCAGCCGGAAGCCATCGTCAAAGGATTTTTCGACGTCATGCCTGCGGGAGTGCAGAGTGACGGGTTCGCCACGGGCAAGCAGTTCCTTACCGATGGCGCCGCATCAAGGTGGAATGCCGATAACCGGACTACGGTATATGCCGACGTGCCGAAATTCGTGCGTAAGGCCAGCACGGTGGAGTCAGGGCAAGGCGGGCAGAAAACCGTGGTGAGCGTCAGCCTCCAGATACAAGGGGAACTGGATGCGCATGGCGTGTATACGGCGGTGACGAGCGGAGGGGCAAAAACCTACGATTTCTCCCTCTCCAAAGTGCGTGGCCAATGGCGGATCAGCAAACTGCCGACAGGCGTGATGATCAGCTCCTACGATTTCGAGCAGGTGTACCGTCAGGTTTCGCTATATCAGTTGGGCTCTTCCGAAAAAGAACTGATCCCCGATGTTCGTTGGCTTTGCTGGAGGGATTGGCGGACGCGCGCCGTGCAGGAACTGCTTGCCGGAAATGCGGCATGGCTGGAAGGCGCGGTAAGCGACACCAATACCAAGCGGATCGTGTTGCAGCCCGACGGTGTGCAGATGCGCGATTCGGTGATGGAAATGAGTCTCTCATCGGCGATGGAACGAATGACGGATGCCGAACGTGGCATTTTGGTCAGGCAGATTCGCCTATCGTTGGGGGACGGCAGCGCCGAGACGGAAATCAAGGTGATGTCTGGAAACCATGACTATTCGCATGCCGATGATTCGTCGTCTCTTGATGCGCAGACTCCGCTGAATCCCATGTATACGTTGAGCGTCGGCAATATCGTGTCGTTGAAATCCTACAGCGCCATTCGTGTGGCGCAAACGGATCTTTCGGACGTGCGAAGCTTCGTTTTCTCAGCACAGGGCGGAGCCGTGCTTGGTCGTGACGGATATGTGAAAAGGCTCGCAGAGGACGGTTCCACCCATGCATTGATGTTTTCAGGACGCATGATGAAAACCATCTGCAAAGGAAACGACTCCGAGATTTGGGGCATCGACACATCTGGCAAGCACATCATGGTCGATGATGCCGGCACGGTTCTCACCCTTGACGTTCCCGGCCTCGTATCAGCACAAACGCTCCATTCCATGAGGCTTTCCCCTGAGGGGGACCGTATCGCATTCTCCATCGAATCGGATGGGGGAGCGCAGTCGGGTGTGGCCATCATCGGGATATGCCGGGACCATGATGGCTCCGTGGCTGGGCTGTCCCAAGCGTTCGCTTTGGTTTCCACACAGTCCAATGTGTCGATGATGACGTTCTATAACGACGTCACTTTTCTCTATGCCACGCAATACGAGCGGGGGCGTGCGCAGATCGGACGACGTCAGATGGTGCCTGGTCCTGAAACGAGTCAGGCGCTACCCGACAATGGTGCGGTCGATATGGCCACAGGAGAAGTCGGCACATATCGCAGGCTTGTCGTACTCGACCATCTCGGAGTGGCGAGAACGGTCGACGGATCGTTGGATGGTGCATGGACGATTGCTGATTCCCAAGTTACGTCGTTATCTGTGCAATAGTGAAAAAGTTGTAATTCCGCCATTGTTATCGTTTCGTTATTGACTTGTTATCGAAACGTTATTGCTATGGATTGAGACCTTGGATTGTTCGAACGATACTGAAAACACTGATGGCAAGGAAGCCCATCAATAGAAATACTCGAGGAGGAGTTTTCATGAAGAATTGGAAGAAAGCTATTGCGATTTGTGCTTCGGCGGCAGCTATGGCCAGCATGGCGGCCTGCGGTGGCGGCAGCTCCGATGGCGATTCCAGCTCCAGCAAGAGCGATAAGAAGACCATCGGTTTCGTGGCAGTCGGTCCGGAAGGCGGCTTCCGTACGGCCAACGAGAACGATCTGAAGAAGGCATTCGAGGATGCCGGATTCGATCTGGTGTACTCCCCGACGCAGAACAACGATCAGCAGAAGCAGATTCAGGCATTCAACAAGTTCGTCAACGACGAAGTCGACGCGATCGTGCTATCCGCAACCAACGATTCCGGTTGGGATGACTGCTTGGAGAACGCGGCGGAAGCTGAAATCCCGGTCTTCACCGTCGACCGCAACATCGATATCAAGAGCGATGCGGCAAAGAAGGCAGTCGTCTCGCACATCGGCCCGTCCAATGTCTGGGCCGGCGAGCAGGCCGCTGAATTCGTCAACAAGAGCTTCCCAGATGGCGCCAACGGCTTCATTCTGGAAGGACCGGCAGGCCTGTCCGTGGTGACCGATCGTGGCACCGGTTGGGATAACAAGGCAGCAAGCAATATCAAGGTGCTTGAGTCCCAGTCCGCCAACTGGTCCACCGATGAGGCAAAGACCGTGACAGCAGGTCTGCTCGACAAGTACAAGTCCGACAATCCGCAGTTCATCTTCGCCCAGAACGATGAGATGGGTCTCGGCGCGGCACAGGCCGTTGATGCCGCTGGTCTGAAGGGCAAGGTCAAGATCATCACCATCGATGGCACCAAGGCCGCTCTGCAGTCTCTGGTCGACGGCGATCTTTCCTACGTCATCGAGTACAACCCGATCTTCGGTAAGGAAACCGCCAACGCCGTCAAGGATTATCTGGATGGCAAGTCTGTTGAATCCGATATCGAGATCGAATCCAAGACCTTCGATGCAGACAGCGCCAAGGAAGCCTTGGATGCCGGTACCCGTGCGTACTGATCCGATCAGATAACTTTCCGAATAGCATCTCTCCTTTTCACATAGCCCAAGAACGGTGCACCGCATAGCGCGATGCACCGTTCGTTCCATCTTGGGCAAATATCACAAAACGATAACAATTTTCGTAAGGCGAAGACATGGTAGATAAGCAACCAATCGTCGTGATGAAAGGTATCACGATCGAGTTCCCGGGCGTCAAGGCCCTGGACGGCGTCGACCTGCGTCTGTATCCAGGTGAAGTCCACGCTCTCATGGGCGAGAACGGCGCTGGAAAATCGACGATGATCAAAGCGCTTACCGGCGTGTACAGGATCAACGCGGGTTCCATTGAAGTGGAAGGCAAGCCGCAAACCTTCACCGGTACCGGTGATGCGCAGAACGCGGGCATCGCCACCGTGTATCAGGAAGTTAACCTGTGCACCAATCTCAGCATCGGTGAAAACGTCATGCTTGGTCATGAGGTGCGAGGGACGCTGGGCATCAACTGGAAGAAAACCTATGAGGAATCGAAGAAATTCCTCGCCCAGATGGGTCTGGATCATCTTGATCCGAGAGCACCGTTGAGCTCCATTTCCATCGCCATGCAGCAGCTGGTCGCCATCGCCCGAGCCATGGTGATCGATGCCAAGGTGCTGATTCTTGACGAACCGACGTCATCGCTTGACGCCAACGAAGTGCAGGATCTGTTCAAGATCATGCGCAAGATTCGTGATTCGGGTGTGGCGATCCTGTTCGTGTCCCACTTCCTTGACCAGATTTACGAGATCACCGATCGCCTGACCGTGCTCCGCAACGGTAAGTTCATCAAAGAAGTCATGACCAAGGACACTCCGCGTGACGAGCTCATCGGCATGATGATCGGCAAGAGCGCGGACGAGCTGAGCCAGATCGGCGCCAAGAAGGCGCATCGTGACGTGACTGAAGGTGAACAGCCCATCGTCTCCGTCAAGCAGCTTGGTCTGAAAGGCACCATCAATCCTACGGACCTAGATATCTACCCAGGCCAGGTTGTCGGCTTCGCAGGCCTGTTGGGATCCGGACGAACCGAACTCGGCCGACTGCTGTACGGTGCGGACAAGCCGGATTCCGGTACGTACGAGCTCAAAGGCAAGAAGACCAGTATCTCCGATCCGTACACGGCATTGCGTAACAAGATCGCATACTCCACGGAGAACCGTCGAGACGAAGGCATTATTGGCGATCTGACGGTCCGCGAGAACATTCTGATCGCCTTGCAGGCGACGAGAGGCATGTTCAAGCCGATTCCGAAGAAGGAAGCCGACGAGATCGTCGACAAGTACATGAAGGAGCTGAACGTTCGTCCGAACGATCCGAACAAGCTCATCAAGAACCTGTCCGGCGGCAACCAGCAGAAGGTGCTGATCGCACGTTGGCTGGCCACGCATCCCGACCTGCTCATTCTGGACGAGCCGACGCGAGGCATCGATATCGGCGCCAAGGCGGAAATCCAGCAGGTGGTGCTTGATCTTGCCGCTCAGGGCATGGGTGTGGTGTTCATCTCGTCCGAAATGGAAGAGGTGGTCAGGCTTTCTGACGACATCGAAGTGCTGAAGGATCGCCACAAGATCGCCGAACTCGTCAATGACAACACGGTTTCCCAGGAAACCATCGTCCAAACCATCGCGAACACGAACGTCAATACAGGAAAGGAGGCATGATGAGCGACAAGAAAACAAAGCAGGACGGCGATTCCCTCGTCAAGAAGCTGCTGTCGTCAAACCTCACATGGTCTGTGGTCGCACTGATTGTGCTGATCGTCATCTGCACCATCTCCGATCACCAATTCCTCTCGTTGAGCTGGAATAAGAACACCGGAGGTCTTTCGGGACCGCTGATCACCATGCTGCAGGAATCGGCGCGTTATCTCATGATCGCCACCGGCATGACATTGGTGATCTCCACTGCAGGCATCGACCTTTCCGTAGGTTCCGTTATGGCGGTTGCCGGTGCGGCGGCCATGCAGATGCTGACTTCCGGCGTTAACGTGTGGCTGGCGATTTTCCTCGCACTGCTCATCGGCCTCGGTGTCGGCTGCATCAACGGCGCATTGGTTTCCATTCTGGGACTGCAGCCGTTCATCACCACGCTGATCATGATGCTCGCAGGTCGAGGATTGGCCAAGGTCATCACTTCCGGCCAGAACACTGATGCCAGCTCCGTTGCAGGCGGCGCGCCGCTGAAATGGATGGCCAACGGCTTCATTCTGGGCATTCCCGCCAATTTCGTCATCGCATTGGTCATTGTCGCGCTGATTGGCCTGCTGTGCCGCAAAACGGCCATGGGCATGATGGTCGAATCCGTCGGTATCAATCCGGAAGCCTCCCGCATGACCGGCATCAAGCCGAAGAAGATCCTCTTCCTCGTATACGCGATTTCCGGTCTTCTGGCAGCCGTGGCAGGCCTGTTCGCCACCGCATCCGTGATGCGCGTCGACGTGGTCAAGACCGGGCAGGATCTTGAAATGTATGCCATCCTCGCAGTCGTTATCGGCGGAACCTCGCTGCTTGGCGGCAAGTTCTCCCTGGCTGGCAGCGCGCTTGGCGCGGTGATCATCGCCATGATCCGCAAGACCATCATCACCCTCGGTATCGATTCCGCCGCAACACCGGCATTCTTCGCCGTCGTGGTGATCGTGATCTGCGTGATGCAGGCTCCGAAGATTCATAACCTTGGCGCGGAAATAAAACGTAAGTGCGCGCTGAAGACGCAAACTAAGGCGGTGGCAGCATGACTTCTGCAACAGCTACTCAGGTCAAGAAGACCGTGAAACCGACTCGGCGTCGTCTTGACGCTCAGATGATTCCAACCATCGCAGCAGTGGTGATCTTCATTCTGATGATCATCATGGGTCAGGCGCTGTTCGGCACCTACCTGCGTCTTGGATTCGTGTCGTCCCTGTTCATCGACCATGCCTACCTGATTATTCTGGCCGTGGCTATGACGCTTCCGGTATTGACCGGCGGCATCGATCTGTCGGTTGGCGCCATCGTCGCCATCACCGCGGTCGTCGGTGTGAAACTCACCAACGCAGGCGTCGCGGCTCCGCTCGCCATGGTCGTCATGATTCTCATCGGCGTGGCGTTCGGCCTATTGACCGGCACCCTGATCGAAGAATTCAACATGCAGCCGTTCATCGCGTCGCTGGCTTCGATGTTCCTGGCGCGAGGCATCGCATCCATCATTTCGACCAAGGCGCAGACCTTCCCCGAAAATAACAACTTCGATTTCATTTCGCAGAAGATCACCATCATCGACAATCCGAAGATCTCCCAAGATCTGTACATCAATGTCGGTGTGATCATTGCGGCGCTCGTGGTTATCTTCGGGTACATCCTGCTGCACCATACACGCACCGGACGCACCATCTACGCCATCGGCGGCTCGCGCTCCTCCGCGGAACTCATGGGCTTGCCGGTCAAGCGCACGCAGTACGTCATCTACCTGACCTCCGCCACACTGGCCTCCATCGCCTCCATCGTGTACACGGCCAACATCCGCTCTTCCATCAACACGGTCGGCGTCGGCTGGGAACTTGATGCTGTGGCCTCCGTGGTCATCGGCGGCACCATCGTCACCGGCGGCTTCGGCTACGTGCTCGGTTCCGTCATCGGCGCTCTGGTCCGTTCCACCATCGACCCGCTGACCTCCGACTTCGGCGTGCCGGCCGAATGGACCACCATCGTGGTCGGCCTGATGATCCTGATCTTCGTGGTGCTGCAGCGTGCGGTCACCGCCTTCAACAAGAAAGAATAGGAGGAACGGCTCCAGTTCATACCATTTGTTTCTGATTCCCTTTGCGTAAGGCTGGACGTGCCGAAATGGTACGTCCAGCCTTACGCATGCCGTTCCCATCTAGGTCAGGGCTTCCATTACACTACACAGTGGTTTTCATACGAATGAATCATAGACGGCATCGCACAGGGCCGTAGGAAAAAGTGCGCGGATAAGGAATTATGGAAGAACGGAACATTACTACAACAACTGCAGCCACTGAATCGCAGGCGATTACGACAAACGCCGGAACTCAGGAAGCGGCGATTTCAGACGAACGCATTCCCGGCAAACTCATCGGAGCGATTGTGGCGGTCGGCTCCCTCGCCTTCATCGGCATTCTCACCGAAACCGTGATGACGGTGCTTTTCCCGCAACTCATGCGGGAATTCAACGTCGACACCGCAACCGTGCAATGGATCACCACCATCTACCTGCTGGTGGTCGCGGCCACCATGCCGTTGTCGTCATACCTCAACCGTCGTTTCAAGCACCGCACGTTGTTCCTTGCCGCGGTGGCGCTTGCCGTGCTTGGCTCGCTCATTATGATCGTCGGTCATGCGTTCCCGGTCATTCTCATTGCCCGTGTGATTCAGGGCATGGGTTCCGGTGTGGCCACGCCGTTGATGATCAACATCATTCTTGAACAGTCGCCAAAGAGCAAAGTCGGTCGTTTGATGGGCGTCGGTTCGCTGGTCATCACCGTCGCTCCGGCAATTGGTCCGACCGTTGGTGGCGCGGTGTCGAGCATTCTGCCATGGCGTGCGATTTTCGTGATCGTCATTCCGATCATTCTGCTGGTCTCGTTGCCGGTCGGTTTAAAATGCGTCGAACAGCATCGCCCGACGGAAGAGGCGCGTCTCAATTCGTTGCAGTTCGTGTCGATTGTGCTTGCATTGTGTGGATTGGTGATGTTCCTAAATCAAGCTGGAGTGTCCGTCAGCGCCGCGGTTTCCGGCGGCAGCGCCATGGTGTCGGCAGTGTTCGCCGTGGTGAGTCTGATCGTTGGATTGGGGGCATTGCTGTTTTTTGGCTGGTCGTCGAAGCGTTCGTTCTCGCCGCTGATCCGTTTGGGCTGGTTGCGTGACCCGATGGTGTTGCTACATTTGATCGCCTATATGTTGCTGCCGATCGTCGGCATCGGTTTCGGTTATGTGATTACCAATGTGGCGCAGCTTTCGTTGGGAACCAGCGCGTTCCTGTCCGGCGCGTTGGTGCTGCCGGGTGCGTTGATCGGCGCGTTTTTCGCACCGGTTGGAGGTATGCTGTATGACCGTTTCGGACCGGTGCGTCCGATTCTCGGTGCGTTTTTCGCCGCGATTTGCGGGCCGATTCTGCTGCTGGTATTTTCCATGCGACTGACACCCGTCATGCTTGCCGGTTTCTACTTTATTTTCGGACTTGGCTATTCGCTTGGTTTTTCCAATATCATGACCAATGCGTTACGCAATATCGCGCCTCAGTTCATGCCGGACGGCAATGCGGTGTTCAACACCTGCCTGCAGTTTGGTGGTGCCGCCGGTACAGCGCTCTTTTCCACGATTCTGTCGGTGGCCCAGGCCGGTTCAGGCGAAGAGGGCAGTGATGCGTTCCGTCATGCCACGGCGGTTGGCGGAAGTTGGACGTTCGCCATGATGATTGCCATCGTCTCCATAGCCATCTGCTGCCTGATTGCGGCGTTCCGAATCGGCGCAAAACGTAAATAACCGGCTATAGAAAAAGCCTGTAGCGTAATGTGAGGAAAGCGCTTCGTGGGGAAATGCTGGCTTGCTATGCTGTCTCTACCATTTATCGAGAGGACAGCAATGGACAACCAACGACTGCATGGCAGCATTACCACCGGCCTGCTCAAGCCAATCACGGCAGCGCTTTCCATCGTCGCGCTGCTTGCGGGCTGCGGATCCGTGGAAGCGAAAGATACCGTGACCGAAGTCACCAGCGCCGATAAGGTGGTCAGCGTCAACGTTACGGAACCGTCGAATGGTCTGCTGCCAAGCGACACCAGCGACATGTCCGGCTGGAAGATCGTCAGCCAACTGTACGACGGTCTGGTCACATTCGATGCGGAAGGCAATGAAACACTGGTCGAGGCCAAATCGATCACGCCGAATGATGATGCTTCCGAATACACCATCGCACTTAAACCGAATTTGACGTTCTCCAATGGTGAGAAGATCACCGCCGACACGTACGCGAAAAGCTGGTCGTTCGCGGCCAATGCTGCCAATGGACAGGTCGGAGCCTCCATTTTCGAAGATATTCAGGGCTATGATGAGCTGCAGGATGCAAGTGGTTCCAAAACCGCGCAATTGTCAGGCCTTACCGTGGTCGACGACACTACGCTGAAGGTCAAGCTCAAAGCGTCGAATTCGGCGTTCCTGTACAAAATCGGAGATATCGCGTTTCTGCCGATGCCATCCGAAGTCATCAAGAATCCCAAGGAATACGGGCAAAAGCCGATTGGCAACGGTCCGTACAAGCTGAAGGCGTACAAAAGCGGCGAAGAAATCATTCTTGAAAAAGACGACTCCTACAAGGGGCCGCGCGAAGTCAAGAACGCAGGCATCGATTTCAAGGTGTATCAAAGTCTTGACGCGGCCTATTCGGATCTGCTGGCAGACAATCTTGACGTGCTTGATGCCATTCCGACTTCCGCGTTGAAAACCTATCAGAACGAAAAGAACATCACCGCCGTCAGCAAGCCCGGTCCGTCGTTCTCAGCATTTACGATTTCGCAGAATCTCAAGCATTTCCAAGGTGAGGAAGGCAAGTATCGGCGTCAAGCCATCGCGCATGCCATTGACCGTGAGAATATCGCCAATGCGATTTTCGGTGGCACGGTAACGCCCGCCACCGATTTCCTTGCGCCGGTGATCAAGGGATATGACACCGATCTCGACACGGATGGCGTGCTCGCATATGATGAGACGAAAGCCGAGGAATTGTGGGCGAAGGCGGATGCGATTTCGCCATGGAGCGGCACGTTCCGCATCGCATACAGCGCCGATGGCACCGATAAGGAGTGGGTGGAGGCTGCGGCCAATTCCATTCGCAACGCGCTTGGCATCGATGCGGAAAGCTATCCGTTCGCCACGTCCAAGGAACTGCGCAGCGCCATTCAGGAGCGCACCATCGACGCGGCATTCAAATCGGGCATGCAATCCGATTATCCGCATCCGGAAGGCTATCTGGTGCAGGCATACGACTCATCGGCAGCGGACGGCAAGGGTTTGAACAACGGTGATTACAAGAGCGACGAATTTGATGCGCTGATTGACCAGGCTGCTGCGGAGACCGATTTGGACAAGGCCGTGAGCCTGTATCGGCAGAGCGAACGTGTGTTGCTGAAGGATTTGCCGGTGATTCCTTTGTGGTATACCAACGTGACCGCGGCATCGGCCAAAAACGTGGAAGTGAGCTACAACTATATGGGCGTTCCCGAATACAACACCATCGTCAAGTAAGGTTTGTTCTAGCGTGAAGACTCCACTGTGAGCGCAATTTCACCACCCGTCGCTTCGAAGCGGTAGGCTGTGAAACTATAGAGAACATAGGAAAAGGAGACAAGGTGAGCAACCTCAGTGCACCCCTGCCCGTCATGGCCGGCGAAGATATGCCGGCCGGACCCGCCGATCCGATTTTCAACCGTCTGCTGAAAGACCGCATCATTTGGATGGGCGAGGAAGTCAAGGACGAAATGGCCAATCGCATCTGCGCACAGATGCTGATGCTGGCAGCTGAAGATCCGAAGAAGGATATTTGGCTGTACATCAATTCCCCGGGTGGTTCCATCACCGCAGGCATGGCCATTTACGACACCATGCAGCTTATCGAGCCTGACGTGGCGACCGTCGGCTTGGGCATGTGCGCATCCATGGGCCAGTTCCTGCTGAGCTCCGGCACCAAGGGCAAGCGATTCCTGACCTCGCATGCCCGTGTGCTGATGCACCAGCCGTCCGGCGGCATCGGCGGCACCGCCACCGACGTGCGCATCAACGCTGAACTGATCATGGACATGAAGAAGACCATGAGCGAGCTGACTGCCGAACAGACCGGCCATACCGTTGAGGAAATCTACCGCGACAACGAGTACGACCACTGGTTCACCGCGCAGGAAGCGCTGGAATACGGTTTTGTGGATAAGCTCGTTTCCACGCACGACACGATGAATGCCACCAAGGGAGAGTGAACATGGCAAGCGAAGAATCCCGATTCGTAGCCCGCGCAGAGCGTCTCGCAGGACCGACCGGAGTGGTTGGTTTCCAGGCTGCAGCAGCCCGCGAAGTCGCTTTCGCGCCGCAGAACCGTTATGTTCTGCCGCAGTTCGAAGAGAAGACCCCGTACGGTTTCAAAAGGCAGGATCCGTACACCCGCTTGTTCGAAGACCGCATCATCTTCATGGGCGTGCAGGTCGACGACACTTCCGCCGACGACATTATGGCTCAGCTCCTGGTGCTCGAAAGCCAGGATCCGAACCGTGATGTGATGATGTACATCAACTCTCCGGGCGGTTCCATGACGGCTATGACCGCCATCTACGACACCATGCAGTACATCAAGCCGGATGTGCAGACCGTATGCCTTGGACAGGCCGCTTCCGCAGCCGCCATTCTGCTGGCCGCCGGAGCCAAGGGCAAGCGTCTGATGCTGCCGAACGCGCGCGTGCTCATCCATCAGCCGGCCATCGATCAGGGCTTCGGCAAGGCGACGGAAATCGAAATCCAAGCCAAGGAAATGCTGCGTATGCGTGAATGGCTTGAGAACACGCTGGCCAAGCATACCGGTCGCGATGTGGAGAAGATTCGCAAAGACATCGAGGTCGACACCTTCCTGACCGCACCTGAGGCCAAGGAATACGGCATTGTCGACGAAGTGCTGGAACACCGTAGCTGAACGGCGCATATGCGAGGTTCCATCTGAAGTCGCATCTTCACAAATCAATACCCCTGCCGGGCGTTGGCAGGGGTATGCTGTTCTTCAATGATGATTGCATGATGGCGATTGCTCAATGGCAGGTACGGCAAACAAAGGGGTGCGAATGGGACGAGTGGTCAGCTACAACGATGAAGTGTCACGATGCACGTTCTGCGGCAAAACCGAAAATCAGGTACGTAAGCTCGTTACCGGATCAGGTGCGGCCATTTGCGACGAATGCATCGAACTGTGCGTCGACATCATTTCCGAAGAACGTGTCAAAGACGCCCAGCTGAACACATTGCAGCTGCCGAAACCCGCACAGATCAGCGCCTATCTCGACAACTACGTGGTCGGGCAGGAATCCGCTAAAAGAACGCTTTCCGTGGCCGTATACAACCATTACAAGCGCGTCAATATGGAAATGCGTGAATCCGCGGCATTGCGCGATCGTGCGGCGCATGCGAGCGACGATCCACTGGCCGGTGTGCAGGTGTCCAAATCGAATATCCTGCTGCTGGGGCCGACCGGCGTGGGCAAAACGTATCTTGCGCAGACGCTGGCGAAGGTCATGAATGTGCCGTTCGTCATCGCCGACGCCACCACACTCACTGAAGCGGGGTATGTGGGCGACGATGTGGAAACCGTACTGCAACGGCTTATACAGGCCGCTGACGGCGATGTGGCGCGAGCGCAGCAGGGCATCGTCTATATTGACGAAATCGACAAGATAGCGCGTAAGAGCGGCGAGAACACGTCTATTACGCGAGATGTGTCCGGTGAGGGCGTGCAGCAGGCTCTGCTGAAGATTCTGGAAGGTACTGTGGCATCCGTGCCGGTGGAGGGTTCGCGTAAGCATCGTGAGATGGAGACGGTGCAGATCGACACTCGTGACATTCTGTTTATCTGCGGCGGCGCGTTTGTCGGGCTTGCCGATATTGTGGCGCAGCGTTTGGGCGCTCGTGAAAGCGGATTTGGTGCCGCGTGGCATGATCATGAGGTGCCGAATCGTGAGCTGCTTGCCCAGGCTTCGGCCGACGATCTTGCCGATTTCGGTTTATTGCCTGAATTCATCGGTAGATTGCCGGTGGTGAGCGTGCTTGAGGAGCTTACGGAGGATGATTTGGCGCGCATTCTGGTCGCACCGGAGAACGCACTGGTCAAGCAGTATCAGAAGTTGTTTGCGATTGACGGGGTGACGTTGACGTTCACTGAGGGGGCGGTGCGGCAGATCGCGGCCACTTCGATTCGCAGGGGCACGGGCGCCCGAGGCCTTCGATCGATTATCGAAAAAACCTTGGAGGACACGATGTTCCAGCTACCAAGCGTGACTGGCGTATCGGAGGTGGTGGTGGATGAGGCGTCCGTCAATGGTTCCGGCACTCCGAAACTATTGAAGGTTTCCACGGAGGAGATTCCTCGCAGACGTGCCGCGTAGTGCATTCGGCGTGTTGCGCGTCGTATGTGCGAGAGTTCAGATTTCGTAGGGTTGAAGCAAGTATGGATGCCGGTGCGAAATCCACGAAAACAGGCGCGACACGCCGAGATTTTGTTGCGCGGCCATTTGGGTGTATCTTATTCGAGTTGCCGAAAACAAGCAACGTTGCGCGAGTAGCCCAGCGGATTAGAGCAGCTGACTACGGATCAGCAGGTCGCAGGTTCGAATCCTGTCTCGCGCACCGGCCACCGGTCATCAGGTGGCGTAAATAAATGAGATGGCGTTGCGCGAGTAGCCCAGCGGATTAGAGCAGCTGACTACGGATCAGCAGGTCGCAGGTTCGAATCCTGTCTCGCGCACATGAACCTCCTTCGCGAAATGCGGAGGAGGCTTTCTTTTTTTTTCTGGAAGTAACGGCGGCGCTGCCGTGAATAGTGTTCGAGTCAATGCGATTCGCAAACCTACCAGAATGCTTATGTAAAGCGGCTGTTGTCGAGATACGTTCGGTTTCTCTCCGAGCGAACGGTGTGGTACAAGAAAAGCCGCCATGCCGAATAAAACCGTAAACACCAGTGAAAAAGACGGTTTGAAAACATAAACGCCGACACCTCTCGGTACACTGGAACCGCTATTGAAGCGTCTGCGCATGCCAATACCGCAGACGCTTTTCTTAAGTGAATGGCGGGCCGTGGATACTCGCGGCAACAGACGGGAGAGCAATGACCGAACGTAAGCAGGGACTCTGGGCAAAAATACGATACATAGCCGCTTCCGACCGCATATCTGGTCTGATTATGCTTGGCTTCGCCCTCGCAGGTCTGTTGCTTGCCAATCTGCCGTTCACGGCGCATGCGTTCGAAGAGTTGGAGAATTTCCGCATCGCCATTCCCTACACCAATATCGATATGGGATTGGGACACTGGGTGCAGGATGGTCTGCTGACGGTGTTCTTCCTGACTGTCGGACTGGAATTGAAACAGGAACTCGCCACAGGTTCGCTGTCGAACCCCAAGGCTGCTGCAGTGCCGATGCTGTGCGCTGTGGGCGGTATGATGGCTCCTCCGGTGTTGTTCCTGCTGGTATTGTTCCTGTTCTCCGGTTTCGGATCCGATCCGTTGGCCATCGCTTCGGGAACGAGTTTCACCTTTGGTGAGATGTCTCATGGTTGGGCGGTTCCTACGGCCACTGATATCGCGTTCTCTTTGGCTGTGCTTGCTTTGTTCGCCAAAGCGCTGCCGGGCTCTATTCGCGCGTTCCTGATGACGCTTGCCACAGTGGACGATCTGCTGGCCATTATTCTGATCGCGGTGTTCTTCTCTTCGGTGAACGCATGGTACTGGTTCGTCGGCATCGCCGTATGCGCTGTCGTATGGTATTTCTTGGTGCGTATGCGCAAAGTGCCATGGCTTGCCGTGGCCATTGTCGGCATTCTGGCTTGGGTGATGATGTTCGAAGCTGGTGTGCATCCTACTTTGGCTGGCGTGCTTGTTGGATTGCTCACGCCGGCTCATGAGCGTTTCGGAGAGAAAACCCCACGCGCCGAACGCTATGCGGACAAGCTGCAGCCGTTTTCCGCGTTGCTGGCTCTGCCGATTTTCGCCTTGTTCGCCACTGGTGTGCATTTTGAATCGTTGACGTTGGCCCTGTTCATTTCGCCGGTCGTCGTTGCCGTTATGGTGGCTCTGGTGGTCGGCAAGCCGTTGGGCATTATGATCACGGCATGGCTTTCCACGCATGTGGCCGGATTGAAAATGGCTAAGGGATTGCGTGTGCGCGACATGTTCCCCGCGGCCTGCGCATGTGGCATCGGCTTTACCGTATCTTTCCTGATTTCCTCGCTTGCATATCAGGATGCCGAACTGTCTGCTGAAGCACGTTTCGGTGTGTTGGTCGGTTCCATAGTCGCGGCGGTGATTTCCGGCATTCTGCTGAGCCGCCAATCCAAGAAGTTTGAGCTTGCCGCTGCCGTATCCTCGAAGCATAAGCATCATACTGCTGACGAGGATGCTGCTGGGGAAGTGGAATCTGTTCTCGAAGACGGCACCGTTGTGGTCAGCCAGATGATCGACACACATCCAAAGGTCAAATAACGACGTTCCGGCGTATGGCATTCCGCGCCATACGCCAGACACAACAAAAGCCGACACTCATCACTTATCCGTGAGTGTCGGCTTTTTGTATGAGGAAACGGTAGGCCGCTGGGAACGGCCATACTAGCGTTTGACTGCTACGAGCAGGCCCGTACCGGTCGGGGTGAGGGCAGTGACGAAACGCTCATCGGATTCCACGGTTTCCAGCAAACCACGCATGGCAATGGATTTGGCGTCACGATTGGCGGGATTCAAAACGCCGCCTGCGGACGTGGCTGAATCAAAAGCAAGAATATCGGTGAACACGATTACGCCATGCTTCTTCAACAGGCGGGGAGCCTGCTCGAAGGAAGCGCCGTAATTTTCCGCGTCGCCGGCAACTACAATCAAATCGTAGTTTTCTGCATTCAGACGTGGCAAAAACACGTCGACGGGAGCGTTGACGGCGCGAAGCGTGGTCTGTGTCTCGTCGGAAAGCCGATTAAACAACGTACGAATCAGCGCAATGCCCTGGGAAGAGGAATCAACCGCCGTAAGCTGACCGGAATTATCCAAACCGTTGACCAGCTGCAACGTTTCCACCACGGAACCGGTGCCGACGGCGATCACCGATGTCGCATTCACCATATGCACGAGCATGCGCAACAGCTCGGCTTGGGCTGCTGAACCCTGCGGAATGCCTGCTTCTTCAGCATGGGTGCGAATAGCATTCAAGTCGGTTGACTGGCGGGAGAACGCATGGTCCTCAACGTATTCCCATGACTTGGCGAGATTGGTATATGACGTTCTATCCATGGGTTCAGCGTTCCTTGACTTGGGCGATCAGCTGCCAGATTTCCTCGCCGACGTCAATGCCACGCGGGCATTCGCGGGTACATGCGCGGACCGACTGGCATGCGGCGATGCCATCGGCGGAATCAATGGCATCCATGCGTGCGTTCGCCTGACCGTCGCGGGAATCGTTGATGAAACGAGACGCCGCGATAAGGGCTGCAGGTCCGATGAACGCTTCGCCGCCCGCATACACAGGGCAGCTGCCTTCGCAAGTGCCACAGGCGATGCAGTTGCTGAGAAGCTCATACTTGGCAAGCTGCTGGGGATTCTGCAGATATTCGAAAGCGTTGATCTTGCCGTCCGCAGTGGTGGCGAGTTCTCCATGCGCCTGCAGATAGGGCTTGAGTTTTCTGATTTGGTTGAGCATCTGATCGATATCGGCAATCAAATCGCGCTGCACCGGGAAACCCGGCAGGGGAGCGAGCTCGATGACGCCAAGATCCCCTGCGCCGACCGCATTTTCCTGAATGTCGGAAACATCTCCGGTGTGTCGGAATCCTTCATCGTCGACCAATGTCGGATTCGACGGTTTGGCCCAATCCTTGACGGACGCGGTGCACAGCAGGGTGGGGGTGCCGTTGATGGACACCGCATCGGAACCGCACATGCCATGTCCGCACGAATAGCGGAATGCCAGCGTCGGATCGATGGTGCGTTTGATCTTCAACAGGCAATCAAGCACCGTGTCTTCCGGACGCACGTTCAACGTGTAATCCTGCAACCACTGCTTGCCGCGCGGGCGGCGGCGCGCCGACATGCCGGAATCCCCAAACGGAGAGCTTTTTCTGGCGAACGGAGAGCTGCCACGTTCGCGGTCGCGGGCACGCTCGGCGCGCGGGGCAAACCTATTCACCCGCAATGTCACCGTATTCACGCCGTTTTCCATACCGCTCATGTACCCGCCTTTCCAGTAAAACCGTCAACTAGTCTGCCATACGCCGTGCCCAGCGGAATCAGTATTCGCGGGCTTTTGGCGGCATATTCACAATGTGCACCGGCTGCCAGGAAATCTGGCCGGAGGCATTCACCATGGAATGGGCCAGGAAATGCTCATCGTCGCGTTCCGGAAAATCAAGACGCTTCAGCGAGCCACGGGATTCGTGACGCGCATCGGATGAGGTGAGTACGGCCTTGCCGAGTTCCAGAAGGTGGCGGACCTCCCAAATGGCGGTGATCTCCTGGTTGAACGTGGGGGAGTCGGAATGCGCGTGCAGGGCTTCGGCACGGGGCGCAAACTCATCATGCAATGCCGTTAGCGCCTGTTCGATACCCTGCTCGTCGCAACGCACGGCGACAGCGCGTTCCATGACGGTACCCAGATCGGCCATCAGCTGGTAAGGATTGTCGGCTGCATGCTCCTCGTCTTCCGGAAGCTGCACCAGCAGATCCTTGAGTTCGTTGGAACGGGTGTCAGCGGCCTGCTGGACCGCATCCGAACCATTGTCGGCGTCGGATTCAGCCATGGGATCGTTCACTGGAGCGCTGGAAATGCGTTCCGCCAGCGCCTTGCCGGAGCGGGTGCCGAACAGGCATGCATCCAGCAGGGAATTGCCGCCGAGACGGTTTGCGCCGTGCACGGACACGCATGCGCATTCGCCGGCAGCGAACAGGCCTTCGACGACATTTCGTTCGTCGTTCTGCCAACGGTAGACTTCGCCGTCGGTGGTGATCGGAATGCCACCCATGGTGTAATGCGCGGTAGGCTTAACCGGCACGAAATCGTGTGTCGGATCAAGATCCGCATATTTTTCGATGGTTTCCACCACCTGCGGCAGTACCTCATGCATATGGTCGGCATCAATACCGGTCATATCAAGCCACACGCAATCCTTTGGCCCTTCGGGGTCCTTCGGATCCGCCACGCCGTGGCCGGCATCGATTTCAGCCATAATGGAACGGCTCACCACATCTCGTGCAGCCAAATCGGCATGGCCGGGAGCATACTTTTCCATGAATGCCTCGCCATCGGCATTGCGAAGCACGCCGCCTTCCGCTCGTGCCGCTTCAGACAGCAGAATGCCGGTATGCGCCAGACCAGTCGGGTGGAATTGCACGAATTCGCTGTCTTCAAGCTGCAGTCCCGCTTGCAGTGCGAGAGCCATGCCGTCGCCGGTCAGATCCCATGAATTGGAGGTGGTGTGGAATAGGCGGCCTGCGCCTCCGGTGGCCAGAAGCACGTTGCGTGCGTGGATGGCGTGCGTTTGGCCCTTATGCGTGTCAAATGCCACTACGCCTTCGACTTTGGATCCGTCTTCGGTGATTACCAGATCGGTCACGTACCATTCCTCGGCGAATTCCACGCCTTCGGCCACGCATTGCTGCCACAAGGAGAAGAGGATCTGATGGCCGATGCGGTCGGCCGCATAGGCGGCGCGGCGAACCGGTTCCTTGCCGAAATCCTTGGTATGTCCGCCAAAACGTCGTTGTGCGATATGGCCGTCCTCAGTACGGGAGAACGCCACACCGTCATGTTCCAGATCGATTACGGTTTCCGACGCCTCTTTGGCGAGCAGTTCGGCCGCGTCCTGGTCGACGAGCCAATCGCCGCCTTTGACCGTGTCGAAGTAGTGCCAGTGCCAGTCGTCTTTTTCGACGTTGCCGAGGCTGGCCGCAATGCCGCCTTCCGCGGAACCGGTGTGCGAGCGCAACGGCTGGAGTTTGGAGATCACCAGGATGTTCGGCTCGATGCCGGCTTCCTTCAGGGCTTGCATTTGTTCGCTTCGCAGCATTCCCAATGCTGCGGACAGGCCTGCCGCGCCTGCGCCGACGATTACTGCATCATACATATCTTCAACATGCTTCGGACTCATAGCAACGATTTTCGCACGAGGTGTGACCTCATTGCGGTTTGCCGGTTGGCGGGTTTGCCGCTGCATGCGTGGTTATGCGTGTCTGATGCGTATGTTTTCGATGGATCCCGTTGATCTGTGCAGGCTTGGCGGTGGCGTTGTTGGGCGTGATGTCATGTGGCGCTTGCGTCGGTGATGGTGATGTTGCCATGCTGTGTGCAGATAAGTCCGTTGAGTTCCATTAATCCCAGCTCCATGCTGATTCGTGAGATTGAGTATTCTCCGGGATTGCTTTCGGCCAGGATGGCGAGTAGACCGTCAGTGGAGACGTGGCCGTATTTCGCGCTGCATGTTCGTATGGCTTTGAGTATGGCTGCAGTGGCGTTGGTTGGTTGCGACAGACTGGTGTCGGTTGACTCTTCCGACGGTTCGTCGTCGTTGTCTGCCGCGTCGGCTGATTGCGGGCGATGCGCTGCGTGGCAGAATTCGTCGATATCGGTCAGCGAGCAGATGATGGAGGCTTGGCCTTCTTGTATGAGTCGGTTGCATCCTGTGTTGTGAGGCATGGTTACATCTCCTGGCACGGCGAATACACGGCGGTTGAGTTCGTTGGCCCATCCTGCGGTGTTAAGCGCGCCGGAGCGTGCGCGTGCCTGGGCTACGATGAGGGTGGATGATAGCGCCGCTATCAGGCGGTTCCTGATAAGGAATCGTCTGGCTTCCGGAACGGTTCCGGGGCAGAGTTCCGAGATGAGCGCGCCGGAATGGTTGATGATGGTTTCGAAGAGGCGCTCGTTGCTTTTCGGACCGATATAGTTGAGTCCTCCGGCGAATACCGCGACGGTGCGTCCTGCGAGGGGCGTTCCGATCTCGTCCATGGCTTGGATGGCTCCCCAGTGGGCGGCCGCATCGGTGCCCAGAGCGCCTCCTGACACTATGAGATGGCCTGCTCGGGCCGCTTGTTTGGCGAGCTCGTGTGCGCTTTGCCTTCCGTACTCGCTTACGCCGCGTGATCCGACGACACCGACCGGTTCGGAGCATGACACCAACGCTTGGGGGTCACCTTTCCCCCATAGGCATAATGGCGCGGCCCAGTCCGTGTGTATGGTGAGGTCGGCAAGCTGCGAAGGCCAGTAGGGGTGATGCGGTGCGACGATCCACTGCGTGCCGTTTGCGGTGAACCACGTTTTGAGCTCCTCGGGGTCGGTGCTGGGCAATGTGGTCAGGCGATGCTGCCACGAGACCATTGCGCCGTGGAAGGAGGCCATACCTCGAGCATTGATGGTGCGTCCCCAACGTGTAATGCCGTTGATGAGCGCCGCGTCCAAGGTTTTATAGGCTGCCGTGGCCACGCTTTCATGATTGCCCGGACCGCTGTCGGCAAGCAGTTGCAGGGTATGCGTGGCTGATCCGATGCCTTTGACCAGCGCGTACATCATCGCATCGGCGCTGTCCAGACAATAGGTGAGCACCGCGCGTGACAGGGTCTCATCGTCGATGGCGGTTGCGTTGACGCTCGTATCGGCGGTTGTGTTCTCGTTCATGTCAACCTCGTTCTCATGGAGATTCCTTGCATCATCTCTTCCGGTCCGGGAGAGGTTTTGCCTGACAGGTCGGATAGCGTCCATGCGAGTCGCATGGCTCGGTCCGCCCCTCTGAGGCTGAGCCGTTCGCTGGCCAACGCATGGTTCACGAGCTCGATGGCTTTTGTGGACGTGTTGGCGCGAAGCCATGTTCCGGTGGCTTGCGCATTGCAGACCCATCCGAATTCCCGGAAACGTTCCTGTGCCGTTTGCCTTGCCACCATGACCCGCAGGCGGATGGCGTGGCTGGATTCGCCGGAAGGAACCGTGCCTGGGTTGATGCGTTCCACAGGAGGCACTTCGATCTGAATGTCGATGCGGTCGAGGATCGGCCCCGACAGGCGGCTGAAGTACTTGATACGGTCTTTTTCCCTGCACGTGCAGCGCTCGCCGTTGCCGTATGCGTAGCCGCAGGGGCAAGGATTGGCCGCCATGATCAGTTGGAATCGTGCCGGATAGTAGGTGGTGCCTTTCGCGCGGGATATCGCCACATACCCGGATTCCAATGGTTCGCGCAAGGTTTGCAGGGTGCGTGCCGAGAATTCGGGCGCCTCGTCCATGAATAGGATGCCCCGATGCGCCCGCGTGATCGCGCCTGGTTGAGCCAATCCCGTGCCGCCGCCGACCAAGGATGCGGTGGATGCGGTATGGTGCGGCGCTTCGAATGGCGGAACATCGCTGATGCCATAGCTGGGCAATGTGCCGCATAGGGAGCGGATCGATGCGACTTCCAGTTGTTCCGATTCGCTGAGCGGACTCATAATGCCGGGAATGCGCGAGGCGAGCATGGTTTTTCCGGTGCCGGGAGGACCGGTCATCATCAGATGATGGCCGCCGGCAGCCGCCACTTCCAACGCCCATTTGGCCGTTTCCTGCCCCATGACTTCGTTCATATCTCCGGGAGGAGGACATACCGACATGGCGCCGTCGTTGGCATCCACGTCTCGGATCATATCGGGTATCGTATAGTTCGCGGTGCCTCCCATCAGTTCGATCAGTTCGCCGACGTGACGTATTCCAATGGCGTCGACGTCGGGCACAAGGGCCGCCTCGTCCAAATTGGCATGCGGTACGATCACCTTGCATACGCCTTGATCGCGTGCATGCAGCAGAATCGGCAGCAGACCGTTGATGGGCAGTACCGTGCCATCGAGATTCACCTCTCCGAGCACGACGGTGTCGTTCAAGCAGTCATGCGGTATCGTTCCGGATGCGCTAAGCACGCTCGCTGCGATCGCCAGATCGTGTGAGGATCCGCGTTTGGGCATGGACGCCGGCGAAAGATTGACCGTAACCCGTGTTTCCGGCCATTTGGCACCGCTGGCCTGACATGCGGATTTGACACGTTCCCTCGCTTCGGAGAGCGAGGTGTCGGGAAGTCCGATGATGGAAAAGTAGGGGAGTCCCGGAGATACGAACGCCTGGATTTGGATGATGAAGGCTTTCAGGCCGATGAGACCCACGGAAAGCGCGCTGCCGATAGCCATCAGAACGCTCCTTCGATATGGTGGACAAGCGGTTTGCCATCACGGACGATGACGGTGACGACGTCGAAGCGCACGCCGTTATGCGGCGTGCGATGGTCGCTGTCCGACAGCCATTGCACGGCCGCGTGGCGCAGGTTGATCTGCTTGGATGACGTCACGGCTTCCTGCGGAGTGCCATAGCGGAGCGTCCGCCTGGTTTTGACTTCGACGAAGACGATGATTCCCGTATCGTCGCGTGAAACGATATCGAGTTCGCCATATCGGCAGTGCCAGTTGCGGTCGAGCGTCTGCCAGCCTTGGCTTTCCAGCCATGCGGCCGCATACTGTTCGCCGAGTTCGCCGACCTGTCGTGCGCACAGTGTGCCATCATGCAGTCGCCGTGCGATGGAATCAAGAAGCTGTTCCGAGCGCTGCGTTGCGTTCGGAACGTTATGTGTTGTGTTGCCGTTCATGATTCAAGTCCAGCAGAAAGGACCGGCGCGAAGCAAGGGCGAACGGCGAATGTGGATAGAGGATGCGGTTTCGGGCGTGTTTGGGATAGTTGGTGGATAACTTGCCGTTATCCACATTGCTCCACAAGGCGAGCGGCCATGGAGCGCCCGAAACCGCATATGGTTGGAATGTTCAGCGGCGAACCAGACGCGTCAACTCGTCAAGGTTCAGCTCGAAGCTCACACCGCGCTCAGTGTGGTTCGGCTGGAATTGCGTGCTTTCCATGGCATGGCGTACGAATTCGCCGGCGATATGCGCCGATTCAGCCAGAGGTCTGCCGGCCATCACCGCACCGCATAATGCGGATGCGAAGGCGTCGCCGGTGCCATGTGTCATGAACGGCAGCTTGTCGTGCGCAATCTCTTGCTTGCCGGATGCGCCGGAAGTGGCCGATGCCACATAGTTGCGAATGATGCCATCCTGACGGTCAACGCCTTTGAGCACCACGTTTTTCGCTCCCAAGGCAAGCAGCGCGTCAATAATGCCGTTCACTTCCGCGTTGTCGATGTTCTGCCCCGGGTAGGTGCGTCCCGTCAGCATGGACGCTTCCGTCAAATTCGGCATCAGCACGTCGGCGCCATCCACCAGCGTGCCCATCGCCTCGCATAATTCCGGCGTGTATGTGGCGTAGATCTCGCCGCCGTCTCCCATCACCGGATCCACCAAACGCAAGGCGTGCGGGTAATCCGCATACAGACGTTTGATAATCGCGACTTGTTCGGCGGAACCGAGGAAACCGGAATACACGCCGTCCAAATCGACGTTCTCCTTGCGCCACGCATCCAGATAGCCGTCCAAAATTTCGGTCGTATCGTGGAACGTGAACACGCTGTAGCGCGTATGCGCCGAAAACAGCGCCGTCGGCACGGGGCATACGTCGCATCCGGCCGCCGACAGAATCGGAATGGCCGCCGTCAGCGAGCACTTGCCGTAACCGCACATGTCGTGCACCGCGGCCACACGTGGAATGTACCGTGGGTCACGGTCGAACAGAATCACATCATTCATGGGAACCCTCTCTTGCGATTGCCTGACCATGACTTTAGCCGCTTGCCTGACTTCACCGCCCCATCGCCTCGTACGGCGAGTCACCATGATGCCGTTTGCTGGCGTGTCGCAAGTTTTTTGATGGCTACCAGAGTAGTTTTGCAAAGCCTGGATGGCAATGATTGCAACGGTTTATAAGGGGATATAGGCAAGTGCGATAACGCTCGGTTTGCATTGCGAAGCGACGTCGGATTATTGTCGCTACCAACACCTGACCAACCGCCACACACGGCAAGGCGGGTGGTCAGCAAGACAAGCAACGAACCACTTCCCCACAAGGAGCAGAAACCATGGCAGATTCCAAGAACTACCGCTTCGAAACCCTGCAGCTTCACGTCGGCCAGGAGCAGGCCGACCCGGCAACCGATTCCCGCGCGGTGCCGATCTACCAGACCACCAGCTACGTGTTCCATAACTTTGATCACGCCGAGGCGCGTTTTGGTCTGGCCGATCCGGGCAACATCTACGGCCGCCTGACCAATTCCACCCAGGGCGTGTTCGAAGACCGCATCGCAGCCCTTGAAGGTGGCGCCGCTGGTTTGGCAGTCGCTTCCGGCGCCGCCGCGGTCGAATACGCCGTGCGCAACATCACCCAGTCCGGCGACCACATCGTGGCTGCCAAGAACATCTACGGCGGCACCTTCAACCTGCTGCGCCACACCCTGCCGCGTGACGGCATCACCACCACCTTCGTCTCCGCTGAGAACCCGCAGGAGTTCGAGGATGCCATCCAGGAGAACACCAAGCTCGTCTACTTCGAGACCTTCGGCAACCCGAACGCCGACCTGCCGGATTTCGAAGCCATCACCGCCATCGCACACAAGCATCATCTGCCGGTGATCGTCGACAACACTTTCGCCACCCCGTACCTGTTCCGCCCGCTGGAGCACGGTGCTGACGTCGTGGTCGAATCCGCCACCAAGTTCATCGGTGGCCACGGCACCACCCTCGGCGGCGTGATTGTGGAAGGCGGCAACTTCAACTGGGCCGAAGTGCCGGGCAAGTTCCCGACCCTGACCGAGCCGGATCCGTCGTACCACGGTCTGAACTTCTACGAGGCTCTGGGCGGTTCCGCGTTCGTGACCCGCATCCGCGCCATCCTGCTGCGCGACACCGGCGCAACCCTGTCTCCGTTCTCGGCCTTCTTGCTGCTGCAGGGCACCGAAACCCTGTCGCTTCGCGTCGAGCGCCATGTCGAGAACGCGCTGAAGGTCATCGACTACCTGAAGACCGTTCCGGAAGTCGAATCCATCTCCCACCCGTCCATCGAAGGCCGCAAGGACAACGAGCTGTACAAGAAGTACTTCCCGAACGGCGGCGGCTCCATCTTCACCTTCGACATCAAGGGCGGCAAGGACGCGGCACGCGTGTTCATCGACAACCTGCACCTGTTCAGCCTGTTGGCCAACGTGGCCGACGCCAAGAGCCTCGTGATTCACCCGGCCTCCACCACGCACTCTCAGGAGACACCGGAGGAGCTTGAGGACCAGGGCATCCACCAGGGCACGATCCGTCTGTCCATCGGCACCGAGAACATCGAAGACATCCTCGACGATCTCAAGGGCGGTTTCGCGGCTCTGCGCGAATCCGGTCTCGCCAAGTGAGGCGTATCGGATCGGCGGAATAACGCCATCCTGAGCAAATGAAACGGTTTGTGGCACCGAAGAGAAGGTTGGTGCCACAAACCGTTTCGCCATATTCGCGGACGTTGTCATCGTAATGTAGCGCAGATGGTATAGAATCTGCGATTGTTACGAAAAGTAATATCTAAATTCTATCTTTTGAAAGAAAGAAGTTCAGATTTCTTTCAAAAAGATAAATAGTGGTAATGATATTGCGGATTACGTAAAGAGAGAAGAGAGAGGCGATTATGGCTCAAGAAGTCAAGAACGATATCAAAAAGGCGTTGCAGGTCAACACCATTCCGCTGATCGCCATTATGACCGCGGTCACCACGGTGCTGACCATGCTCGTGAAGATCCCGACCCCGATCCGTGGCTACCTCAACCTGTCCGACACCATGATCTATTTCAGCGCGTATGCGTTCGGACCATGGGTGGGCGGCATTATCGGCGGTCTTGGCCCGGCGTTGAGCGATCTGATTTCCGGTTATCCGCAGTGGGTCATCTTCACGTTCGTCATCGATGGCCTGCAGGCCGTGCTCGTGGGCCTGCTCGTCAAGAAGTTCAATCCGGCGAACATCATCATCGGTTCGGTGATCGCAGGCGTATGGAAGGTGTTCGGCTATTTCATCGCAGGCGGAATCCTTTCCGGATTTGGCCCGGCGTTGGGTGAGATCGCGGGCAACTCCTTCCAGATGGCGGTGGGTCTGATTGTGGGCTTCGCGCTGTTCACCGCCGTTCGTCAGGCCTATCCGCCGCTGGTACGTTTGGGCAACCTCGGTATTAAGGCGGGGGAGTGATACATTAATATCATGTGAAGGCAGGCCCGTGGATTTGCCGATGAAAGGCGATTCCACGGGTTTTATTGTGAAATGCGGTTACCGGCTGCGGAAAAAATGCGTGAAAGCACGGGGTGAGCGTCATGATTACGGTTCGCGACTTAGGATGGAAGTACGCGCCACTGACCGACGGGAGCAAGCCGGTGGAAAGTCTCAAGCGCGTCAGCTTCGACATCCGGTCCGGATCCTTCGTCGGCATCATCGGACCGACCGGAGCGGGCAAGTCCACGCTATGCATGGCATTGGCCGGCATCATTCCGAACCTGGCCGACGGCACCATGAGCGGCGTCGTGGAAGTTAACGGCATGAATACGAGCAGGCACTCCGTCTCGGCACTGTCGGAGCGCGTCGGCTACGTGCAACAGGATCCGGAAGCGCAGCTGTTCTGCTCGAGTGTCGAGGATGAGATCGCTTTCCCGCTGGAAAACCGCGGAGTAGCCCCAAACATCATCGACAAGCAGATCGACATCATGCTCGACTTAGTCGGCATGGCCGGATACCGCAAGCGTGTGCCGACCAGCCTGTCGGGAGGCCAGATGCAGCGCGTGGCCATCGCCGCCGCGCTCGCGGCGGAACCCGATGTGCTTATTCTTGACGAACCCACCGCGGCCCTCGACCCCGAAGGCAAGCAGGAAGTGTTCGACGTGCTCGACCGCATTCGCCAGACCCGTTCCATGACGGTGATCATGGCCGAGCAGGATACCGAACACATCGCCTACTGGGCCGATCAGGTGCTCTTCATGGTCAACGGTGAAGTGGTGCGCAATGGAGACGCCAGCCTATTTACCCGGGAACGTAGACTGTTGGAATCCTCCGGCGTGCGGGTGAGTGACGGACCATCTCCCGTCATCAAGGCGTTGCCGGTAGGGAACGACGCCAAGCCGAAGCATGCGATCATCAGTCTGGACCATGTGACGCACCGCTATGGGCAGGGCGGCAATGCGTCTCCCGCACTGGACGACGTCAGCTTGGATATCGAACAGGGCGCCTTCGTAGGGCTTATTGGGCGCAACGGGTCAGGCAAAACCACGCTCGCCAAGCATCTGAACGGGCTGATTCAACCCACGCAAGGAATCGTGAATGTGGATGGGCTCGACGTGTCGAAGCATAGCGTGGGCGAAATGGCCGCGCACGTCGGATTCGTATTCCAAAATCCCGACCATCAGATTTTCTGCTCCAGCACCAAAGAGGAGATCGCGTTCGGCCCGACCGCGCTCGGACTTGACGCGGCCACCGTGTTTAAACGTGTCGACGAAATGATGACATTGTTCGACCTGCACCGGTATGAGGATGTTTCGCCGGCCACGCTCGGCTACGGCGAACGACGTGCGGTGGCATTGTCTTCGGTGATCGCCATGCGTACGCCAATACTCGTCCTCGACGAACCTACGGCGGGTCTCGACCATCGTCTCGCATCACGATTCCTTGGAACCGTGGAAAAACTCAACCGGCATGGCGTCACCGTCATCATGATCAGCCATGACATGCGTGCCGTATATCGGTATTGCACGCACGTGCTCGAATTGGAAGACGGTCATATCATGCAATATGGACCGATCGACAAATCGCAGGAAGCGCAACAATCGCCCGCGCGACAGGCGCGGCAGCCGTACAAGTCGCGCGGTCCGGTATCGGCGACCCACGTATTGTTGAAAATCGCCAAGGATGAATGCGACAAGGAGGAACGCTGATGGATGCCGACCTGTATGTGCCAGGCGACGGATGGTTGCATCGCACCGATCCGCGCGTCAAATTCCTCATCTCCATCGTCATGCTGGCCCTTTGCCTCGTATGGCGTAACTGGGCGTTCATCCTCGGCATCCTCATTCTCGAACATGTGATGCTCGCCACCGACCGTGTGCCCGCCGAACGCATTGGATGGGTGTGGAAGATCCTCGCCGTGCTCATCGTGTTCATCGTGGTGCTTTGGCCGGTCTTCGACCAGAGTGGAACGCACGTGCTCTGGCAGTGGGGATGGTTGCGTCTCACGCAGGAGAACCTGCTCATGGCGGCGGTGATGGGTCTGCGCATTCCAGCGCTCGGCTTTGCATGTTTCATCACGCTGTTCACCACCAGCCAGACCAAACTGGTTCGTGGCCTTACCTCGCTTGGTATGCCCTACAAGGCCGGGCTTACCCTGGCAACCGCATTACGGTATATTCCCGTGTTCTTTTCCATCTTCCAATCCGTGTCCGAAGCGCAGCGTGCGCGAGGGCTTGATCTGAGCGGCAAAGTCAATGCGGCAGGTAAAAAACGCAACATATTCGTACGTCTCGTAGACCGGTTCAAATCGTATCTGCCGATCATCATCGCCGTATTGATCCGCGCCTACAAAATGAGCCAAAGCGTGGGCTGGGCCATGGAATCGCGCGGACTCAACCTGAATCGGAACGGTGTGAAACGCACATATCGGGTCAATCTCACGATGAGCATTGCCGACTGGATTATTCTCGTGATTGCCATCGCCGCCGCCGCAGGCAGCGTGTGGTTGATGACATGGCTGTCATAGGGGGTGCAATGACACAGGATGAAGGGCGTACCACAATCACCGCACGTGATTTGAAGGTGGTATCGGCACTGCAATGCAACGGACGCATGACCATGCAGGCGCTTGCCGATAAAATCGGCATTTCCGTATATGCGGCGACGGAAAGCTACAAACGGCTCACCGATGCGGGCATCATGACCATTGTGCCCGTATGCAATCCGTTGAGTCTCGGCAATTACAGTCAGGTGCTTGTGGGACTGCGTATCAACGGCAATCGCAACGAGGCGCTCGCCATGCTCAAAGCCATGCCTCAGGTCACCTATGTGGTCTGCACGCTGGGCGATGCCGACATCATCGCCGAAGCCGTGGTGTATTCAGCCGACGGTATGGACCATTTCCTGAAGTACGATTTGCGCGCACTGCCCGGATTGACCCGTCTGCAAGTGTTCTCCTGCGGTCGATTGGTGCTTGACGACCATAATGTCAGCGTGGTCAACCGTCTGCTGGCCGAACGCGGCGAAACTGGATTCATGACCAAACGTGAGGCCAGCGTCGGCACCGATATTCCCGTGCATCGGTTGGACGCGCGATTCGTGCACACGTTCAACGAATTGCAGAAAGACGGCAGGGCAAGTTACGCCATGCTGGGGGAGCATCTTGGTGTGACGCACACCGCGATTCGTGGGCGCGTCAAAAAACTGGAGGATTCCGGTGTGATGCGCATTATGGCCACGGTAAGCCCCATGCGTTTAGGCGGATTCCGCCAAGCGTTTCTCGGCATCGGTGTGAAGCCTCCGTATCGCCTCGACGTCGAACAGTTGCTAGCGATCGACGAGGTGACATATGCAATGAGCGGAGTCGGTTTGAATGGCGCCGACTACCTCATCGAAATCATCGCCGGAGATGACGAGGACCTGTGGCGTGTGGTGGATGAGTCCATCCGTTCGCTGCCAGGCGTGGACCAGACATGGTGGGCTTCCACCGTCAGCGTGGAAAAAGAGTCGTACTGGCTCGAACCTCCGCAGGATGGTGTACTTCTCGACGATTGATGAATCAATGGTATTAGGCGCCTCGTCTTTGCTCATTCTCAAGGATGAGATGATAATTCAGACCAACGCATGATATTCGAATCAGCTGTTTTTCCGTAATTTTGGAGGTAATCCAAAGAAAGGAATGACAGCATGGATATCAGGGACACCATCAAAGCTACCAATACGGCCATTGCAACCGTGGATCTTGTGAAGGACTACGGTTCCGGAAATAACACGGTGCATGCGTTGCGTGGCGTCAACGTCGCTTTTGAAAAAGGAAAATTCACGGCGATTATGGGACCTTCCGGTTCCGGCAAATCCACGTTGATGCACACGTTGGCAGGACTGGATTGTGCAACCGGCGGGCACATCATATTCAATGGCGACGATCTGACGCGCATGAACGACAACCAGCTTACGTTGCTGCGCCGCCGCGACATCGGATTCATCTTCCAAAGCTTCAACCTGCTGCCGATGTTCACCGCCGAACAGAACATTCTCATGCCATTGACCTTGGCTGGAGCGAAACCCGACCGACAGTGGTTGCGTCTGCTGGTGGAAACGCTTGGCCTTAAGGAACGTCTCAACCATCGTCCGAACGAACTATCGGGAGGCCAGCAGCAGCGTGTTGCCATTGCGCGAGCATTGATCACCAAACCGAAACTGGTGTTCGCAGACGAGCCCACCGGCAATCTTGATTCCGTATCAAGCGCCGAAGTGCTGAGCTTCCTGAAACGTTCCGTCAACGAACTTGGCCAAACCATCATCATGGTCACGCATGATGCGGTCGCCGCGTCTTACGCCGACCGTGCGCTCGTGTTCGCCGACGGCCAGATCGTGGCGGACGTAAACAAGCCGACAGCAGACCAGATGAGTGAACTGCTGATGAAGGAACGTGAGGCCGCCACAATGAATGTGGCTTCCGCGAGACATTCCCGCTAAACGCACTATAGAAGCATTCGAAGAAGGGAACAGAATCCACCATGTGGTCCATCACTTTGAAACTCATGCGAAAAACCAAGCGCATGCTCATACCCGCAGGCATCGCCATCATGATCGGCACGGCGTTCATCGCCAGCACCTTCCTGTTCGGCAATGCCATGAACGACTCCCTGACACGGCAGCTGACCGCCATGTTCGGAAACGCCAACTATGCGGTGACCGTCAACAGCTCCGACCTGAGCGATAAGGAACTCAACGAGGCGTATTCCAGCACTGTCGGCGACTTTCATCTCGACCAGATCGCCGGCATCGAAGGGGTTGGCGGCGTCCGTGCCTCGGTGGAAACCGGCGTCAGCGTTTCCAAGGGAGACAGCACCGTCAGCGGCGAGATCATTTCCACCGCGGCACAGAAGAACATGCTCCCCGTGAATATCACGGAAGGGGACCAGCCGAAGGATTCCAACGAAGTCGCGCTGCCGGAAGACATGGCGAAACAGTTGAACGTCGGCGTTGGAGACACTGTAAGCCTGACCTCCCGATATGCGGTAGGCGACGATGGCAAAGCCAAGGCGGACAACGTGCGCGTGGTAGGACTCACGTCCGATCCGAACGGCGCCTACTCATACTATGGTGGTGCGATCGTAGGATCCAACAATCTGCTTGCCGCAATGCAGGGAGTGGACGATTTCAACGCCACCGGAACAACAATGGTGTATCTCGACCTTGCCTTGGATGGAAACAGCGTATCCGCAAAAACCATCAACGGTGTGAAAGCGTTGCTGCCAAAGCATTTCGATCTGATGTCACGACAGCAAATCAGTGACGAAAGCATCAAATCCTTAAGCGGCAACCAAACCAACATCGTCACCACATTCCTTATGTGCTTCGGCGTGCTTGCCATGTTCGTGGCGGCTCTGGTGATCGCCAACACGTTCCAAGTGCTCGTGGCGCAACGCCGCCGCACACTCGCCTTGCTACGCACCATCGGCGCAAAGAAAGGCCAACTGTATGGTTCCGTGCTGTTCGAAGCGGTGGTGCTCGGCTTCGTCGCATCCGTGCTTGGCGTGGTGCTGGGAAGCCTGCTCATGTGGGGCATGTGCGTCAGCGACATCATGCAGGCGGGTATGCGGTTCAACTTCTCCTGGCAAGCCGCCGTCGTACCGATTCTCTTCGGCATTGTGGTGACGGTGCTTGCATCCATGGGATCCGCACGTTCCGCCACCGCGGTAACGCCATTGGAGGCATTGCGTCCGATTGAACTGACCGACAACCGTCGTTCCAGCCTTACGCGAGCCATAATCGGTATTCTGATGGTGGCGGTCGGTATCGCCATGGCCATATTCTCCATCTGGCAGGTGCAGGCCACCAACGGCGGCGAGGATGCGAGCGGCGATCAATTCACGATGATTCTGCTCATAGCCATCGCCGGTGCCGCACTGGTGTTCCTCGGCATGGTGGTCACCGCGGTATTCTGGATGCCGACCCTCATGAAGGGCGTTGGAGCGTTGGCCTCGCTGACAGGTCCTTCCGCAACAGTTGCACACGCCAACATTCAGAAGAATCCGCGACGCATCGCAGCAACCGGTGCCGCTCTGCTCATCGGTGTCACCTTGGTCTCCACCATCGCAACCGGTGCCGCTAGCGCCAAAGAGACTATGAATGGTGCGCTCGCCACCCGTTATAGCGTCGACATCGTGGCCATGGGCGATGACATCAGCCAGCAAATGGTCAAGGATGTATCTGACATCAACGGCGTGTCCGACACGTTGTATGCGCCGGCGGTTTCCGTGACCTTGGAGAAAGCGGATGGAACCCAGCCTACGTCCGCATTGCTGGTCGGCGTGAAGAGCATCGATCAGGTCAAGCAGGTCATGCGTGCCAACTTGGGTAACGCCTCCATCGACAGTGATAGCGTGCTCATGCCAACATACAATGCGCAAACCGGCAGGGAGCTGCAGTTCGCCAATGGCACGGCTGATTTCTCCACTGAATGGAACCAGAACGGCGACGCTACGCGTTCGCTGACATTGCAAGCCAACCAAGCCGACTACCGTCGTGTATCCGCGCAATATGGAGCTGTCGGATTCGTGGATGAAAGCCATTTCACCAATGGTGACCTTGATGCCGCCACCCATGTGTTGCTGGTCAAGGCAGACACTGACAAGTCGGGAGTTTCCGTTGACGACATCTACAACGACATGCAGGCCGCATTGGAGAAGAGCACTGATGCGACAGTGACCGGACCGATCGCCGAACGCATCGTATGGGCGAACATGATTGACTCCATGATGATGCTTCTGGTGGGGTTGATCGCCGTGGCCGTGCTCATCGCACTTGTCGGCGTAGCCAACACGCTGTCGCTGTCAGTGATCGAACGCACCCGAGAATCCGCCACACTGCGTGCCATCGGCATGACGCGAGGCCAGTTGCGACGCTCCCTCGCGGTGGAAGCCCTGCTCATCTCGCTGGTATCCGGCATCTCGGGCGTACTACTTGGCACACTGTTCGGCTGGCTGGGCGCATACGTGGTGTTCAGCATGTACGGCAAAGTGGTGTTCCCGTTCGAATGGGGCATTAACGGCATCGTACTCGCCGTGGCAGCCGTGGCAGCACTGCTCGCCAGCGTATTCCCCGCACGCAGGGCAGTGAGCACGCCTCCTGTTGAGGCGCTCGCCGAAGCCTGAGCTTCATAGCAAACACAACGAAAAGGACTCCTGCCACAAACATGGTAGGAGTCCTTTTTGCGTATCATGCATACGCAAAACAACAAACCAGTCAGACCAAATGGTTTTCATAAGCGAACACCACCGCCTGCACGCGGTCACGCGCATTGATTTTCGCCAGAATATGCGCCACATGCGTTTTCACCGTCGGCAGACTGATGAAAAGCTTGTCGGCAATCTCCTGATTCGACAATCCATGCGCGATCTCAATAAGCACTTCGCGCTCGCGATCGGTCAGTTCATCTAATTCCGGATCGGTATATGTTGAATCCGTAGTAGAAGTAGTTGCGGAATTTTCAGGCCTACCAACGTTCGCAGCCATGAAATCGCCTTCCATCATTTTCTCGATAAGACGTTTCGTGGCGGACGGTGCGATAATCGCATTACCTTGAAAAACCGTGCGAATCGAATTCAGCAACGTTTCCGGTTCCGTATCTTTCAGCAGAAAACCGGAAGCTCCGGCAGTGATCGCAGCCATAACATATTCATCCAAATCGAATGTCGTCAAAATAATCACTTTGGTACGGGCGACTTCTGATTGCGTTCCATCGGCAGCGAACCGATGCCGCAACGCACTGATCTGCCGGGTCGCCTCGATACCATCCATGCCGGGCATGCGCACGTCCATCAACACCACATCAGGATGCAGCGTCTCAGCCAAAGCCACAGCTTCCGCGCCATCGCGAGCCTGCGCCGCAACCGCCATATCAGGTTGGGAGCCGATCACCATGGCGAAACCGGCACGTACCAATTCCTGATCATCGGCAATGACCACACGAATCTTCTGTTCCTCGCTCATACTCTCCACCTTATCGGCATTGTTCCGCTCACAGCGCGAAACAAACCCTTAAATCTCCCTGAAAAACTTGAATCGGCTATCGAGACACGCGCTGCAGCTGCTCCTCCAACGGCGCTGCGGGCCTCAACTGCAGTTCGCTCGCACTACCGGCATGAGCGTCATCGCTGAAACCAGTCTCACGAAGCACGCCAAGCAGTTCGCGCATACGCTTGAGCGCGGCGCGCCCCTGCTCGCCAATGGCTTTGAACGCTGCGGAAATCTCGTCGGCGGTAGGCTCCTTGCCTTGTGCTTCGGCGCTGTCCAACATATGAATACCATCGACGGCCTGGCTGATCACGCTGTTCAACGTGGCGGTGACTTCAGCCTGAATGCTGGCACCGATACGGTCACGTTCCATATTCGCCGCGAGAATACGCTGCTTCTCCTGCTCGGCCACCAGTGCCTCTTCGCGAGCCTGCAATACCAGTGCGTTTGAATCGCTGGAACGCGCCCAACGTGCCCACGCCATAATGCCGGCGCACAGCATCAGCACTGCAGCCGTATACATAACGCCGGTAAAGAACGCTGCACTACTACTTGAAGTGACTGAAACCGGTTTCGTCAAGCCTGCAAAAGCGGCGATGGCGCCGAACAAGGTAGTGTATCCGTGTTGATCAGCCGCGATTTTCAAGCCCATCAGCACCGAACAGGTAGCGGCGGCAAGACCGGTCCAACGCCATGCGTGTTCACGCCCATACAATACGGCTGAATACAGCGCACACAGCGACGCTACGATATGTCCAACCTCAATCGATCCCAAAAACACCAATTGCACAACCGACAATACGAACACAATAAGCGCGCAAGTCTCGGGGAACCTGCGTCGAAGAGCCAGCGCCAGCAAGCAGCATGCGGCGATCGCATGAGAGAGCTGCGCCTGAGGTGAACTAGCAAAAAAGAGCGTAACCGACATGCGATTCAGCAGCATGACCAATGCCACGGCACCAACGGAATCCATGAGCGCATAATGGTGCTGCGTCCACGCGGAAACTCGTTCCACCCAATTCAGCCCTCGCGAATTGGATGTATTTGCAAGTTCTACGGATTTCAGTTTCAACGATGTGAGCAAATCATGCAGATTGGGTGCGGTGATGCGCAAATGTTGCAGGGCATTCGAACGATGATCGCGACCGGTCGGTTGGTTGGTTTCCTGCGTTTGCTCCGATGGCTGATCTGGGATTCGCGCCGATATGTTGACGACTGTGTGAGGTGCGATTGTTTCGTCGGATAATTCCGCTTTGCTGGATATGGCAGTTGTGTTGCACGATTCGGGCTGTTCCGAGGCATACTGTTCGCCGGTTTCGTCTGTCACCTGTTCTTTACCGCCGTAAGGCAGGGTGGCCATGACTTCGAAGCCTCCGCCGAGTTGAGGGCCAGCCTGCAACGAGCCTCCGGCCGATTCGATGCGTTCTTTCATGCCCAGCAGGCCGTAACCTGGCGTATGCCCGTCGATATTGGCCGCCGCGCCATGACCATTGTCGGTGATGGTCAAAGTGAGCAAACCGTTGTTCCATAACTCTTTAATATGCACATCGACGTGCGGCCCCGCATACTTGCGGATATTTGTCAGCGCCTCCTGCACTACATGGTAGGAAGCTATCGAGGCTTGTTCGCCGAGTTGTTCTGGGCTGGCGGTGCCAGTGATATTCCGTCGGATTCGAATGTCGGGGGAGACGTTTTGCGCTTGTTCCACAAGATTGCCGATATCGTTATAATCGGCGTGCGGTGAACCCCCGAATACTCCCAGAAGACGTTGCATGTCATGCAGTGCGCGTTCCGATTCGTGTCGAATCGTCTCCATGGTGTTTCTGGCCACCGCGGGATCATGCGTGCCTGCATAGCGACCGCCATCAGACTGCACGATGATGATTGACAGGGTGTGCGCCACCACATCGTGCATGTCACGTGCGATGCGTGCGCGTTCCGCCAACGCGGCGATATCGCGTTCATTCTGGTCTCGCGCGGCGATTGCCTCATTGCGTTCTCGCATCATGCGAATGGTTGTCAGACGGGCACGCTGCCAGAACGCTACAATGACGGTGGAAATAATGCATACTTCGAAAATCGGCGTCAGTACCAGCATGTACTGCGCCATCATGTCGGCGACTTCCGACATGGATGTTCCTGTGTAGATGGAGCCGAGAGTGTCTTCCGTGACCATAACGCCATTTGGATTTGGGTCATTCCAGCTGCTCCATGTATGCACTTTGCCTCCGGTGAGCAGTGGTCCATTGGTCATGGTCCATGCCACCAGCGCCGAAGCCAGAAGACCGATGGTCAACGCCAGAATAATGAAGGCTTTCGTGTTTTTGGGATTGCCGTAGACGATCACTGAATACAGCATGAACAATGCCAGAATATCGGCGCCCAACAGGCAAGGGCCGAATATGAGATGCGTCAAGGTCAATGCCACGCAGAGCAACGCTCCGGTCTGCGGCCACCATCGACGGATTAGCAGCGGAATAAGCATTGCCGCTTCCCATGCCATCTGCGTGGAAGGCTTAAGGTCAAACAGCAATCCCGGATTATAGGTGATGCTGCCGGTCACGCCGAACAGCAGAACACCTATAACAAGCGTGATGATGAGATCGCCGGCGAAAACATGGCCATGCATCCATGACAAGAGACGCTGCTTGAGATTCGACATACGTTCCACCCTAGCGCCAGATATGCTGTGACGCCATCATGCGCAGGAATGAAATAGCGGTAAGATAAAGCCGCTTTTGTGAGGTAAGGTTGTCTCCGCATGTGGGTGAGATGGAAGCCATCAAAAAGTCACTACCCGCATTAAACATGCCGATGATGCCAAGGGAAAGGTGAATGCATGACGTTGCTGAGCGAATACTACGTGCCCGGATTGCATATTGAGGATCGTTCCATCAAGGTGCCGTTGGATTGGACGGGCCACGAGCCTGGTCATGGGTTCGATGGCGAATCGATCAGCCTGTTCTACCGTGTGGTCACCTCTCCCGAACATGTGCATGACGACCTGCCGCTGCTCGTGTTCCTGCAGGGTGGTCCCGGTGGTTCCGGTCCGCGTCCGCTCGGCCCAAGTTCCGATGGTTGGATCGAGGAGGCCATCAAGCATTTCCGCGTGGTGTTGCCGGATCAACGTGGTACGGGGCGTTCGTCTCGTGTCGATACGCATGTGATTGAGGGCATGGATGGCGACGGCAAGGCAGGTGCCGCGTTTTTGAAGCGTTTCCTCGCCGATTCGATCGTTCGTGATTTCGAGCATCTGCGTCGTACCGAATTCGGGGGCGCACGTTGGGTCACGCTTGGTCAAAGCTATGGCGGATTCCTGACGCTGACGTATCTTTCGCTGTTTCCGCAAGGAGTTATCGCCAGTTTCACCACGGGTGGCATTCCGCATGTTCCCGCCGATGCGACCGACGTGTACCGTCATACGTTCCCACGCATGGTGGCAAAGACGAAGCAGTTCTACGAGCGTTACCCGATCGATATCGAACGTGCCGCGGCCGTCGCCGACATTCTGCAGTCGCGCAAGGTCGCATTGCCGAACGGCGATCCGCTCACGGTGGAACGTTTCCAATGCTTGGGATCCGATTTCGGCATGAAGCCAAGTTTCGAACGCGTGCATTGGATTCTTGACCAGGCATTCCTTGACGGCGACGGTTCGGCCTCAACCTCGGCGGAACTGTCTGACGAATTCCTGTCTTCCGTGATGAATGCGACTTCGTCTCGCCCGCTGTATTGGCCGTTGCAGGAGTTCATCTACGCCAACGGTGAGCTGGAAACGCCGATTTGCTGGGCCGCCCAGCGCGTGCGCGGCGAGCATCCGGAATTCGCGGGTGACATTCGTCCGCTTAATTTCACCGGCGAGGCCATGTTCCCGTGGATGTTCGAGCAGGAACGTGCGTTGCGTCCGTTCAAACCAGCCATGGACGTGCTTATGGAAGACACGCATTTCGGCACAATCTACGATGCTGACCAGTTGGCGCGCAATGAGGTTCCGCTGCAGGCTGCCGTCTATTTTGACGACATGTACGTAGATTCTGGATTGCAGCTCGACACGCTGTCTCGCATCGGTCGTTCACATTATTGGACTACCAATGAGTTTGAACATGACGGCGTGCATGGTGCAACAGTGTTCAGGCACCTGTTCAATGAAGCATTGAACCGCGGAGATTTGGCGGAGTTGTTCTGACGATCGTTCAGCAACGACGAGCATCGATAGCAAAGGAAAGAAACATGGCCAATCCAACCATCGGATTCATCGGATACGGCAATATGGCGCAGGCGATCGCCGAAGGCCTGGTCAATGCCGGCACAATCAGCGGCAGCGACATTGTGGCTTGTGCGGCACACTATGACAAGCTGGAACGTAACGCCGCCAAACTTGGTGCGAAAGCGGTGCATACCGCTGCACAAGTGGCCGAAGCTGCTGACGTGGTCGTTATCGCCATCAAACCGTATCAGATTGAAGCGGTGATCTCACCGATCGTTGACAAGCTGGCGCAGCCAAATACCATCGTCGTGTCCATTGCGGCAGGCTGGGATCTGAACAAATTCCATGACCTGTTCGGAACGTCTTTCGAACAGGCGCATATTCAATGCATCATTCCGAACACGCCGATGGCTGTCGGCAAAGGCGTGCTGGTCACGGAAATCGACAACACGCTCACGCAGGAACAGACGGAAACCTTCGAAAACCTGTTTTCGTCAATCAGCCTGATCGAACGCGTGGACACCGCACACATGGGCATCGGCATGTGTATTGCCGGCTGTGCGCCGGCCTTCACCGACATGTACATCGAAGCATTGGGCGATGCCGGTGTGAAATATGGATTGCAGCGTGCCACCGCGTATCGTCTGGCCGCCAAAATGGTGGAAGGCGTGGGTGCGCTCTATTTGGCCGACGAAACGCATCCGGGTGCCATGAAAGACGCTGTCTGCTCTCCAGGAGGCACCACCATCAAAGGTGTCGCATCGTTGGAGGAAAGCGCGTTCCGTGGTGCCGTGATCAAAGCGGTCGACGCCATCGAAGCCTAATACTAAACTAAGGAACCATGTCTCTTACTATCGGAATCGTCGGACTGCCGAACGTCGGCAAGTCCACCATGTTCAACGCATTGACCCGTAACAATGTTCTGGCGGAAAACTATCCGTTCGCTACCATCGAACCGAACACCGGCATCGTGCCGCTGCCGGATGACCGTCTGCCGGTGCTCGCCAAGCTCGTGCACACGGAGAAGATCGTGCCGGCCACCGTCACCTTCGTCGACATCGCAGGCATCGTCAAGGGCGCTTCGGAAGGCGAAGGCCTGGGCAACAAGTTCCTCGCCAACATTCGCGAAGCCGACGCGATCTGCGAGGTCGTGCGTGCCTTCGAAGACGATGATATCGTGCACGTCAACGGCAAGGTCGATCCGTCCGACGACATTGAAACCATCAACACCGAGCTGATCCTCGCCGATCTGCAGACCATCGAGAACGCGCTGCCGAAGTTGGAGAAGGATTTGCGCGGCAAGAAGATCGAACCGGCCTACATGGAGGCCGTCAAGCAGGCGAAGACCATTCTTGAAGCCGGCGAAACCATTGATAAGGCGGCTCGCGAAGGTCGTTTCGACAAGGATTCCGTCTACGATCTGCACTTGATGAGCGCCAAGCCGTTCATCTATGTGTTCAACGTGGACGATGCCGAGCTGCAGAACAAAGACATGCAGGCCAAGCTCGCCGCATCCGTGGCTCCGGCTCCGGCCATTTTCCTCAACGCGCAGTTTGAAGCCGACCTGACCGAGCTCGACGAGGCTGACGCTCGCGAGATGCTTGCGGACGCCGGTCTTGAGGAGTCCGGATTGGATCAGTTGGCGCGAGTCGGCTACGATACGCTCGGCCTTTCCACCTTCCTCACCGCAGGCGAGAAGGAAGTTCGCGCATGGCAGATCCACAAGGGCTATACCGCGCCGCAGGCTGCCGGCGTGATTCATACGGACTTCGAAAAAGGCTTCATCAAGGCCGACATCGTCTCCTACGACGATTTCGTGGCTGCCGAAGGCTCCATGGTCAAGATCAAGGAGGAAGGCAAGCTACGCCAGGAAGGCCGCGACTACGTGATGCAGGACGGCGATATCGTCGAATTTAAATTCAACGTCTCGAAGTAAGTGTTTCTCTGGCTCCCCTGAGGGGAGCTGTCGCTACAAGCGACTGAGGAGCGGCACGGATAAGGCCTGAGAAGTCGTCTTCTCAGGCCTTTGTCATGACATTGTTCTGCAAGGACTGGCTGCTGCAGCAGCATAATGTGTGTTTTATTATTCGGCCTTGGCGGCTTGCTGGTCAATCCAATTGTTGACGTCGGTGACCGCCTCGTCAAGGGTTGCTTTGGCGGCTTTGCAGTATTTGGAATCTACAGGTTGACGATTTCCGCGCCGAACGGCCAGAGCGCAAGCTTGGCCATCTTGAACGCTTGAATGCCGAGCGGAATGCCGATGATGGAGATGCACAGAATCAGTTCCACCACTGCCCATCCGATTGCGATGGCCAATCCACCAAGAATGATCCACAGGATATTGCCGAGAACTCGCATGATTTGCCACTTTCCGATTCCGGTCGATGCCTCGCATGTTCAGCTTCACTATTTTGCCAGACAGCATGACGGAAACACGAGACGCAACCCTGAGATCGCCCCTGATTCATTCTCTGACCGCTATTCAGGCGGATCGTATGCGGTAAGCCCAATCCTTTTTTGTGAAGATTTTGTGTATTGTCGGGCATACGTGGTTTTCACCGTCGATTTGAATGATGATAGGCTTCTCGATGTCTGCCGTATGAAGACCCATCAAGGAGATGCCATGAACCTGTATCGCTACGCGATGTTCATCGCACGCGCCTGCCGTGGGTCGTTCGTCGGCAATGTTCTGTTTGCCAATCCACAAATGACCCTATTCTCGATGCTGGTGTAGCGGGGACACGTCTTATGCCGGGATGTACCGATGGCCCATCCGCAGTCGACGTCGCATGAATCGCTCACCATAGCCATCAACTTACGCAAAGCCGCGAATCGTTTGCCGTATATGAATGCGGAACGGATGGCGGCTTTTCCTTTACCCCGGACTCATCAGTGTCCCCGCGTCTTGACACAAGTATGGGGCCGGATCGCTCATACATGCCGTTACCAACAGAAGGAAATGCTGTGACCTCACAGAAGACCGCGGAATTCGGGTCCGCCGCCAGTTCCGTAAAGCCTATTGATTCGCACGCCCGATTCATCGTCGTGGGCGTGATCGTCGTCGGCTCGTTCATCGCGCTGCTCAACCAGACCGTCATGTCACCGGCCTTGCCGGCACTGATGCGTGATTTCAATATCACCACCGGCACCGTGCAGTGGGTGACCAGCGTCTACATGCTGGTCTCGGGCATCATGGTGCCGATTTCAGGCTATCTGATTGATAAATTCTCCACCCGAAAGCTCTTCGCCGGAGCTCTTGCCACTTTCATGGTCGGCACACTGCTGTGTGCCGTCGCGCCGAATTTCATGCTGTTGCTCGTCGGACGCATACTGCAATCCGCCGGCTCCGGCGTGCTGTTGCCATTGGTCGCCGTAGTGCCGATGCTCGTCTATCCGCCGGATAAGCGTGGCACCGCCATGGGCATGGCCGGTATCGTCATGGCCGCCGGCCCGGCTATCGGCCCGGTTGTCGGTGGTCTGGTGATTGACAGTTTCGGATGGCGCCCGATGTTCATTGGCATCGCAGTTGTGGCACTGGTCATCCTTGTCGGAGGCACGATGATGCTCAAGAACGTCGGCGAGTTGAAGAACCCAAAGCTCAACATCCTGTCCGTGATCCTTTCGACCATCGCGTTCGGTGGCCTGCTCTATGGCTTCTCGTCTGCTTCCACGATGGGATGGGCCAATCCGGTCGTCATTATTTCAATCGTCGTTGGTCTTGTGGCCTTCGTCGCATTCGTATACAAGCAAGTCAAGCTCGATGAGCCATTGTTGCGCGTTGACACCCTTGCCACCCGCAACTTCCGCAACTCCGCGATTCTGGTCACTCTGATTAACGCCGCAGTCGCCGCAACCAACGTGACGTTGCCTATCTTCATCCAGAATGTACTCGGCCAATCCGCCACCGTCACCGGCATGGTCATGCTGCCCGCCGCGGCGGTCGGCATCATCCTGAGTCCGGTCGCCGGTGCCGCATTCGACAAATTCGGCCCGCGCGGCGTGGGCATCGGCGGCCTTGCGCTCATGACCATCTCTCTTGGTCTTCTCGGCACCATCAACACCAGGACATCAGTGCTGTTTGTCGCCGTGTTCTGCGCATTGCAGGCATCTGGTCAGGCTATCGCCAACATGCCGATCAACACTTGGGGCGTCAACGCTTTGCCGAACGACATGATCGCCCATGGCAACGCCATCGCCAACACCGGCCGCCAGATCGCGGCAGCCATTGCGACCTCGCTTCTGGTCACCGCAGAAACATCCGTGACCGCCTCGCACATGTCCCAGGGTGTGAAGTCCGCCACGGCCAGCGGCATCGCGTTCTCCTACCTGCTGTGCGCCGTTATCTCGCTGGTCGCCCTGATCATCTGCATCTTCACCGTCACCAGCCGTGCCAAGGAGAAGGCCGCACGCAACGCCAAGGCCTACGAGGCGCAAGCCTCCGCCGAAGTCGCGGTCGAAACCACTGAAGGCCAGCCCGCCGAGCATCACTACGCCGGCGCATACGTGGCCCCCGCCGCCTCCCTGTTCAAGCAGGCCCAGGAACAGTCCATCGGCGGGATCATGGACGATCAGCCCTACAGCTGCCTGGACAGCGATGACATCACGCATGTGGTGCGCGAGTTCATCCGCCTCAACGTCTCCAGCCTTCCCGTGGTGAACGGCGATGGCAGGCTCGTTGGCTTCGTCAGCGACGGCGATGTCCTGAAATCGATTGCCACCTATGAATCCCGTACGGTTCCCACCGGCACCGGTTCGACGATGGTGGTGTTCGACGACGAAACCGTGGCCTCCAAGGTGCAGGCGCTCTCCGGTAAGAAGGTGATGGACATCGCCACGCGTAAGGTCGTTGCTGCCACGCCCGACCAGCATGTTGGAGAGGTGGCCCGAATCCTCGCCAAGAAGCAGTTCAAGAAACTGCCGGTGGTGGATGGTGATGGCAGACTCGTCGGTGTGATCCGCCGTAAGTCCGTGATGGAACATGCCTTCGACGCGCTGTTCCCAAAGGATGATCGGTGATTCGGCGTCATCATCGCTGAATAGAATGAATGAAATATGAGGCTTCCCTTCTCGCGGGGGAAGCCTCATTGCTTTGTCCGCGGAGTCTTACGGCACCTGCGCAAGGGCAACGTCACGCCTTCATGATGCATTATTGAATAGTGTGTTCCTATCGTTGCATGGTGACGCTAACGCATGGCGTCACGATACCGAAGCCTGCCATCTAACGGCGGATACGGCTCGTTGCTGGAGTCGTGCACGCATACGCGCGTCGGCGTGCGTGGGATGTCCATTCAGGTTTTTCCCATCTTCGGACTCGTAAAATAGGTGAGGTTAACAAGACGAAGAACGATGACATCCGTCGATTCGCAAGGGGTGGACGCATATGGATTATCAGTATCAGGCCGTTGAACAGCCTTCCAATCCCCGCAAAACCTGGCCGATTGTCCTTTCCGTGGTCGTGACGCTCACTGTGGCATGCGGCGCAGGAGTGTACGTCTACCACAACAAACGGCAGGAGGCGTTGGACACATGCCGGCAATCGCTTGCGGAATTCAGCTCGGCCCGTAAGGCCGTGCTCGACACATCCGAAAACGGTAGCGAGCTGCAGAAATTGATCCGTGGTGCGCTCGGCGTGAACGACATCATCGACGCGTTCGCGGACGCCGCCACCAGCGCAGAGAACACGGTCGATACGGAAGGCTGTAAGGCGGACGCCACCATCACGCAGCTCAATCTCATCGCCAAAACACTAGACAGCGCCACGGACTCCCTGAATAACAGCCTGAAGGACATCCGGGAGAAGAACGGCACGAATGCGCTGCAGGATTCGCGGAACGATTCGGATGGCACGACAACGAACGGACCATCCTCCAATACTCAGTCCAATACGTCATCGGGGCAATTGCTCGACGTTCCTTCGAACGGTTCTTCCGCCACGGAATCGTTGGATGAATCGAAGAAGGAACTGCAGCAGTCGCTCGACAAGGCGGACAAATTGGTCAACAAGCTTGGCAAGGACGAAACACTGACATTGACTGGCCGTAAACTGCTGTCCGCATTGTCCAAAGCTGTGGATTCCGGTCAAAAACTCATTGAAAACAGCAATATCAAGGATTCCAAGTACTACAAGGCAGCCAAAGTCACGCTCGATGAGGCCATCGATGTGGCCGAGAATTGGGTGGACAGACAGGCGTCCAAAGCGCAATGACGATTCTCCCTCGTGTTGCTTCCACACGCGCGTCTAAAGTTTCCCGGAAAAACGTCGACGATTATGACATCAGAGAATATGACGCCATGACGGATGGAAGCGTAAGAGGGGGTACGAATGGCGAAATCGGGGTGTGGGCGTCGGGAAACATCGCGTTTGCGAACCCGGTCGCCCGTCCATATCCTAGACGATCGGGTTCGCAAGACCGATTAGAAGAACAGCGCTGAGACTCCGGCCGCAAAGCACATAAGCAGCACAGACGTGATGAAACTGGCGAGGAACGCCTTCTGTCCCTTTTTGGCGATGGCGCTGAAATTCACGTTGATGCCAAGCGCGGCCATGGCCATGCCGAGCACGATGTACGCGAAATCGACCAGATTCGGTGCGATGGCACCGATGAACGGCACGAACGTGCCGATGATGGAAGCGCCGATGAAACCGAGCATGAACCATGGGAGCGACACTTTGCGTTTACCGTCCGCTGGCATTTCGGAATGGTTTTTATCCCACCAAACGGCGATGACGATGGCTGCGAACACCAGCATCAGCACTCGCGACAGTTTCATGATGGTTGCGATGTCCACCGCGCCGAACGCGTCGCCGGCCGCCACGGCATGAGCGATTTCGTGCAAGGAAGCTCCGGCGGTAATGCCCAGCTGTGTCTTACTCAAACCGGTCAATGGTCCAAGGGCGATTTCCAGTAACGCGAAGATGGTGCCCATGATGGCGACGATGGCCACGGCCATCACTTCGTTGTCGGCTTTTTCATCCTCTTTTTCCGGCGGTACTTTGATGGAGCCAGACAATCCCATGACGGCGGCCGCACCGCAAATGCCGGTGCCGCCCGCCACCAGAATGGCGAGTTGCGGGTTGACGCCAAATTTGCGGGCGATGGCGTAGCACACCACGATGGTGAGTGTCACGACCACGGCCGCGATGGGCAGACACTTGATGCCTTGGGTGAACAATACGGTCAGATTGAGCTTGAATCCGAGCAGAATGATTCCCAGACGCAACAGTTTATTGGAAATAAGTCCTGCTGCGTCCTTCACGCCGGACCTGTGTTCCACGGAACGGCTGGAATACCATTTGCGAATCGGAAACTGGGCCGCCATGCCGATGAGCATTGCGATGATCAGCGCGCCGAACAGACTGAATCCCGGAAACTGTTTAAGCCACGAAGCCACTAGTGAGGCGGCCAAAGTGACGATGCCGATGAAAACCATTTCCTTGGTAGCTATGCGAGCCCACCATGTTTTGCAAAAACCAATCACGTGTCTCAAGTGTTCCAGCCGGTTCGGACATCGGTATGGTGCGGAAAGCGATGACTTCAGCGCCGTGCCAACGATACTGAAATCCAATGCGCGATCGGCAGCAGGTACAGGAACACTGCCAATGTCAGACTGGACGTGGGCGCTCCCACCGAAGCGAGCGGCACCGCTCCGGCGATGGACCATGGAATCAGCGGAGCCACCACCACGGCGGTATCCTCCAGATTGATGGCCTTGCGATGCTCGTCGGACTCCAGATGGTCGCATAGCTGATTTGTCAGCATGATCGACAATGTTTGATTGCAGGCGACGGCACTCGCCACGAGAGACGTTACCAGCGTGGCGCCGAATACGCTGATATGCCGGGCAAGTGATGCGACCATCCGATGCGCGCCATCCAGCAGTTCCGTCTCTTGGAAAATGCCGGAATATGACGATGAAATGCATACGATCAGCATCACTTTGACCATTGAAACGATTCCGCCACCATCGATCAGCGGTGCGACGCGCGCGTCAGCACAGTGGAATCCGAATACCAGTGCGTGGCCAATCGCGGTCCAATCCATATGTTGCACTGCAACGCAAATCGGCAATGCAGTCAGTATGCTGGCGGTCATGGTGATGCGCACGTCAACCCTGGCGATCGCCAGCGCGACCAACACCACTGCGGGCAGGACGGTGACCCAATCAAGATCGAACGCGTTGGAAAACAGTCCGGCAATGTCAATGGAGCCGTTGGAAGGATGCGTGCACAGCGCCAATGCCGCATACACTGCGCACGTCAGCACGAACGGTACCGCGGCGGTTTTCAACATCAGTTGGATATTGTCGAAAATGTTCGTGCGCGTCAGCGTTTTGACCAATTGGGCGCTGGTGGATACGGGGGAGCAGCGGTCGCCGAAATAGATGCCGGACAGTATCGCTCCACCGAGGAACACCGGTGGAACCTGCATGGAAGTGCCCAACGTCATCGTGATCACACCCATCGTCGCGGCCGAAGCGAACGATGATCCGGTCAGCAGTGACATGAGGCAGTTGAGCAGGAAGGCGAGCAGAATCACCACATGCGGGCGCACCAGGCTGGAAGTGTTCGCCACAATGAACGGCACGGTGCCGGCGGCGCGCCATAGCGTGGTCAGCAGGCCAATCAGCACGAACGTCACCACCACAATGCTTGCGGCACGCATGGTGGCGAACCCTTTGGAAAGCATGGTCGCGAATTTGTGACCGGTGATTTTGCCATGGATGAGGAACATGACCACGCCGGCCAGCAGTGCGGGAACGATGGATATGTTGGTTATGATGCAGGCAATCAAAGCCGCACAGAACAGCGCCATCGTAACAAGTTCCGCCATGATGTTCCTTTCTTTGATGATTATCGCGCGGTACGTCAACGCCTTCGACATTCTTTTGACGAATCGTAAGAACTCGGCAAGCGTAGCAGTCATTATGTAAACGCGATGAGTTCGGGCTAAGACGTGGACATGGTCTTGTGCTGGTGCGGTGGAATGGCTGGGGCGGTGGGAGTGTCGGTTTGGTTCAACCGGACTTGAGATTGATAGTCTGTAATCGGTTATGCTGAAGCGAGCAGAATCGAGGAAGATTATGACTGATTTCGATATTGCGAAAGCGCAGGAATTGGAACATCGTACGGAAGATGCGTCAGCTCCCGAAGTGTTTTTCACTCCTGTGATCACGCCGGAAAGCTTGATTGCCGCATATCATGCGTTGGGAGCTAGGCCGGAAGGTAAGGTCGCCATCAAAATCCATTCCGGAGAATCCGAAAAATCCAATAATCTGAATCCCGCGCTGGTCAGGGATTTGGTACAGGAGATCGGCGGAACATTGGTGGAATGCGCAACGGCATACGACGGCAATCGAGAGACTCCCGAAAAAAGCCTTGCCGTGTTCAAGGAACGTGGATACGACGACATCGCTCCGATCCAGATCATGGACATGGGCGGCGAGATCGAGATTCCGGTAGCCAAGCACCGCCATATCGCCTATGACATCGTCGGCAGGCATATCGACGACTATGATTCCATCTTCGTGCTTTCGCATTTCAAAGGGCATCCAATGGGCGGTTTCGGAGGCGCGTTGAAGAACGTGTCCATCGGCATCGCATCGTCGAACGGCAAACGTTGGATTCATTCCGCAGGCGTGGCTAAAGACAAGTGGGTCGAAGCTGAGCAGGATGACTTTCTCGAGTCGATGGCCGAAGCGGATGAGGCTGTGATCAGCCACATGAACGGCAAGATGATGTATTTGAACGTCATGAACCGTTTGTCGGTGGATTGCGACTGCTTCGCCACGCCGTCCGAGCCGGACATGCATGATATTGGCGTGCTCTCGTCGCTCGACCCTGTGGCGCTTGACCAAGCGTGTGTCGATCTGATTCATGTGGCGCCGGACGGCGCGTCCGTGACCGAGCGTATCGCCACCAGGCATGGCGAGCACACGCTCGAATACGCCGAAGAGCTTGGGCTTGGTTCGCGTGCATACCGTTTGACCGTGCTCGAGTAGTGTGCACGGAGTCGGCGATGATGGAATCCAAGGAATCTAAGGAATCCATGGAAAACGTGGAGGAGGCGCAGGCGGTTCAAGACGCGCGGGCCGTGATCGAACGCATCGAACGTGTGTTTACGGAACGCGAGCATGTGTTTGTGGCGATCGACGGGCCATGCGCGTCGGGCAAAACCACGTTGGCGGCTTTGCTGCAGCGTCGTTTCGACGGCAATGTGCTGCATATGGACGATTTTTTCCTGCGCCCGGAACAACGCACTCCGGAACGGTTCGCCGAACCGGGAGGCAATGTCGATCGGGAACGATTCGAAGAAGAGGTGCTGGCTCCGCTCGTTGCCGGAAATATCGTGCAGTATCGTCCTTGGGATTGCCATACCGGCGATTTTGCGGCTTCGCATAGTGTCGAACCTGCTCGTTTGACGATTGTCGAAGGCAGTTATAGCATGCATCCCGCATTGCGTGAATACTACGATTTGATGATCTGCCTGATGATTGATTCCAATGAGCAGTTACGCAGACTCGAGGCACGTAATCCGCGTATGCTGCAGCGATTCATCGACGAGTGGATTCCTTTGGAGAATCGGTATTTCGAGCAAACTGGAACACGCGCAATTGCCAACATGGTTGTAGATACTGCCAAATCAAACGAATAACGAATCATACATAACGAATTTTTCATAATGAACGAAAGCTTGTGAAAAGAAAGCTTTTAAAAAGGAGAATGAACATGACTTCCACTACAGCAGTTTCCTTGCGTCGCACTGATCTGCCACGCTTGAGCGTGAGCGTCAAAGCCGCCGCAACCGTGCTTGCCATTGTCGCCGCAGTGGCGTTGCCGCAGTTGTTCCATGTGATCGGAGCGGTTTCCGGACGAGGAACTGCGTTGGGCGTTGCCTTTCTGCCTATGCACTTGCCGATTATTTTCGTCGGTTTGATCGCAGGTCCAGCGGTTGGTGCGATTGCAGGCGCAGCTGCTCCACTGGCGAGCTTCCTGCTTTCCGGCATGCCGATGCTGGCTGTTCTGCCGTTCATGATGATTGAATTGTGCGCGTACGGTTTGGTTGCAGGTCTGCTGCGTGAGATCAAGCTGCCAAGCCTAGTAAAGGTGGTTATCGCCCAACTTGCCGGCCGTGTCGTACTGACCGTAGCCACTGCAGTGGCGATGTTCGCATTCGGTTCCGGCAACAGCATCGCCGCCACTTGGACGAGTGACTTGGCCGCTGGACTGCCCGGTCTTGCTTTGCAGTGGGCGCTGATCCCGCTCGCCGCCTACTGGACCGAGTCGCTGATCGCCAAGCGCAATCACTGAACAACGATAGTTCAAACGCGGCAGTCAGCCACGTTCTGAACAAAACCGATATTTTCGGGAGTCAAGCCATTACGCTTGGCTCCCGTTGTCATATCAGTCGGGAAATCGGGAGAAACGGTCATGATCGCGGGAGTGTCCATCACCACATTGCTGCTGGTGCTCGCAGCCGGCATCGGGGCGGGATTCGTTGGATACGCGGTCGGCGCATCCTCGCTGATATCCTATCCGGCGTTGCTGGCGTTCGGCATTCCGCCTGTGCTGTCCAACACCACGAACACGGTGGGCGTGTGCGGTACGGGCATCGGCGGACTGCTTTCCGCCCGCAGGGAGCTTAGAGGCCAAGGCGTGCGCGTGGCCGTCTACGCCTGCATCGGATTGGTTGGCGGCATTATCGGCGGACTGTTGCTGCTGGAACTGCCGGCAGAAGTGTTCGAATGCGCGGTGCCGCCGCTGATCCTGTTCAGCGCGATCATCATCGCACTCAATCCACGGAAGAAGGCGGCCGCGCGCGACGCCGTGGCGCAGGCGCTGCCGCAATCGCATCAAGGCGAACGAGCCGCGCGGATCGCCAGCAAAACCGCAAGTGGCACGTTGCGCAACGATCCGTGGTGGCTGTGGGTCGGCGTGAGTTTCGTCGGCGTCTATTCCGGCTATTTCGGCGCGGCCGCGGGCACGCTTGCCTTGGCGATTCTCGATTTGGGTAAGATCGGTCCGTTCCATCAGATTAATGCGTTGAAAACGGTGGTCGGTTTCGGCGCGAACATTTCCGCCGCAATCATGTTCATTATCCGTGGTTCCGTCGATTGGCCGTTCGCCATCATGATGTGCATCGGATGTATCATCGGCAGTGCGATCGCACCACCCGTCACCCGCCATATTCCGGAGAACATCATGCGCGCCGCCGCTGTGCTCACCGGCATCATCCTCGCCGTCAAGCTCGGCTGGAGCACCTACTTCTAAGCAAAACAGATCGGTTTTGTGAGCAATGGAGATATCCTTGAAAGAAGGTAGTTACAAAACGGCAGGGGAGCAATGGCGATTGTCGATGAGGCGAAACTGGGGTATCTGGACTTTCTTTCGCGTGAGGATCGGGTACGCCACCATCGCTACGTTGAGGAAATGAAGCAGTATGACATGATGCGCTCCGGCGACATCAATGCCATTTCGGAAAGCGCGAAACTGTGGGATTCTGGACTATACGGCCATCTGTCGGACGATCCTCTGAAAAACGCGAAATACCGTTTCGTCACCACCATTACCTTGGCCACGCGTTTCGCCATTGAAGGTGGCATGGACGAGGAAGACGCATACAACGCCTCCGATCTGTACATTCAAGATCTTGACAATTGCAAGACTCCGGAAGACGTGCGCCGACTGCACACCGACATGATGACCTTCTTCACTTGGGCCATGGCCGACATGCAGAAAACCGACACCCATTCCAAAGCCGTTAACGAATGCATGGACTACATCCACTACCATCTGCATGAGAAAATCACTGTCGCGATTCTGGCACAGCACGTGCATTTGAATCCCACGTATCTGTCGGAACTGTTCGCACGCGAAACGGGAACGTCATTGTCGCAATACATTACCGACAAACGTATGGAAGCCGCCGAAAACATGCTGAAATATTCGGAATACAGCTTCAATGAGATCGCACAGATCCTCGCATACCGGTCGCAAAGCCACTTTTCGAAAGTGTTCAAAAAACATAGCGGCATGACACCGGGGGAGTACCGCGCCAAGTATTCGCAGAACGGCATCTGGCCGGAGTAGTAGCGCCTCGGCGTGTCGAGGGTGATGCGGTGAACCGGACGTAACGACATCGCGAACTTCGGTTGTGCCAATCGTGAAATCGATGTGGTTTCGCGTGTGGCATACGTTCGAATCGACTACGGTGAAAGCATTCAATGATGATGCGCGCAGGCCGAATGAACGGCAGAACGGAAACGCGCGCAGGATGTGGATGAAAGTAAAGGAATAAATGAATATGGGAATGCCCCTTGATTTGTATGTGATTCGACATGGCGAATCCGAAGCGAACGTGATTATCAGTGCCGGTGAACAGGGTGACAACTCGCTGTATACGCAGGACAACGTCACCGTGCCCGACCGTTCGTGGAGGCTTACGGCCACCGGCCGCAAGCAGGCGGACTGCATCGGCCGCTGGCTGGTCTCACAGCAACCGTTGTTCGACCGCTACCTCGTCTCGCCGTACGTGCGCACGCGTGAGACGGCTGCCACGATGGCCCTGCCTAAGGCGAAATGGGAGGAGACACGCGTGCTGCGCGAACGCTCCTGGGGTGAGATCAATACCATCACGAAAGACGATTTCAAAACCAATTACGCGCGTAACTGGATGTTCAAGAACACTGATCCACTGTATTGGCGTCCGCCGGCGGGCGAATCGATCGCCGATGTGGCCGAAAACCGCGTGCATAATCTGCTTACATCCCTGAACCGCAAGTCGGACGCGGAATCCGTGGTGATGGTCAGTCACGGCGACCTCATGCTGGCGCTTATGCTTACTTTGGAGGACTTGTCCGACGAGGAATTCATGCACCGTGCGGCGTCCGACGAATGGAAAATCACTAATTGTACGTGCTTCCATTATTCGCGCCGTGATCCGGCGACCGGGCGTACGCATAAGCGGTTCTGTTGGGAGCAGACCGCCCGCCCGGTGTTTGACGATGCGGAAGGTCGTTGGGCGGTGAAAGTGGACGATTGGCGTGAATTCAAGCGTCCAGTGCTGTCGAATGGCGATTTGGTGGACGTTGTTCATGCGGTTGACCGTCACCTGTGATGTGTGTTGGTCTGTTGATTGTATGATCGGATTGGCTGATATCGACGATTGATGCCCCCATCTTGCGTGCGCAACGCGCTCGTGTCCACGCCCCACTACAATGGCTGTGACACGCGGCGCGTTTTTGCTTGCCGCGAAAGAGAGTTAAGGAGACAATCGCATGTCCAATCTGTTCACGTGGCAGGTCCACGGTGACGGCAAGACGCTGAAGCCGGGCGAAGTCGTTGAGCCTGACGAGCGCCTGACTTGGCCGCGCACCGCCGAAATCGGCGCACAGCATGTCATCGCCATGTTCGGTGCCACGTTCCTCGTGCCGATTCTGACCGGTTTCGACCCGTCCACCACCTTGTTCTTTACGGCCATGTCGACCGCACTGTTCCTGCTGATCAACAAGAACATGCTGCCGAGCTACCTGGGCTCGTCCTTCGGTTTCATCGCGCCGATCGCCGCCGTGGCCAGCGCCCACAAGGGCCTCGCTGTCGCGTCCTTCGGCATCATGGTCACCGGTATCCTGCTGGCCCTGATCGGCGTGCTCGTCCATTACGCGGGCGCCAAGTGGATCGACATCATCATGCCGCCGGTTGTCAACGGTGCCATTGTGGCCATCATCGGCTTCAATCTGGCTCCGAGCGTGTGGAACAACTTCAAGGTCGCTCCCGACACCGCCATCGTCACCCTCGTGGCCGTGCTGCTCGTCGCCGTGTTGTTCAGGGGTCTGCTCGGCCGACTCAACATCCTCATCGGCGTGATCATCGGCTATGCGTACGCCTGCTTCCGTGGCCAGGTCGACTTCTCCGCCATCGGCAAGGCCGCATGGATCGGCCTGCCGGAATTCCGTCTGCCGCAGGTCGACTTCACCATCCTGCCGATGTTCATCCCAGTCGTGCTCGTGCTCATCGCCGAAAACGTCGGCCACGTCAAGTCCGTGTCCCAGATGACCGGCCGCGATTATGACGACCAGATCGGCACCGCCCTGTTCGCCGACGGTCTTGGTACTACCATCGCCGGTTTCGGCGGCGGTTCCGGCACCACCACGTACGGTGAGAACATCGGTGTGATGGCAGCCACCAAGGTCTACTCGACCGCCGCATACTGGTGCGCCGCCGCGTTCGCGCTGATTCTGAGCCTGTGCCCGAAGTTCGGTGCCATCATCAACACCATTCCTGCTGGCGTGCTCGGTGGCGTGACCACCCTGCTGTACGGCATGATCGGCATGGTCGGCATCCGTATTTGGGTTGAGAACAAGGTCAACTTCGACAAGCCGCTGAACATCATGGTTGCCGCGATCACCATGATCATCGCCATCGGCCAGTTCGCGTTCGCTTTCAATGGCATTTCCTTTAACGGCATCGCCATCGGCACCATCGTGGTCCTCGTCGCCTACCACGGCCTGAAGGCCATCGGCAAGGCTACCGGCACCATTGCCAAGGACGATCCGGACATTCTGTGACGGACGGCAATCAGCCGTATCGGACCCGTCGGTCTTATGGCCGGCGGGTTCTTTTTGTATGTGTTTTCATGCAAACGTTCCAACATATTTCGTCAATCGGTCAATGTGTTGCGTTGAGCAGGTTCTATGATGGTGCGTGTAAGTGAATGCGCATGCGGCAAGGGAGGTATGATGAGCACTGCAGCAGGAAAGAAGATCGCTATCGTCACCGGTTCCGCGCTTGGATTGGGATATGAGCTGACTCGACAGCTGATCGCCAAAGGATGGTTCGTTGCTGGTATTGATTTCAATGGCGCACGTCAGGCGGAGTTGTCAAAGGCTTTTGCTGCCGACGAATACAGAGCTTTTGTGGGGGATATTTCCGATGAATCGTTCGTGAAGAACTCTGTTGCCGCAATCTCGAAAATCGGTCATATCGATTTGCTGATCAACAATGCCGGGCAGCCTTCGTTCAAAGTCCCGACCGCATACGAGGCGGCCGATGTGGACAAGTGCCTGAAGGGGCTGAAAGGCATGGTGTTGTGGAGTGTGGAAACGCTGAAAGCAGACGGTGAGCGGGATCTCAAAATCGCCAACGTTATGTCTACTGCGGCAACGCGCGGCAACCCCAACGAATCCGTGTACTGCGCCACCAAGTGGGGTGAGAAGGGCTACACCAAGAGTTTGCAGGCCGCATACAAGGGGACCAGTGTGAAAATCGTGGGTGTCTATCCAGGTGGCATCGACACCCCGTTCTACCGTGACAGCCATGACTACGTTTCAGAAGAAAAGCAGCATACCTTCATGCGTGCCAACCAACTGGCCGAAGTGATTTTGTTCAATCTGGTCAACGAAGCGAATCTGACCGTCACCGATATCGAAATCAACCGCAATCCGGCGTGAATATAGCGGATATGAAGGATTGAAGGAACGTAAGAAAAAGTATCGGGCATAGGCTACAGTTATTAGGTTTGCGCAACGTGCGTAATATTTGACATGAAAGGCCATTGTGCCCGATACCGTTTTTGATGAAGATACCCTCGCAGCCGCTTCCGAAGCGATGGGCGAGGAAGAGGAACGCCCGCTGACATTCGCTGAACTCGGCGTTCCTGGTCCGCTGGTCCGCGTGCTTGCGGCTGATGACAAGAAAACCGCTTTTCCGATTCAGGCCGACACGCTTCCCGATTCGTTGGCTGGGCGAGACATTCTTGGCCGCGGTCGTACCGGCTCCGGTAAGACGTTGGCGTTCTCGATTCCGCTGGTCGCTCGTCTGGGTGAAGTGGATGCCAACGAATATGAGAATATGAGCCAGTTCCGCCATGAGGTTGATCGTGTGAAGCAGGCTCATGCCAAGGAGCGGCGCGCCGATGATTTCGTGCCTCATCCGCGTGGCTTGGTGCTTGCTCCGACCCGTGAGCTTGCCAACCAGATCAACGATGTGCTGATGCCACTTGCCCAGATATACGGCATCAACACCACCACCGTGTATGGCGGCGTACGTTATGCCCGCCAGATCCGTGACCTTCAGGCCGGTGCTGATATTGTGGTGGCTTGCCCGGGTCGTCTTGAGGATTTGATCGAACAGGGCGCGCTCACCTTGGACAAGGTTGAGGTCGCGGTTATTGATGAGGCCGACGAAATGGCCGATATGGGCTTCCTTCCGCCAGTCAAACGACTGCTCGGACAGATTTCGTTCGATGCGCAGATCATGCTGTTCTCCGCCACGCTCGACCATGGCGTGGACGAAGTGGTGGAAACCTTCCTGTCCGATCCGAAGGTGCATAGCGTTGATTCCGCGACGGCGACCGTTGACGAGATGACCCACCATGTGTTCAAAACCACGCAGGGCAACCGTCACGAGCTGGTGCGCACCCTCGCTTCCGGCAAGGGCCGTCGCATTCTGTTCACACGTACCAAATTCCAGACGCAGAAGCTTGCCAAGGATTTAACGCAGAACGGCATTCCTGCGGCCGAATTGCACGGCAACCTGAGCCAGAACCAGCGTGACCGCAATCTGGCCGCCTTCAACTCCGGCGATGTGAACGTTATGGTGGCCACCGATGTGGCCGCGCGAGGCATCGATGTTTCCGGCGTGGAACTCGTAGTGCAGGTCGAACCGCCGGAAGATCCGAAATCCTTCCTGCATCGTTCCGGACGAACCGCGCGAGCCGGCCATTCCGGTGACGTGGTGACCATCATTCTGCCGAACCAGCGCCGCAGGACCCGTCGCATGATGCGTGAGGCCGGACTGACGGTCGAACCGATCGATGTGACCCCTGATTCGCCGGAAGTGTTGGAACTCGTAGGCGAAGTGGCCGAGCCGGTGTTCGGCTGGACGCTTGAGCAGTCGCAGCCGGCAGGAAATCCGCGCCGTAGGAAGAACGGCAAGGGGAGTACCGACGGCGAACGTTCCGGCAGATCGAACCGTTCCGGCGGGCGTAACAAGGATCGCGGCAAAGACAAGGGCGGTAAGCCGTTTAAGTCCGAACGTAAGGATCGTCGCGATCGCGACCAGCGTGAGGAGCGTAACGACAGCGCGAAGAAGTTCGAGCCGAAGAAGAACCGTGCGGAACGCCGTGCCGCCAAGTTCGAAGGTCGTGACAATCGTGAATTCGAAGCGCGTGAACATCGTTGGGAACATCCTGAAATTCAAGAGGAACGCCGCGAACAGCACGAGGAAAAGCGCAACAGCAAGCGTCGTGAAAAGTATGCGCGCCTGCATGAGCAGCAGCGCAGCGACAACGAGCAGCGCGAAACGACGAACAAGCGTAGGAACGACGGCGATTACGGCAATACCGACAATCGCAGGAAACTGGGAAAGAAGAAGTCCGGACAGCTTGTGAAAAAGCAGGGTGCGCCAAGCAAGAAGCAGCGCAAGTCTGAAGCCCGTGCCGAACGTCAGTATGACGATAATCGTCGGTCCAAAGGCAAGAAGCATGACGAACGTTCCTCGGATGCGAAACGCTATGACCGTCATACGGAAGTCAAGCGTGGCGGCCGTGGCGAACGTCACGACAAGCATGCAGGGCAGTCACGCCATCGCCATGCGAACATCAGGAAAGCGCCATTCCGCACGCGTTGATCGCTGAAAAGCAAAATCAAAGCTCGCGTAGCTGGTAAACAATAGAAAACGGTGTCCGCCATGGTATATGAACACTTGGCGAACGCCGTTTTCTGTTAAATCTGATTGTCTATTAATTGCTTGGCTATATGAAAAGTTGTTCAGCCTGCGATCGGATTGTATTGATCGTCTGCAGTGAAGCACTTACGGTATGCCATCACCATAATGAGACTGTCGGCCAGAAGCGTTAACGCGGCGATGGCGGCGAGAATCAGGAACTGGTATTTCGCCGCGTCGATAGGATTGCCGCCGGCGATGATCTGACCGGCCATCATGCCAGGCACCGTCACAATGCCGCTGGAAGCCAGCGAGGCGGTAGTCGGCAGCAAACCCAAACGAATCGACGAGACGATGGACGGGCGTGCGGCCTCCCAAGCGGTCGCGCCCAACGCCAGCAGCGTATCCACTTCGTCACGGCGTTCCTTCATGCTTTCGAAGAACCGGCTCAACCCAACCGCCAAAGCGGACACGGTATTGCCGAGCAGCATGCCGGTCAACGGTACCACCAATTGCGGCGCATACCATGGTTGCGGGCGAATGATCAATTCGGTGACCAACGAAATCATAATGAGCATGGTGATGACCAAGCTCAAAAACACGGGACCGGCCAAGCCTTTCGGCACACCTTTGGCACGAGACAGGGTGATTTGCACGGCCGCGATCAGCATGAACATCACCAGCAACAGCACCAGCCATGGATTGTTCGACTTGATGACGAACTCCATAATGAAACCCATGGCGCACAATTGCAGCAACGCACGGCACGCCGACCATAGCAGTGTCTTGCCAATGCCCATGCGCATCGCTTCGGAAATGCCTGCGGCCACGGCGACCATAACCAATGCGATAAGCAGACCCCAAATATCAATGGAATAGTAATTGCCGCTCATGCCTGCACTCCTTGCACCGAATCGGACTGTGCCGCGAAATCATTGGAATCATTGGTTGCTGCGGTGTGCGGAGCATTCGCACTCTGCAATACGCCATTGGCCAGTGTGAGAATGCGCGTGGCACGCCCATCCGGCGGGCGATGGCGAATACGAATCACCGCCATGCCCCGCTCTGCGGCCTGAGCCATGATGGATGCCACCTTATCGGCGTTCTCATCATCCAAACCGGCATCAACCTCATCGGCAAGCAGCACTTTCGGCGAAGTAAGCAAGGTGCGCGCCAAACTCACACGGGCGGCCTGGCCTCCAGACAAGTCATGCGGAGCACGCCCCAAATCAATATCCGCGCAGCCAATGGCGTCAAGCGTGGCTCGAATGCGAGCATCCGGCAGTAGATCTGTGGGTTTGAGAGACTTACCGGCCGACCATTTCCTGCCGAATCCTTGCTTGACTTCGCCCGCACGGATAGCCAATGTGAACGGTAAACGAATCGCCTCGGCCACACTCGAACCGATCAATACCGGCTTCTGCGGCAAATACGCCACCTGACTACGCCACTGCTGCGGTGTGAATTCGCTGGCAGGGCGCCCTTCAAGCTGAAAATTGCCGTTCGCATTCGGATTCAATCGTGCGAAAGCGGTAAGCAGACTACTCTTGCCCGATCCGGAAGGGCCGACCAAATCCACAATCTCACCATGCTTCACATCAACGGATAATCCGCTGAAAATCGTGCGTTGCTCACCGTCGACCGGCACGACACAGGAAACATTCGACGCCGAAAAAACATACTGCATAATGCAACACCATACCGCTTGGCTGCCGGTCGGATGCATTGGACGCGTTTCGTAGTGTCTTCTTAGCTGGAATCACATTGCATGGGAATATTGCGTCTGCTGTACAAGGAACATGTACAGGGAACATGCGCAAGGAAGCGCGATCGGAGGAAACCGTGCCGCAGGCAGAGTATCAAACCGATCCGGCACGACTGATGCATTCCCAATGCGCTGTTGGTCGAAGGCGATCCCGACGTGGGGTCCGTTCCATGCGTATGGCGGGTATTGGAACGTGCGTTCAAGGCATGATCGGCAAAGATGAGAACGCTGCCTAAGAGCATCATCCATTCAGCTTGCTCACAGTATTTTTCGTCGATATTCCAAGGAAAATCAGCCTCAAGGATGAGGTCGTGCCAACGTTTCATGGACTACAACTGGCACATTGGAAACGAAGAATATGAAAGCAAGAAGTGAGCATGCGTGCATGGTTGATGAACATAAGTTTGGTGGATGGCTGGTTTCCGGCAACGTTGTTTTCAGTAATCGCAGTGCTGGCGGCGATACTGCTGGGTACTGCAATATGGGAGACGGTTGCCGGAAGTCGTGACGGTGGCAAACGCACGTTTGCCGTAGTCGTGTGTCCGGTAGTGATTGCGATTATTGCAGGCATTGCCGGATTGGTGATTGCATGGCTGCTGTCGGACGTGTTTGTGGTGTTCGGTGTTGAGCTGGGGCCGCATGTGGTCGCATGGGCCGGTTGCGGTTGCGCGATCATTGGATTCGCGATTTGCTATGCGGTGCAGCATAGGGGAGTGTTGCGTGCCGTCGCCGTTGTATTGACGGTATTCGCGGTGCTTTCCGCCGCCACCGGCATCGATCAGGCGTATGGAGAATATGCCACCATCGGATCACTGTTCGGCCAAGACACCTATCGTGAAGCCGACTTGACGGGAATGGCGAAACGCAGCGATTTGATTAGCGTCACGCAATGGAAGCAGGAAAAAGCAGACGGTAGCGTCAGCAATATTCCCGCACATGGCGAAGTCAGGAAAGTAAATATTCCAGCCACAGCATCGCATTTCGAAGCGCGAAAGGCGCTGGTATATCTGCCGCCTGCAGCGCTTGCCACAGCCAAACACAAGCCGGCGTTGCCGGTCATACTGATGATGAGCGGCCAGCCGGGCTCTCCGGGTCGCGTGTTTGCCGCGGGCGGCATTCAAACCATGATGGACGATTACGCGCAGCATCATGGCGGACTCGCACCCATTGTTATTGCGGCCGACCAGTTGGGAGACGATTCGCATAACACCCTATGCGTGGATTCGCCGGTGTACGGCAATGCGTTGACCTACTTGACGAAAGACGTGGTCGACTGGGTGAAAGCCAATCTTCCGGCGGCACAGCAAGCGCAGGACTGGGCGATCGCAGGTTTTTCACAGGGGGCCACATGTTCGCTGCAGATCGGTGCGAACCATCCGGATTTGTTCGGTACCATCATTCCCACCGGCAGCGAGCTCAAACCGACCAATGGCAGTGAAAGCAGTATGATCAGCCGGTTCTTCCACGGCGATCGCACCGCATACGAGAAGCAGATCCCCATCAACGCCATTCGCAACCATGCACCTTCGAACCAGACGCTTGTTATCGGCGCAGGGGAGCGTGATCGCGAGTCCGTGCGCAATGTCGAACGCATCGCACCGGTTGCTCAACAGGCGGGCATGCATGTTACGGCAGTCGAATCGCTTGACAATGCGCATGACTGGCATGCCGTGCAAGACACGTTGCGGTACGGACTCGCCGTATTCGGCTACAACACGGGACTGAGCGATGCCAAGCCGAAATTGGTCGACTATCCGAATCTCAAACGCATTTCAATCTGAATCATCGAACGGAAGTACTGTATTATGACGCAATCGCAGGAATCAACAGTGAAACCATTATTTGGCTTTCGTGCGCTTATGGCCGATCTTGCCGACTGGATTCGTGAGCATCGCATGACCTTGGGGTTTGTGCTGTTCATCACGCTGTTCAATGTCGGCATGCAGCTCGTATGCGGCATTAGACATACGCAATTTCCGCCGCAATTGTCGCGCGTGAGTTTTGACGCGCTCGCGCATGGGCGCTGGTATACCGCGCCGATTTCACTGCTGTCGGTGCCTCAGTTGGGTCGTCTGCTGATCGACATTCCACTGATACTCATCGCATTCGGCTTATGCGAAACGGTGATTGGAAAGGCGAAGACGGCATGGGTGTCGCTGATCACCACGCTTGGCGGCATAGCGCTCGGTATGGGATTATGCTCGCTGTTCGCAGGCAAAAGTCCGCAATGGCATGCGATTTCGCATGATGGTGCGATTTTGGGGCCGCTGGTTGTTGTGGTGGGCACGCTGATGTGTGCCAGCGCGTTCACCGCCATGCTGTGGCGTCGGCGTATTCGTGTGATCGGCTATAGCGTGGTGCTGATCCTGTTCCTGTATCGTGGTGAAGCCGGCGATTACTGTTTGCTGGCGTCGGCGTTGCTTGGCCATGTGCTTGGCTATTTGATGGCTTCCGAGAGTCAAGGTGATGTGTATAGGCATGGTGCCTTGTACGAGATGCGCAGGCTGATTGGTATGGCTGCCGGCGTACAGGCGGTCGGTTCGCTGGTTGCCGTTTCCTCAAGACAATCATTCGGATTGCTCTCCATGTTCGGCTTGCTGACAGGTTCCACGGAATTCGACACGGAACAAGTGTTGGATTGCCTCAACGGTTCCTCGCATGCCAACTGTTTCGCGCAATATCGTATGATGCGATTCACCATGCCCGGAAACTGGCTGGTGTCATTGATGCCGACGCTGATGCTGCTGTTGATCGCATGGGGTCTGTATCGCGGACGCCGCATTGCTGCCGTACTAAGTGTGCTGTTCAATGCATGCACGGTGGTACTTGCGATGCTGTTTTATGTGGTGCTTCCGCTGCAATATGTTGGCGATTCGCAGGCTGATGCGTTGCCTGCGTTGGCTCGTCACGGTGCGTTTCATGCGATGTTTTCCACTATGGCATTGCCGTTGATTTTTATCGTTATCGTCATTGCGTTCCGTCAGTGTTTTACGATTCGCACTAGAAGTGAGATTATGTTGCGTGCTGCGGCAGGTGCATTGTCGGCTTTTCTGTTGTTGGGATTGATGTATGTCGGGTATGGGCTTGCCTCTCCCGAGGATTTCAACGAAAGTCCGCAATTGATTGCATTGCTTGCCGATTATGTGCAACGATTGTTGCCGATCGGACTGCTGAGTGGTATCGAACCTGAGTTTGTACCCGTCGGCCGAATTTCCTTGCTGGTATATCAGTGCGTCGGTCCGGTGTTTTGGATTATCGCTCTGCTGTGTGTTTGGGATTGTTTGCGGGATCGTTCCATGGTGAATGACGCTTTGCACCATCGTGTTGACGCGATTATTCCGCTTGGCGGCGAATCCATGTCATTCATGGCAACTTGGAAAGGCAATGATTATTGGTTTTCCGCAACCGGACGTTCCGCAATCGCCTATCGAGTGTCGTACGGCATCGCATTGACGGTGACAGGACCATTCGGAGATCCCAGCGAATATGCGGAAGATCTCACTGATTTCGCAACATTCTGCACACAACATTCCTGGACGCCCGTGTTTTACAGCGTACACAAGTCACAGCGAGCCGAACTCGCCAAAGCCGGATGGGATTCGCTTGACGTCGGCACGGAAATGGTCGTCAATCCCAACGAATGGCAGACCCGAGGCAAGAAATGGCAGGACGTGCGCACCGCTATCAACAAAGCCAAACGAGACGGCATCACCGACGTGCTCACCACTTTCAAGGAGGCACCCTTCTCAGTACAAACGCAGATTCGTGAGATCTCCGCACAGTGGGCCGGCAAAAAGGCCCTGCCGGAAATGGGATTCACCTTGGGAGGCGTCGACGAACTGATCGACTCCCGGGTGCGCCTACTCTACGCGGTTGACGGCAATGGCAAAGTCCTTGGCGTAACCAGCTGGCTGCCCACCTATCGTGACAGTACGATCATCGGTTGGACGCTTGACTTCATGAGGCATCGCACCGACAGCGTCAACGGCATCATGGAATTCCTGATTGCACGCATGGCTGAACGACTACGCGACGAAGGCAACGTGGAATTCATGAGCTTATCGGCGGCGCCGCTGGCCGGTATGGGATCCAACGAAAGCGAACACGAGGAAAGCGAAGTGTTGCGTCATGCACTGCAAATGGTCGCAGACATCATGGAACCAGCATACGGATTCCACTCACTATTCCGCTTCAAACTGAAATTCCACCCCGATGAAGAGAAAGTGTATATCTGCTATCCCGACGCAGCCAAACTGCCACAAATATCGCTTGCCGTGGCACAAGCCTACGTGCCGTCGCTCACACCTGCCGAAGCCATGCGATTCGTACGTACGATTGCGCCGCGTGATTGACATGATGTCAGACTTGAGACGGTCCATGGTTCTGGGGTAGCTCGGGTCTACACTAAAGAACGGTTCATAAAGTACTACTTTTCCTGATGGAAGGGGCCAGCATGTCAGCTGAAGCAAACGTCGGCGTAGTCGGTCTTGCCGCAATGGGCGGTAGCCTCGCACGTAACCTCGCACACCACGGCAACAAGGTGGCAGTGTTCAACCGCTCTTACGGCCGTACCGAAAAGCTCATGAACGAACACGGCAACGAAGGCGAATTCTTCCCGGCAAAAACCCTCGAAGAGTTCGTGGACAGCCTCGTCAAGCCGCGTACCGCCATCATCATGGTCAAGGCGGGAGAGCCGACCGACGCCATGATCAACGCGCTCGCCGACCTGATGGAGCCGGGCGACATCATCGTCGACGCAGGCAACGCCTACTTCCCGGACACCATTCGCCGCGAGAAGGAAATCAGCGCTCGCGGACTGCATTTCGTCGGATGCGGTGTGTCCGGCGGTGAGGAAGGCGCTCTGCTTGGACCTTCCATGATGCCGGGTGGCTCCGAAGAATCCTGGAAGACTCTGAAGCCGATTTTTGAATCCATCGCGGCCAAGGCCGAAGGCGAACCGTGCGTCACCCATATCGGTCTCAATGGTGCTGGCCACTTCGTCAAGATGGTGCACAACGGTATTGAGTACTCCGACATGCAGCTCATCGCTGAAAGCTACGATCTGATGCGTCGTGGCCTTGGCATGACTCCGGCTGAGATCGGTGACGTGTTCGAAGAGTGGAACAAGACCGAACTCGACTCCTATCTGATCGAAATCACCGCCGAAGTGCTGCATCAGGTCGACAAGAAGACCGGTAAGCCGCTGGTTGACGTGATCGTCGACCATGCTGGCATGAAGGGCACCGGCACGTGGACCGTGCAGACCGCACTGTCTCTGGCCGTACCGGTCACCGGCATCGCCGAAGCCGTGTTCGCCCGTGGTCTTTCCTCCGAAGCTGATCTACGTGAGGAAGCCGCCAAGCAGGGCTTCAATGGCCCTGACGGCAACCTGAACCTCACCGACGATGAGAAGAAGGCCTTCATCGAAGACATTCGTCAGGCACTCTACGCTTCCAAGATCGTCGCCTACGCCCAGGGCTTCAACGAGATCACTACTGCCGCCGAAGAATATGGCTGGGATATCGATCTGGCTGCCGTGGCACGCATCTGGCGTGGCGGCTGCATCATCCGTGCGAAGTTCCTCAACCGTATTTCCGAAGCGTTCGAATCAGGTGAAGCCAACGTGTCGCTGCTGTTCGCTCCGTACTTCAAGAACGCCATCGAAACCGCCGAAAAGTCTTGGCGTAACGTGGTGGCTCAGGCCGCCGTCAACGGTTTGCCTACTCCGGCGTTCGCTTCCTCGCTGTCGTACTTCGACGGACTGCGTTCCAAGCGCCTGCCCGCCGCCCTGATCCAGGGTCAGCGCGACTATTTCGGCGCTCACACCTACCAGCGTGTGGACCAGCCAGGCGCATTCCACACCCTGTGGGCCGAGCCGGGCCGCGAGGAAATCGAAGCCTGATAGACGTATTTCTGCAACGAATCTAGCGGATTAACAGATGAAAAGAGCCTCACGCTTTATGAAAAGTGTGCGGCTCTTTGTGTTGCGGCAAATATGATCAGCCGCAAGGGAAACTCGTTGAGTTGCCTCCTGAATTATTCGCGATGCTGGTTGCGTGGGTTGCCGCCATTCATGATTGCGGCGACCCGTCGCGTCAGAGCGCGGGGGAGTAGTCGTTCCGCTGCGGCTCCGGCTTTGGTGAGGTAGCCGTGGTAGGCAAGCGTGCGCCCCTGCTTCATCTTCCGATACGCGTAGGTGGCAAGCTGGTAGGCGGTGGCCGGTTTGGTCAGCGTGAAGAAATTCATGCCACGCATGTTCGCGGCCTTGGCGAACCCTGTGGATGTCGGCCCGGGGCATACGCAGGTCACACTCACACCGGTATCTCGCAATTCGTACGACACCGCTTCCGAAAGCGATCGTACGAACGCTTTCGACGCGAAATATATCGCCATATATGGGCCTGCCATCATTGAAGCAACAGAAGAGATGTTCAATATGCGTCCGTGACCCTGCTCGCGCATATCACGACCATAACGGTACGTAAGTTCAGCCAACGCGGCCATGTTGAGCTGCATCATCTCATGCTGGCGATGCCAGTCGGCGTCGAGAAAACCCGTCCAATCCGCAAAACCGGCGTTATTGACGAGATGATCCACTTCAAAACCTTGCGAAACTGTGTAATCATGCAACTGTTGCGGTGCGTCAGACTCGCTTAGATCAAGCGCAACCGTCTCCACATGCACGCCATAGCGATGTTCCAGCGTGCGCTTCACGTCATCAAGTTTGCCTTGACTGCGTGCCGTAATGATGAGATCATGCCTGTCGGCCGCAAACAATGCCGCCATCTCACGCCCAATGCCACTCGAAGCCCCCGTTATCAACGCATATGCCATAAAACCACCTTTCTTAAGTATTGATGTTCATGGTAGTCAATACGCATGCAATAACGCCATTTGCAACGCAATGGTCCGGAACTTTTCGACTGGGCTGGCTGATTGACAGTTTTCATGCACTTCTCGCATGGAAAGTAATACATCATTTACATTAGTTATTTTGGTTTGGTTCGTTCACAATGGGTGCGTCAGCATGAATGTGAAAGAACCAGTATGGAATGTTCGAAAGGCCATGTTTTTGAACTCATACAACAGGGCGGCCCGACCGACAAAGTCATTACAATGCATGTCGTGAAACCGGGATCATTCACAGCTTGCATTTGACTTCGTCCACTTGAAGTTCTTAAGTTTGATGGCATGACTTACGATTTCGACACTCCCGTAGACCGATCCGGCACGTATTCGCTCAAGTGGGAAGAGGCAGGAGATGCGCTGCCCATGTGGGTGGCGGATATGGAATTTCAAACCGCTCCACAGATTCGAGCCGCACTGCAGCAGCGTCTTGACCACGGTATTTTCGGATATTCCATCGTCCCTCCTGAATGGAATCAGGCATACGTTGACTGGTGGCACCGTAGGCATAATCTTGATATCGACCCGGAATCGCTCGTATTCAGCACCGGCGTGGTGCCGGCAATCTCCAGCATGGTACGAAAACTCACCACAGCAAACGAAAACGTGCTTATCCAAACTCCGGTCTACAACATTTTCTTCAATTCGATTATCAATAATGGATGCCGCGTGCTTGAATCACCGTTGGAATACGACGGTTCCGGACATTACTCCATCAACTGGGCCGATCTGGAATCCAAGTTGGCCGATCCGCAAACCACGCTGATGATCCTGTGCAATCCACACAATCCCGTAGGCCGAATCTGGGATCGCGACACCCTCGCACGCATAGGTGAGCTTTGCTGGAACCATCATGTGACCGTAATCAGCGACGAAATTCATTGTGATCTTACCGATCCGGGATATGATTACGTGCCCTTTGCCTCGGTGAATGAGCAGTGCGCAATGAACTCCGTGACCTGCATGGCACCGACCAAAACGTTCAATATCGCCGGTCTTAACACGGCTGCCGTAATGATTCCAAATCCCGTGCTGAGGCATAAGGTATGGCGTGCGCTCAACACGGACGAAGTGGCCGAACCGAACGCCTTCGCCATGACGGCCACGCTCGCTGCCTTCAACGAGAGCGAGCCTTGGCTTGAGGAATTGCGCGCATACTTGGCAGGCAACAAAGCCGAAGCACGAGCCATGATCAACGAATACAATGCTGCCGCGGCACCGGAACGACGCATCGCCCTGATTGAAAGCCATGCCACCTACTTGTTGTGGGTCGATTGTTCGAAACTGACGCACGATACCGCTCTGTTGTGCGAACATCTCAAGCGCAATCATCAGGTGATGTTCTCCGAAGGTGCCGAGTATGGCGGCAACGGGCATGATTTCATTCGCATCAACGTGGCCTGCCCGCGAAGCACCATGCAAGAAGGATTCAATCGTCTGTTCGCCGGATTACGTGATTTTCGGTGAATTAATATAAGACCATCGGCTGTGATATTGCTCACAGCCGCTAGGAAACGGCTGGTTTTGTGGGTTTTCACAAAATATGGAAAGGACGTTTTTCGGATGGGCACCGCCGTCCGTGACCTGTTGGCGATACTATGAGGCATATGACTGAAACTGTTTCATCCGTACTTGGCACGCCTGAAGAGTGGACGAATCCGCTGCGCGATCCGCGCGATCTTCGACTTCCACGTATTGCAGGCCCGTGCAGTATTGTGATTTTCGGCGTGACCGGCGATCTGTCACGCAAGAAGCTGCTTCCCGCCATTTATGATCTGGCTAATCGTGGCCTATTGCCGCCAAGCTTCGGTTTGACGGGTTTTGCACGTCGTGATTGGACCGAGGATCATTTCAAGGATTTCGTGAAGGAGAACGTGCAGGCGCACTGCCGCACGCCATTTAAGGAGGCGACCTGGAAGCAGCTCGCCGACGGTATTCGTTTTGTGCAGGGCACGTTCGATGATCCGAAGGCGTTCGAACGATTGTCGAACACTGTTGCCGAGCTTGACCGTGATCGTGGCACGCGAGGTAACCATGCGTTCTACATGTCGGTGCCGCCGCGCGCGTTCCCGCAGGTTTCCCGACAGTTGGCGGATTGCGGTCTGGCGAAGTCCGACAAGGGCGCTTGGCGTCGTGTGATCATCGAGAAACCGTTCGGGCATGATCTGGCCAGCGCTAAGGAGCTGGATCGTGTGGTTTCCGAGGTGTTCGACCCATCGAGTGTGTTCCGTATCGATCATTATCTCGGTAAGGAGACGGTGCAGAATATTCTGGCGCTTCGTTTCGCGAACGCCATGTATGAGCCGATTTGGAACAATAATTACGTCGACCATGTGCAGATTACCCACGCCGAGGATATCGGCGTGGCCGGTCGTGCCGGATACTATGACGGCATCGGTGCCGCACGCGACATCATCCAGAACCACCTGCTGCAGCTCATGGCATTGACGGCCATGGAGGAGCCGGTCTCCTTCTCCGCCGCTGATCTGACGGCTGAAAAGACGAAGGTGCTGTCCGCAGTGCGCTTGCCGAAGGATCTGGCGGCGCATACGGCCCGCGGACAGTATGCCGCCGGATGGCAGGGTTCTCATGAGGTTGTCGGCTATTTGGATGAGAAGGGCATTAATCCGGCTTCAACCACAGAGACTTACGCAGCGATCCGACTGGATGTCGATACGCGCCGTTGGGCCGGCGTGCCGTTCTACCTGCGTACGGGCAAACGTTTGGGCAAGCGTGTCACGGAGATTGCCGTGGTGTTCAAGCGTGCCCCGCATCTGCCGTTCGAGTCGACCGCAACGAAGGAGCTCGGCAAGAATGCGATCGTGATCCGCGTGCAGCCCGATGAGGGTGTGACCATGCGGTTCGGCGCGAAGGTGCCGGGTGGCACGTCGATGGAGGTCCGTGACGTGTCGATGGACTTCGGTTACGGCCGTTCGTTCACCGAATCGTCTCCGGAAGCCTATGAACGTCTGATTCTTGACGTATTGCTGGGCGATCCGCCACTGTTCCCAACCACACGCGAAGTGGAATTGAGCTGGCAGATCCTCGATCCGATCGAAGAGTTCTGGTCCACGCTTGGCCAGCCGCAGCCGTATCGTTCCGGAACGTGGGGCCCTCAGGAAGCCGTTGAAATGCTGGCCCGCGATGGACACCGTTGGAGGATGCCGTGATCATTACCATGAAGAACACCGAAACCCGTGAGATTTCGGCGAAAATCGATGAATTGCACGAGGAGCGTGGCGAAGCGGCTCTGGGTCGCGTGCTCACACTGCTGATCTCCACGAATGAGACGTCGCTGGAGCATGATCTCGCCGTGGCGAACAACGCCAGCCGTGAGCATCCCTGCCGTGTGATCGCAATCGCGCCGAATTCACGTAGGGTGGATGCCGCTGCCGATGATGGCAAGCCGCACACCTTTCTCGACGCGGAAGTGCGATTCGGTTCCGACGCTGGCGCGGGCGAAATCATCGTGTTGCGTCCGATTGGTGGGCTGGTTCACCACCCTGATACATTGGTGATTCCGCTATTGGTGCCGGACGCTCCGGTGGTGGCTTGGTGGCCGAACGAAGCTCCGGCGAATCTGTCAAACGATTTGCTGGGTTCCATGGCGCGCAGCCGTATCACCGATGCCATGCATTCCTCGAATCCGATGCGGACCATGGATGATCTGCGCCGCAACTGGTCGTCGAAGAATGTGGACATGTCGTGGACTCGCTTGACTGTTTGGCGCGCAATGCTCGCTTCGATGCTTGACCAGCCGCCGCATCTTCCAGTAAGCGGCGTGCGTGTGACCGGACCAAAGAACTTCCTGCCGTTGAATCTGCTGGCCGCATGGCTTCGTCTTCGTCTGAACGTGCCTGTTGTGGTGGAAGACGATCCGAATGCAACCGCCGTGACCGGCGTGTATCTGACCCGTTCCGATGGCGTGCTGAGTTTGGAACGCCCATCCACCGACGATGGCATCGCCGTATTGAACGTTCCAGGGCAGTCCCCGCAAACCATGAGCGTTCCCGCACGAACCATCGAGGAATGCTTGAGTGAGGAATTGGGTCGACTCTATCCGGACGAGATCTATGCGGAAGTCGTGACTCAAGGCTGGGATCTTATCAATTCGAAGCACTGAATCGATTCTCCGAAACAATAAAGGAACAATGCAGGAAAAGCATATGGCAGAACGCACCACCGTTGTATATCCCAATTCTCAGATTCTGGCTGAAGCCGTGGCCGCACGTACGCTGTTGACCATCACCGATCTTCTGTCGGAACCGAATCGCACTCGCGTTGACATTGCCGTGACCGGTGGAACCGACGGCAATCGAGTGTTCGACGCCATGAACGCGAGCCCATTGAACGATGCCGTGGACTGGAGCCGCGTGCACGTATGGTGGGGCGACGAACGATTCGTGGCCGCCGATGACGATGATCGCAACGCCAAGCAGGCGCGTGAGGCATGGTATGGCAAACTGGTTGCCGACGGCCGTATGCCGGCAGGCAACATTCATGCGATGCCGTCCGATGAGCGTAACTTGGAAAGCGTCGCGGCAGCCTCACCCGAACAGACTGATGCGGTGCTGGCTGAAGCCGCCGCGCAATACCAGCGTGAACTCATTGAACAGTTGGGTGAGAATCCAGCTTTGGACATCGCCATGTTCGGTATGGGACCGGACGCGCATTTCGCATCCCTGTTCCCCGACCATGGCGAGTCGGAGATCGACGATCCGCATGTGCTTGTCGCCGGTGTGCGCGATTCACCGAAGCCGCCGCCACTGCGCCTGACGCTGACCGTGCCGATGATCGCACGATCGAAGCACACGTGGGTGTTCACATCTGAAGTACGCAAGGCGGATGCGGTTGCTGCAGCATTCGCGCAACGCAACAATCCGCATGCGCCAAGCTCTTATGCCGATGGTGAGGAACTGCTGTGGCTTATCGACAAAGGTGCCGCCTCCAGATTGTGATGCAAGAACCGGGACTATGGAATCCCGATAGCCGGGTTCCGTTGGTTCCGTGACGGGCACGTCACCTAAGTCTCTGCCTGTCATGGATTACTCCCATGGCTAAACATCAAGGCTGAATCGTTTGGATGAGTGAGCGCGCAACGCCATGCGTGTAGTATGGCGGCAGTCAAACATGACAGACCCTGCATTATGACTATGAGAGGAAACGGCATCATGGAACAGCCATCTAAGTTCCAACATCAGCTTCAGCCCGATATGCCATCGTCTTCCACGATGTCCACGTCACCTCATCCGGAACAAACTCCGCCATGGGGCGCGCTATGGGTGTTGGCTTTGGGACTGGCCATGATTGTGCTGGACAGCTCAATCGTCAACGTCTCCATCCCCACCATTATCGACGATATCGGCATCGACCTGACCGACGCCCAGTGGGTCACATCACTGTACAACATCGTACTCGCCGCGCTGCTGCTTCCCTTCGGCAAGCTTGGCGACGCCAAAGGACGCAAACTGGTATTCCAAATTGGAACTGTGATTTTCGTGGCAAGTTCATTGCTCGCCGCCACATCGCAGGACGCTGGCATGCTGCTCACCGCTCGCGCGTTGCAGGGCATCGGTGGCGCGATGATCATGCCGAACACCCTGTCCACGGTGTCCGCCACGTTCCGTGGCAAGTATCGCGCTGCGGCTTTCGGAGTCTGGGGCGCGGTAATGAGTTCAGCCGCCGCTCTCGGACCGTTGCTCGGCGGCGTGCTTACCGAGACCTTGGGGTGGCGATGGATTTTCCTGGTGAACCTTCCGCTAGGCATCATCATTTTTGTGGCAACCATTCCTTTGGTGCCAAAGACCGGTGGCCATACCTCGAACATCACTTCCTCAACCGCTTCTTCTACCATTCGATTCCAAAGCATTGATGTGGACATTCCAGGCGTGGTGCTGTCCGCACTGACTTCTGCCCTGCTCGTATTCGGACTTATCGAAGGCGAGACCTACGGCTGGTGGAAGCAGACTTCCACTCAGTTGAAGATGGGTGGTCTGACATGGAACCACGGCTGGCTGTCGCCGGTGCCGATTTGTCTGGTCGCCGGTATGCTCCTGCTGGTCGTCTTCATAACCGTAGAACTTGCACGAGGCAAAGCCGGGCGACCGGTGATGCTGGACATGACCCTGTTCCGCATCAAGACATTCTCGTGGGGCAATCTGTCGGCTGCGGCCATCGCCGCCGGCGAGTTCGCGCTGGTGTTCGCGCTTCCGCTGTATCTCATCAACGCGCGCGGACTCGACACGCTACAGGCCGGTGCGATGCTGGCCGTGATGGGATTGGGCTCTATTATCGCCGGTAGTCAGGCACATATGCTGGCCTCCAAATTCACTCCGGTCGGCGTGGTCCAACTTGGCTTGGTGATTGAGATCATCGCGGTAGCCGTGATTGCAGTCCTCATGCCGGTGGAATTCGCAGTGTGGTGGCAGCTTCTTCCTTTGACCGCCTACGGCTGCGGCTTAGGGCTCGCTTCCGCGCAGCTGACCAGCGTGGTGCTGTCCGAAGTGCCGATTCCCCAGTCCGGTGAAGGATCGGCCACCCAGTCCACCGTCCGTCAGCTTGGCACCGCCATGGGCTCGGCCATCTCAGGCGCGGCATTGACCATGGCCATCAATGGGACGTTGCCGGCACGACTTGAATCCCTTGGACTGCCCGCTAAAGTCGGCGATGGACTGGCCAAGGCGGTCAGCAGCTCGGCTGGCGGTGTAATTGGCTCGTTCCGCAGCGGAGATGGATCGGCGGCCCAATTCGGTGACGAAGCGCCGAAAATCGCCGATGCGATGACTTCCGGGTTCATTGAGGGCAACCGTTGGACACTTTTGGTGGCAGGCTGCATGCTGCTCATCGGTTTGCTGGCTTCGGTCGCTGTGCGACGCGCGGCATCAACGCATAGCACACACTGACAAACATGAGGCAGGGACGATCTGCTGAATGGTTTTGGTGGGCCAGCAGCTCAACGGCGAAAAGTTCTACTGAAGCCGGCCGATACCAAGGCGAAACTGATCGCGCGGTAAGGTGGGGTTATGAAAGTAGTAGTGCAACGAGTGAGCCAAGCCAGCGTTGACGTTGTCAACGAACTGGGCACCATCGACCCCACCTTCGAACCGCAGCAGATCGGACCGGGCTTCATGCTGCTGGTCGGCGTGAGTGATGAGGATGGCGAGGAACAGCTTTCTTGGCTGGCCCACAAAATCCTCAACCTGCGCGTTTTTGAAGACGAACAGGGCAAAATGAACCGTTCCATCAAAGACATCGGCGGCGAAATCCTCTCCATTTCGCAGTTTACGCTGTTTGCCGACGTGAGGAAAGGCAATCGCCCCAGCTTCGTCAAAGCAGGTAAACCGGAACATGCCAACATCACGTGGATCAAATTCAACGAGGCGTTGCGTTCTGGCGGCGTGCCAGTACGCGAAGGCCGCTTTGGAACGCACATGCGCGTCGGCCTGATCAACGATGGTCCGGTCACCATCACCATCGACACCGACAATCTGTGATCAGTATTTGATTACAACACCGATTGTTGGGTGATATAAAACAATTGAGGGTCTGCAAGTTAAATTGCAGACCCTCAACTATTATAAATACTTTTTGATCGACGGTGACGTTTACTTGTTTTCGGTAATTATCGTCACCTTGTTCGGATCAATCTTCGTTGGGTCAAGAGTCAATTCCTTGATGACATCCGCACGAATCGTGCCGGACGAAGGATTGAATACACTATCGATAGTGCTGTGAATATCGGCATCCACATTCGAATATTCGAAAGCAAGCGTCGTATTGATTAGACGGCAATTACGTAATACGAGATTATCCACATAGCACAAACCCTGCAGACTTTCGATCGTACAGTTCTCAAACGTGACATTACGGGAATTCCAAGCCAAATACTCGCCGGAAATGAATGAATCACGTACTGTCACATTCTCGCAATTCCAGAAGCAATCCTTGGAAATCAATCGAGAATTTGTGATTTCAATATTACGTACGCCATCAAATGGATAATTGCCAACCAAACGCAGATTATAGGCTTTAATATCGGAACAATTCATCGCCAGATAATCGCCACGAGCGCTCACATTTTCCAGTGAAACGTTCGAACAAGCCCATAATGTTTCCTCGGCATTGACGAAATCAACATTCCTCAACGCAACATCATGGCACCGGCGGAAATTCTTCGGCGCTTCAAACGTGCAATCCTCAACACGAATGGTATTCGTATACCACACGCCCGCGCGTGCCATCTCGAACCATGTGCAATCCTTTGCCAAAATATCCGAGCAATACCACAGCGGATACTTCCATTTGAACGAACTCGACTTAAGCTCAATATCATGCGCATGCTTCAACGGTGATTCGCCATCATCGAAAATCGTGTCGATATATCGCTTGCCTGATGCTTGGAATTCGGCGCGTTCGCCGGTCAGTAACGCCTGACGAACCTCGTGCATGTCACTCACTGATAACTCTCCTTGAAAACGTTCTGTTGCCAAGATAGAAAGTTCAAGTACTTGAAGTCAAACGCATGCCCATGTTTCGCTGGCGGGCGAAGCGGATGAGCGATGGAACGCGTTATAAGCAATGTCGATATGCGTGCGGGTGTTTGCGAAACATGACTGTCGGTACCATGAATTGAACGATTAGACAATTGGGTGGTTACAAGGCATTGTGGTCGCGAACGGGCTTGCCACGTATGGCAGGGAGGAATGCGGATGAGCCAGCGGAATGGGGGAGTGAAGACGCGTGCGTTCAAAGCCGCGTTCCCCAAAGTGCTGCCGATTTGCATCAGCTTCTTCTTTCTGGCCATGTCGTACGGAGTGCTTATGGGAACCCGCGGGTTTTCGTTCCTGTGGTCGTTGTACATGAGCGCGTTCATCTACACCGGTTCCATGGAATTCGTTACGGTGAATCTGCTGGTTTCCGCATTCAATCCGTTCGCCACGCTTATGTTGGCGCTGATGATGGGAACAAGGCACCTGTTTTACGGACTGTCCATGCTGGGGCGTTTCAAGAACATGGGGGCGAAAAAACCGTATTTGATTTACGCCATGTGTGATGAGACGTTCGCGGTCAACAACAGCGCGCAAATACCGGCGGATGTTGACCGCGGCTGGTTCTATTTCTTCGTGTCGCTGCTGAATCAGGTTTCCTGGGTGGCTGGAGCGACACTCGGAGGCATTGTCGGCGGGCGATTGACGTTCGACACCACCGGTTTGGATTTCGTGATGACCGCATTGTTTGTGGTTATTTTCGTGGATCAATGGTTGACAACGAAACGCAAAAGCCATATGGCGGCGTTGACGGGCACTGTGGTGCCGGTGATTTGCATGGCGCTGTTCGGTGCTGACAATTTCATGATCCCGTCGTTGATTGCCATGCTGGTGATGTTCATTATGTTGCGTCCGTATTTGGATGATTTGAAACCTGATGATGTTGGGAAACGTGATGATGTTGGGAAACGTGATGATGCTGATGGTGCGGTCGAATCCGCTGCGGATCGTAACGAAGTAGGGGAGGTGCGGTCATGATCATGACCACATGGCAGGGCGTCGTCACTGTACTGATGGCGGTGCTTGGCACCATCATCACCCGTTTTCTGCCGTTCGTGCTCTTTCCCGAGCCAAAGAAACCGCCGCACATCATCGACTATCTTGGCAACGTGCTTCCGTATGCTATGACCGGACTGCTGGTGGTGTATTCGCTGAAAAACGTCAATCCTTTTGCTGGAAGCCACGGCATTCCCGAAGCGATCGCCATCGCCGCGATCGTCGTGCTGCACGTATGGAAACGCAACATGCTGCTCTCGATCGCCGGCGGCATCGTCGTGTATATGGCATTACTTCAGCTTGTTTTTGCATGATTGTCTGTTTTGTAGGATTGCCCAAATCTGAAGTGAGTTTTATAGGGATTTTCCACAGTTGTTATTGCTGATATCCCATATCGTGAGAAGAAATGCGTTGATGCGATTGACGCGCCTACTCTTTTTCTTTAGCCAATAAGGAGCTGTGTTGAGCGGCTCTGGCTGTATAGAAGAGTTATATCTAACGAGAGAGAACAATATGACTAGTGCAGCAAGCACTGCCAATGCCGCGGTTCCAGCGCCCGGCAAACTGGAGTTCAAGGATGATTACACGCCTGAGGAAGCGGAACGCGTCATCCGCAATTCGAAGGGGCTCCCTGTCGGTGTGAAGCCGAAGATGGTGTGGACGTGGCCGAAGGCCCTGCTGTGGGCCGTCATCGCCATTGTGTGCGCTATTGGTTGGGCTATTCTGGCGGTTTCCCGTGGCGAGCAGATCAGCGCCATCTGGTTCGTGGTTGTGGCATTGTGCTCCTACGCGATCGCTTACCGTTTCTACGCGTATTATATTCAGATCAAGATCATGCGTACCGACGATGCGAACGCGACGCCGGCCGAGCGCGTGCATGACGGCGCCAACTTCGAACGTGCCGACCGTCGCGTGCTGTTCGGCCAGCATTTCGCCGGCATTTCCGGTGCGGGCCCGCTTGTTGGTCCTATTCTGGCCGCCCAAATGGGTTATCTGCCGTCCGTGATGTGGATCATTCTCGGTGTGATTTTCGCCGGCGCCGTGCAGGATATGCTCATGCTGTGGATCTCCGCCAAGCGTCGCGGCCGTTCCTTCGGTCAGATGGCAACCGACGAAATGGGCAAGTTCGGCGGCACTATCCTGTCGATCTTCCTGATCGTGATGACCGCCATCGCCATGGCATTCCTTGCGCTCGTGGCCATCAAGGCCATGGCTTCCTCGCCGTGGGCCGTGTTCTCTATTGGTATGACCATTCCGATCGCCTTGATCATGGGCTGCTTCCAGCGTTTCCTGCATCGTAGCGTTATCGAAACCACGGTGCTCGGCTTCGTGCTGCTCGTGATCGACATCATCGCTGGCGGTTGGATCTCCAGCGTTCCGGCAATCGCCGACGTGTTCACGTTGAACGCCAAGGAACTGGTTATCGCACTGGTGATCTACTCCTTCGCCGCCGCCGCGTTGCCGCACTGGCTGCTCGTCACCCCGCGTGACTACCTGTCCACGCTGATGAAGATCGGCACGCTTGTGCTGCTCGTGCTTGGCATTCTCATCGCCAATCCGTCCGTGCAGATGCCGGCTCTGACTGAATTCGCGTCCACCTCCACGGGACCGACCTTCGCAGGCGACCTGTTCCCGTTCCTGTTCATCACCATCGCGTGCGGCGCTCTTTCCGGCTTCCACGGCGCAGTGAGCTCCGGCCTGACCCCGAAGGCTGTGGAGAAGGAAAACCAGATCCGCATGATCGGCTACGGTTCCATGCTGGTTGAATCCTTCACCGCCGTGATCGCACTGATTGCAGCCATCACCATTTCCCAGGGCGTCTACTTCTCCACGAACATGTCCGCCTCGCAGATCTCCACCGCTTCCGGCGTGACCCTGACCGCCACTTCCACTCCTGACGAGCGGGCTGAGGCCGCGGTCAAGGCCGTGGATTCGATGAAGGTTTCCGACATTGAAGGCAACCAGATGAAGGTCACTTGGGATTCTGTCGACGAAAACGGCAATGTCAAGACCTATGAAGGCGCCGACGCTTTGAAGCAGGCCGCTTCCGACATTGGCGAGAACACCATCGTTTCCCGCACCGGCGGCGCCACTACGTTCGCTATGGGTATGGCCAACTTCCTCAAGTCCTACCTCGGCGGTCATGACTCCATGGCCTTCTGGTACCACTTCGCCATCATGTTCGAAGCGTTGTTCATCCTCACCACCGTTGACAACGGCACCCGCGTGGCCCGTTATCAGATTGGTGAGTTGCTGGGCAACGTGCGCAAGCTGAAGAAGTTCGCTGATCCGACGTGGAAACCGGGCAACATCATCACCACACTGATCGCAACCGCCCTGTGGGGTGGCCTGCTGTGGGTCGGCGTGTGCGATACGAATGGTGGTATCAACGCCATGATGCCTATTTTCGGTATTTCCAACCAGCTGCTTGCCGCCGCATGCTTCATGCTGGTCACCGTTTGCGTGGCCAAACTTGGCTATAAGAAGTACCTGTGGATTCCTGTTGTTCCTCTCGTTTGGGATGTGGCCGTGACCTTCACCGCCGACTTCCAGAAGATCGTCGGACCGATCAGTTACTTCGCCACCGCTTCCAAGTATCAGACGCTAATCGATGGTGGCACTTTGGAAGGCGAAGCGTTGGTCAACGCCAAGGCCGCACTCTCCAATGCGTACCTTGACGGCGTGCTCTCCGTGTTCTTCATGGTCATGATGGGAGTCTTCCTGGTCGTCGGCATCTACCAGACCGTGAAGATTCTTGCCAAGGGCAAGTTCGGTGTGGAAACCACGTCTGAGGAGCCGTTCGTGGAATCCGAATGGTTCGCACCGTCCAGCCTGATCGCCACCAAGCTCGAAAAGAAGGTGCAGCGCGAATACGCGGCCAAGAGCTATGAGCTGGCGCAGAAGGAACAGGCCGCAGCCTGATGCAGGGATTCACCACCATGGTCAGACGAATCTGGTCCGCATTATTGAAAGCCAAGGCCGGATTCGTCTGGTATGTGCGCGAATTCAGCGGAGAAGCGAAATACGACCACTATCTGGAGCATTTCGCAAGCGAACATCCCTGCGAAACCCCGCTGACCGAACGCGAATACTGGCGCATGCGAGAGGAATACGATCGCAAGCATCCCAACACCAGTTGCTGTTGCTGAAACTAACGGCCATACATAAACAATCCCCGTCTTTCATCTCGGAAGACGGGGATTGTTTTTCTTATATTTATGTTGCTTGCTTGCGATTATTCCTATACCGAAGATATTCGATTGCATGTTCCGCAATCAATATTTCGCAATCAAGAAGCGAGTCCCATGCTGTATTTCAATGTCATCACACGAATCGCGGACTGCGTTACTTTGTCTGCAAAAGCGGAATCAGCCGCGGCTTTTGCGTTCAGCCCATCCAAAATCGGTTGAACATAATCGGAAGCGCCAATACAGGCAAGATCACCTCCGGCATCGACCAATCGCACCCCCAAATCACTCGGCTGAATGCCAGCCAACGCAGTGGCGGACAAAGAATCCGAAGTGATGACACCTTGGAATCCGACCGTATTGCGCAAATAATCCGTTACCAAAGCGCTGGAGAACACGGCGGGATTATTCGGATCAATAGCCTGATAGGTGGCAAGCGACATCATCACCATGGAAGGGTTCGCCTCCAACGTACTGTTGAACGCGCCGATTTCCGCACCGTCCAACGTGGTGGTGGTATCAAGAATGCCGTCGGCGGTGAAATCGGTGTTGCCCGTCACCGAACCCAAACCAGGATAGTGCTTGATGGCGCTGCCTACACCCGAATCCGCCATGCCCTGAATGAACGCCTTGGCATGGTCGGCATTGCCGTCCGCATCAAGACCAAAATCACGATACAGTGCGCCGATCGGGCCATTGGAAGCCCTATCTACCGTTACCGTGCCCACCACCGGCGCCAAATCAACATTGATGCCGGCCGACTTGAGTTGGGAACCCCATACGGCAGCCGATTGCCGTAGCTGGTTGGTCGACATTGAACCCTGATTGGTGGCGGAAGGCATCTGGTCGAACCCATCACCCTGCAGATGCTGCACCAAACCACCTTCCTGATCGGTGGTCATCAGGAGTTGATTATTACCAGGGGCATACGATTGCAAGGTGGATGTGGCGGTGGCCACGCCAGCCGTTCCCGAATTCCAATTGCCGATGATCAACACCGATCCGACATGCTGGTTCACGATAAGATCCTGCAATGTCGAAGGATCGGATCCCGCATACAGGGGTGCCATGACGAGCTGACCGACGCGCTCTGCAAGACTCATGGCATTGACTGCAGCCACGGCTCTGCCATGCGGCGAGTCGTCCACCACGCTTGGCACGTTGGATTTGTCAAGCGCATCATGTGATGCATCGGACTGCTGCGAATTGGATTGCTCGGATTGGTTGGAGCCAGCATTCAAACTCGCGCTGGATGAACACCCAGCGAACGATAGCGGCAGTGCGATGGCGCACAGTGCGGCAGCACAACGAGCGAAATGAACGTGAACTCTCCTCATAGTGTCATTATCTATCACATGCCGGTGATGGCGAATACGATCGCATAAGAAAAGAACGGGTGGATTCGTGTTCGTGAATTGCGTAAACATTAGGCTAGCGGCATAAAGCCGTTCCGTGCCTGTCGATAGGCTATTAGTATGTCTTTTTTTGATATGTTTGGTCCCATGTTCGACCCAGAAAGCGGTCCGAACCGCTCCCAAGGGCAGCGTGCCAATAAATCCGGCAACGATGATCCCATCATTCTCAATGTCGAAACCGATGGTGATAACACCGCCCGGTCTTCGGCGAACATGCCTCCAAGAGGTCCGTCCGGTCCGCGTATCACACGCCAGCCGAACCGTCCGCGCAAATCGTCGAACGGCAACAAGATTCTAATCGGTGTGGTGCTGGCGCTTGCCATCATCATCGGCCTGTTCTTTGGCTTGGCGCAGTTCATCACCGACGTCATGTGGTATGCGCAGCTTGGCTTCCAAAGCGTGATTTGGACGCAGTTGGGTACCAGGGTAGGCCTGTGGGTGGCGTATGCGCTGCTGATCGCCGCGGTCGGATTCCTGTCCGCGTCGCTGGCGATCTGGGCTCGCCCCGATGCTGCCGATGGTTCCACGATTCGTATTAACGGCGACACCATCGAAGTGGGCAAGGGCGTGAGCTCAAAGAGTGCACGTCGTGTGGCTGTGGTGATTTCATTGATCGTCGGCTTGATGTTCGGATCGCAGTTTAATGCGAATTGGTCTGAAATCCTGCTGATGTTCAACGCGCAGAGTTTCGGCACCACCGACCCGCAATTCGGCATCGACAACGGTTTCTATGTGTTCGTATTGCCTGGCTTGAAGCTAATCATGTCGGCAGTGTCGTTGCTGCTGCTTGCCGGCATCATCTTCTCCATCGTCACGCATGTGATGATGGGCGGCATCCGAATCACCATGCCAGTGCATGGTCGTGGACTGTTCCACATCACCAAGCGTGCGCGTAGACAGATCGGCATCTGGCTGATGCTCAACATGTTCGCATGGGCGACGAATCAGGTGCTTGGCGTGTTCTCCCACCTCACGCAGGAGGGTAGCCGCATCACCGGTGCCACGTATACCACGGTCAACGCCACGATTCCCGTCACCTTCATCATGGCTGCCATCACCGTCATTCTCGGTGTGATTCTCGGCGTGTGGATCATGAAGTCGCATGCGTTGGAAGGCCAGGCTCCGATTGCGGTGCGTGCTTCCGAAGCGCTTAAAGCGTGGAAGGTGCCGACCGTGGCCATCGCATCCGCCATTGTGGTGAGCTTGGTGCTTACCGTGGCATGGCCGATGCTGCTGCAGCGTTTCCGTGTGAATCCGAACGCGCAGGAAATGGAATCTACCTATATCCAACGTAATATCGACGCCACCCGTGAAGCATACGGTCTGAACAATGTGAAGACCGAACAGTATCAGGCCACTACGGAAGGCGAGGCTGGTGCGTTGGCTGATTCCGCGGAATCGACCGCGCAGATCAGACTGCTCGATCCGCAGATCGTTTCCCCGACATTCAAGCAGCTGCAGCAATCCAAGCAGTATTACACGTTTGCCGATACTCTTGCCGTCGACAAGTATGAGGTCGACGGTGTGAGCCAAGATACGGTGATCGCAGCACGAGAACTTGACCTTGCCGGTCTTGACAATCGTAACTGGGTCAACGACCATACCGTATACACGCACGGCTATGGTGTGGTGGCCGCCTACGGCAACAAGGTGACGGCCGACGGCCAGCCGAAGTTCTTTGAGGCGGGTATTCCAACCCAAGGCAAGCTCACCGAATCCGAACAGTACGAGCCGCGTATCTACTTCTCGCCGAACGCTTCCGAATATTCGATCGTGGGCGCTCCGGAAGGTACGCAGTCTTGGGAGTTCGATTACCCGACCGGTTCCGAAGGCGCCACCAACACGTTCGGTGGCAATGGCGGCCCGAAGATCGGTAATATCTTCTCCCGACTGCTGTATGCCATCCGTTTCGGCTCCGACCAGATTCTGTTCTCTAACCGTGTGAACTCCGAATCGCAGATCCTCTACGATCGTTCCCCGAAGGAGCGTGTGGCCAAGGTCGCGCCATACCTGACGCTTGACGGCCGTGTGTACCCGGCGGTCGTGGATGGTCGTGTCAAGTGGATCGTCGATGGCTACACCACGTCTGACGCCTACCCGTATTCGCAGATGACCGATCTGGGCGAAGCCTCCAAGGATTCCACTACGGAATCTTCGGACACGGTGAGTGAGCTGGCTTCGAAGAACGCCAACTACATTCGCAACTCCGTGAAGGCCACCGTCGATGCGTATGACGGTTCCGTGGACCTGTACGTGTGGGACGAATCCGATCCGGTGATCAAGGCATGGCAGAAGATCTTCCCCGGCCAGTACCACCAGTTGTCGGAGATTTCCGGCGATCTGATGAGCCACCTGCGTTACCCGGAAAGCCTGTTCAAGGTGCAGCGAGAACTGTTGACCAAGTACCATGTGTCGAGCGCCAGCCAGTTCTTCTCCGGTGAGGATTTCTGGCAGACTCCGGTCGATCCGACCGAATCCCAGCAGGCTCAGGAACGCGACATTCTGCAGCCGCCGTACTATTTGACGCTGCAGACCGGTGGATCCAACGAACCGGTGTTCTCGTTGACGTCGTCGTATATTCCCGCAGGCACGTCAACTCGAGAGATTTTGACGGGATTCCTGTCTGTCGATTCCGATGCGGGCCACGAAAAAGGCAAGATCGGCGCGAACTATGGCACGCTTCGATTGCAGGAGTTGCCGAAGGATTCCAATGTGCCAGGCCCCGGTCAGGCACAGAACAACTTCAATGCGTCGGCCGACGTGTCGAAGGAACTTAATTTGCTTGAATCCGGTTCCACCAATGTGCAGCGAGGCAATCTGCTTACACTGCCGCTCGGCGGCGGATTGGTGTACGTGCAGCCGGTGTACGTCAAGTCTTCCGGTTCCACCAGTTTCCCGCTGTTGAAGAAGGTGTTGGTGGCCTTCGGCGACCAGGTCGGATTCGCCAACACGTTGGACGAAGCGCTCGATCAGGTGTTCGGCGGCAACTCCGGTGCATCCGCTGGCGATGCTGAAAACGTCGACGGCTCGACCAGTGGCAAGACTGATACGTCCGATACCAACGGCGATGCCTCCACCGATGGTTCTTCCGGAACCGATGGCACGGATTCGTCATCTGGAACAGACTCGGGTAATGACAGCAGTTCCGGCAATACCGGTAGTAGCTCCGGCACGATGAGCAACGGTCTGAAGAGCGCGCTTAACGACGCTTCCCAGGCAATGAAGGATTCCGACGCGGCCATGAAGAAAGGCGATTGGTCCGCTTATGGCGAGGCGCAGAAGAAACTTCAGGAAGCGTTGAACAAGGCGCTCGAACTCGAGCAGTAGTTTCCGCACAAGTTCCGTACGATTGCTGTTTGCATAAGGCGGGAGACTGGTTCCATATGGAGAACCGGTCTTCCGCCTTCTGCATATGCCCGGTATGCTCAAAAACATGATCGAGTATTCCTACCGCATCGCAACGCAAAACGACATTCAAGCAATCACCGACATTTACAACGCTGCAGTCATACGAGGTGGATCATCGGCCGATATAACTCCACGCACATACGAACAGCGCAAAGCATGGGTTGAATCGCATCATGATCCGTACGCGGTGTTCGTTACGGAAACGGTAGATGATGACGGAGAGAGGCGGATCATTGGATTCAGTGCGCTTTCCGTTTTCTACGATCGCGCAGGATACGACGGCGTCACCGATCTCGCCTATTACATCGATCCGCAATGGCAGGGCAGGGGAGTCGGTACATACACACTCACCAAACTGGTTGAAGAATGTCGAAAGCGTAATATGCGTAAGGCATGCGGCATTATTTTCGCAGACAATGCCGGTTCGATCGCACTGATGAAACGGTTCGGTTTTACACAGTTTGGCCTCATGCCAACTGCCGCCACCGATTCCACCGGCACCATGCGTGACATGAGTTACTGGTATCTCGACCTGTAAGTACAATCTTTGCGGTTATCAAGACGAGACAACGTGACGCAATATGAACGCGCACAAACGTATGTATGAATGAATGGAACGATTTCAATGGCATCTGATTTCTGGTTGATCGCAGGACTTGGCAATCCGGGATCCAAATACGAAGGCACCCGTCACAATATGGGATTTATGGCGGCCGATCTGTTGGCCGAACGTTGGTCGGTCAACTTTTCCGACCATAAAGGGCTTGCCATGCTCGGCAAAGGCGTGATGAACCTGTCTGGCCGTAACGTCAAATTCTTCCTGGCAAAGCCGCTCACCTACATGAACGAGTCAGGTAATGCGTTGGCTTCCATCAGTGCCTACTATCAGATTGAACCAGACCATATTGTGGTGATTCACGACGACATGGATCTTGATTTCGGACGTATCAAAGTCAAGGCAGGTGGCTCCGCAGGCGGCCATAACGGCATCAAATCAATTGATCGTGCCTTGGGAACGCCAAAGTATGCCCGAGTGCGCATGGGAGTCGGTCATGCGCAACGCGGCGCCCACGCCCACGACAACACGGTGAATTGGGTGCTGGGCGGATTCGGTCCGGATCAGCGCAAGCAGCTTCCGGAATTCCTTGCCGACGGTGCCGACGCGGCGGAAACCATCATCTTCAACGGCCTCGCCAAGGCTCAGGAGCAGTTCAATGGCCGCTGAACCGGTGCAACTGCCGACGTCAGGTTCGCTGGCTGGCATTCTCGACGTACTCGAAACCGATGAGGATTTTCGTGCGCTGATTTCCGACGAGATCGAAGTGCCGGAATCCGACATAGACCCCAGCATCACCGTTGGCGTTCCCGAAGGATTGCGTCCGGCGCTCGCTGCCGGGGCAGCGGGAACACGACCGGTTGTGCTTGTGGTGGCTTCCGGGCGCGAGGCCGAGGAAATGGTTGAGGCGATTCGTTCGTGGTATTCCGGCGATCCAAACGATGTGGCACAGCTTGAAGCGTGGGAAACCTTGCCGCACGAACGTCTTTCGCCTCGCGCCGATACCGTGGCGAGCCGTATGGCGGTGTTCCGCAGACTGATGCACCCTCAAGAGGGAAGCAAGCTGTTTGGCCCCATCAGGATTCTCGTCATGCCGGTGCGTTCCCTGATTCAGCCTGTGGTTGCGGGCTTGGGGGATGTGGAGCCGCTGGTGTTCTCCCAAGGTGAGGAGTTGGCGCTCGATGAGGCGTCGCATCGACTGGTGGAGAATGCGTATACTCGAGTCGACTTGGTGATGGATCGTGGTGAATTCGCAGTGCGAGGCGGCATTATCGACGTGTTTCCTCCAACATTGCCGCATCCGGTTCGTATCGAATTCTTCGGTGACGAAATCGATACCATCAAGGAATTCCATGCATCCGACCAGCGTACGTATGGCAGTGACATTCCGATGGTCTGGGCCACGCCATGCCGTGAGCTGCAGCTGACCGAAAAGGTGCGCGTGCGTGCGAAATCCCTGATCGGCTCCATTCCAAACGCCGAAGACATGCTTGAATCCATTGCCAACGCCATTCCTGTCGAAGGCATGGAATCGTTGCTTCCCGCATTGGTCGATGATATGGAACCGGTGCAGGGCATGCTTCCCAAGCGTGCGTTGGTGATGCTGTCCGATCCGGAAAAATTGCGTCGCGCTGCCGACGATCTTGCCAAAACGGCTAATGAATTCCTTGCAGCCAGTTGGCATGTTGCTGCATCCGGTCATGGTGCCGGTGCTCCAATCACATTTGATCAGGCGAATTTCTACGATTTTGAGGAAACGATTTCCTCACTGGTGTTCTCTAGGCATGACGTATGGAAGCTTACGAGTTTCGGTGTGGACTCCAGTAGGGAAGGCCGCGTTCAGCTCGACGCCACCAATCCTGGAGAATATCGCGGAGATGAGGCCAAGACAGCTTCCGGTATCGAAGATCTTCTTGATGCCGGCTATGCCGTCACCGTCACTGCAGGAGCGCAAGGCACTCTTGTTCGACTCAAACGTGCCATCAACGAAACGGGAATCGCCAACTTCGACTGCATCAGATCGCGTGCCATCGACGGATTCGTCGATAATGCCGCGAAAGTCGCACTGCTTACCGAACGCGACCTGACCGGACGTACATCGGCCGCGGGACAGGCAAAAACACCGAAACGTCGCCGTAAGGCCATCGACCTTATGGAGCTCAAAGCCGGCGATTACGTGGTGCATGAGCAGCATGGCATCGGCAGGTTCCTCGAAATGCGCCAGCGTACCATCGGAGCGGGCGCCAACCAGACCACACGCGAGTATCTGGTCATCGAATACGCATCCAGCAAGCGCGGCGCACCTGCCGACAAACTGTTCATCCCCACCGACCAGCTTGACCAAGTCAGCAAATACATCGGTGCCGACGCTCCAAAACTCAACAAACTGGGCGGATCCGACTGGGCTGCCACCAAGGCGAAAGCACGTAAGCATGTGCACGAAATCGCCGAAGATCTGGTCAAACTGTATTCGGCACGTCAACGTATGCAGGGGTATGCCTTCAGCAAAGACACCCCTTGGCAGAAAGAACTGGAAGACGCTTTCCCGTACCAAGAAACCGCTGATCAGCTGACCACCATCGACGAAGTCAAATCCGATATGGAAAAGCCCGTGCCGATGGATCGCCTGATTTGCGGCGACGTGGGATTCGGCAAAACCGAAATCGCCGTACGTGCCGCATTCAAGGCGGTGCAGGATTCCAAACAGGTGGCTGTGCTGGTGCCGACCACATTGCTGGTGCAACAGCATTTCGAGACGTTCACCGAACGTTTTGAAGGATTCCCGGTGGAAGTAAGGGCGATGAGCCGTTTCCAAACCACCAAGGAGATCAACGACACCATCGAGGGACTTGAAGACGGTTCCGTCGATGTGGTGATCGGTACGCACAAACTGCTCGGACCGAAGGTCAAATTCAAGGATCTGGGACTGGTCATCATCGATGAGGAGCAGCGTTTCGGCGTCGAACACAAAGAGACGTTGAAGGCGCTGCGTACCAATGTGGATGTGCTGAGTCTGTCGGCAACACCGATTCCGCGAACGCTGGAGATGGCCGTTACAGGCATTCGTGAAATGTCCACGTTGGCCACGCCTCCGGAAGACCGCTTGCCGGTGCTTACCTACGTTGGCGCGTATGAGGATGCTCAGGTCACTGCTGCGGTCAGACGTGAGCTGTTGCGCGGTGGCCAGGTGTTCTACGTGCACAACCGAGTGCAAGACATCGCTTCGGTTGCCGCGAAGATTCACGAGCTGGTGCCGGAATCGCATGTCGGCATCGCCCATGGCAAGATGGGGGAGAAGCAGCTTGACGGTGTGATCCGAGACTTCTGGCATCTCGACATTGATGTGCTCGTATGCACCACCATCATCGAAACCGGTCTTGATATTTCCAATGCGAATACGTTGATCGTCGATCATGCCGACCGTTTCGGCCTAAGCCAGCTTCATCAGTTGCGTGGTCGTGTCGGGCGAGGCCGTGAGCGTGCCTACGCGTACTTCCTATATGATCCGACCAAGCCGATGACCCAGCAGTCGCATGACCGACTGGCCACCATCGCGCAGAACACTGCGCTCGGTTCAGGTTTTGACGTGGCGATGAAGGATCTTGAGCTGCGTGGCACCGGCAATCTGCTGGGCGACGAGCAGAGCGGGCATATCGAGGGTGTTGGTTTCGATCTGTATGTGCGCATGGTGTCCGAGGCCGTCGAGCAGTACAAGGAACCGGAACGTACGGAATCGGTTGCTGTCACCATCGATCTGCCGATCGAAGCGTCCATTCCCGTCAGCTACATCGATTCCGACAAATTGCGATTGGAAGCCTACCGCAAGTTGGCGGGTGCTCGTACGGAAGCCGATCTTGACGAGTTGCGTGATGAACTTACGGATCGTTACGGCAAGCCTCCGGTCGATTTCGAGGCGCTGTTTGATGTGGCGAGACTTCGGTTCAAGGCAAGGAAGTTGGGCATTACCGAAATCATCGGGCAAGGCCGTAACGTTCGTGTCGCCAAATTCGAGCCGCGAGAATCCGTGCAAATGCGCATGGCCCGAATCTACAAGGGCATTCAATACCGTCCGATGACTAAAACGTACCTGATTCCCGCGCCGTTCGCAGGTTCGCTGGGATCTGGTCCAATGAGCTCTGATGAAATCGTTGGTTGGACGAACCAATTGCTGGATGACCTTGACTGGAAGCCAACGCCAAGGAAATAGCAGGTGAAGTTCCAGACGCATCCGACACGATTTGTGTGAGCGTTCACACAAATCGTGTCGGATAAGTTTGCCATACGTCCACAAAACGCACTATTCTAGGCAATGTCATCACAACCTAACGTTTATAAGGAGTAGTTGTGGCAGTAATTGAAAGCGTTTACGCGCGTCAGATTCTCGATTCCCGCGGCAACCCGACCGTTGAGGTCGTTCTCGACACCGAAGACGGTGCTCAGGGCCTGGGCCTCGTTCCGTCCGGTGCTTCCACCGGTGAAGCTGAGGCTTGGGAGCGTCGCGATGGCGACAAGTCCGTGTATCAGGGCAAGGGTGTTCTCAATGCCGTCAAGGCCGTGAACGAAGAGATCGCTCCGAAGGTCATCGGCATGGATGCTTCCGACCAGCGCGCTCTCGATGAGGTCATGATCGAGCTCGACGGCACCCCGAACAAGGGTCGTCTGGGCGCCAACGCCATCCTCGGCGTGTCCCTGGCTGCTCTGTACGCCTCCGCTGAGTCCGCGGGCCAGCCGCTGTACCGCTACATCGGCGGCACCAACGGCCACATCCTGCCGGTTCCGAACATGAACATCATGAACGGTGGCGCTCACGCTGACTTCGCCACCGACATTCAGGAGTACATGATCTCCCCGTACGGCTTCGACACCTACAGCGAGGCTCTGCGTGCAGGCGTTGAGGTCTACCACACCCTGAAGAACGTCCTGAAGAAGGAAGGCCTGGCCACTGGCCTCGGCGACGAGGGTGGCTTCGCTCCGAAGATGAAGTCCAACAAGGACTCCCTGAACTACATCATGGACGCCATCTCCGCCGCCGGCTACGAGCCGGGCAAGCAGATCGGCATCTCCCTCGACGTGGCTTCCTCCGAGTTCTACAACAAGGAGACCGGCAAGTACCACTTCGAAGGCGACGATCGTGAAGCCGGCTACATGCTCGACTTCTACGAGAACCTCATCAACGAGTATCCGATCGTCTCCATTGAGGATCCGTTCCAGGAAGAAGGCTGGGAAGACTGGGCTGCCATCACCGCCAAGCTCGGCGATCGTCTGCAGTTCGTCGGCGACGACCTGCTGGTCACCAACCCGGCACGTCTGGCTAAGGGCATCGAGCTCGGCGCCGCCAACTCCCTGCTGGTCAAGCTGAACCAGATCGGTACCGTCACCGAGACCCTCGACGCCATCGAGCTGGCCACCAAGAACGGCTTCACCTCCATGGTTTCCCACCGTTCCGGCGAGACCCCGGACACCACCATCTCCGACCTGGCTGTGGCAAAGAACACCGGCCAGATCAAGACCGGTGCTCCGGCTCGTGGCGAGCGTATTGCCAAGTACAACCGCCTGCTCGAGATCGAGGAGGAGCTCGGCTCCACCGCTCAGTATGCTGGCTACAGCGCTTTCAAGGCCTGCAAGAAGTACATCGCCAAGTGAGCGTAAGCGCATCGAATATGCGCTGATGTAGAGTGCCCGTCGTGTTCCTCGTCGAACGCGGCGGGTATTTTCATTGCTATGAGTTCAAAGTCACGCAAGAAAGCATCCAGAAGGGGCAGTGCTGGCCCCATCGCGTTCTTTGTGGCGGTATTTATCGTGGCTTTGGGATCCATCCAGCTGGCGTCGACGTTCCATACCTATGCGCTGAATATGGCTGAATTGAATGGCTTGAAGAAGCAGGAAGCTGCGCTGATAGCGCAAAAGCAGGAACTGGAAAACGACATTGCGCGTTGGGATGACAAAGCTTACGTTACAGCGCAGGCAAGGGATCGTCTGGGATTCGTATTTCCAGGAGAACAGGCGATTCGTGTGGAACATCCCGAAGCGGTAACCGGCGAAACCACAGAAGATGCAAAAAAGACGGATGAATCGCAGAAAACCGTACTGCCTTGGTATAAGGAAATGGCGTATTCGTTCAAACAAGCCGACCAATCGGACGAAGTGAAATCGAAATCGAGGGAAACGTCCGAAAGTACGTCAACCGGTGAATCGGATGCGAATGGAACAAGCCAGGAATCCGGTGGCCAGCAGCAGACTTCACAAGACAACAACCAACAGCAATCAGGAGATCAGCAGGAGTGACACAGGGTATGACAATCAGCGAACAGGCCAAAACCTTGGCGAAGAAGGTTCTCGACCAGCCTGCCACCGAGCATGATATTGCTGTGGTCGAGCGTCAGCTGGGTCGTTACCCGCGTGGCATGGTGGCTGTCGGAGCACGTTGCGTGTGCGGCAGGCCTTTGGCTGTGGTCACGCGTCCGCTGCTGCCGGGAGGTGTGCCTTTCCCTACCACTTGCTATTTGACTGGCCCGGAAGCGGTGAAAGCCATCTCCCACATCGAAGCCGAAGGCAAGATGAAGGAGTACAACGATCTTTTGGCTGAAGATGACGATCTGAAAGCCGCCTACGAGCGTGCGCACGAACTGTATTTGGCGTTCCGGCATGAAATCGCCGTTGCTATGGAAGACAGCGAAGAGCATATCGAAGGCACCAGTGCCGGCGGCATGCCTGTTCGCATCAAGTGTCTGCACGCCTTGCTGGCGCAAACGCTGGTGATGGGTGAGGGCGCCAATCCGATCGGAGACATGGCATTGGAGGCGATTCGTCATGAATTCGACCCCAATGTATGCCGTTGCACGGTGGAAAACGAAGACTGAACCATATTCAGACAGAAAGAAGAAGCAATGAAATCCGTTACTGTTGCCGGCATTGATTGCGGTACGAACTCGATTCGTCTGAAGGTCTCCCGAGTCAGCGAAGACGGCGTTGAAGATATTGTTCCGCGTATTCTTCGTGTGATTCGCCTCGGTCAGGATGTTGATAAGACGCATCGTTTCGCCGATGAGGCATTGGAACGTGCCTACGCCGCTGCCCGCGAATTCGCCGAGGTGCTGAAAAAGCATCCGGTGGATGGCATTCGTTTCGTTGCCACTTCGGCCACTCGTGATGCTGAGAACCGTGAGGAATTCGAAGACACTATCGAGCAGATCCTCGGCGTGCGTCCGGAAGTCATTCCCGGTACGGAAGAGGCTGATCTAAGCTTCCTTGGTGCCACGAGCGTGGTTCGTCGCGACGTCGAAGCTCCGTATTTGGTGGTTGATTTGGGTGGCGGCTCTACGGAATTGGTGCTTGGCGGCGATGGTGTAAGCCATCCGAACACGCAGGTGCAGGCCGCGTTCTCCATGAACATTGGCTCGGTGCGTATGACCGAACGCCACTTGAAGAACGATCCGCCTACCGAAGCGCAGATTCAAGAGGCCATTGCCGACATCGACGAGCATATCGATGAAGCGTTCAAAACGGTTCCTGCAGGCAAAACCCGTACTATCATCGGCGTGTCGGGCACAGTGACTACCATGACCGCTCTGGCCATGGGATTGACCGAATACGACCATTCCGCGGTGGATGGTGCCAGCTGCTCGCTGGAAGACGCTTATGCGGTCGATAACAAGTTCCTTACGATGCCGCGCGAAGAGCGCCTGACCTACAAAACCATTCACCCGGGTCGTGTTGACGTGGTCGGCGGCGGTGCACTGGTGTGGAATCGTGTGCTCGCCAAAGTCAGCGAAGCGGCCTATGCCGACCATGGTCAGCATATCGACTCCTTCATGGCCAGCGAGCACGGTTTGCTTGATGGCATTGTGTTGGATTACGGCACGCGATTGCTTGCCGAACGTTAACGTGGCATAATGACTTGGGCGTCGGCTTGTTCGATGCCTTGCCGCCATGGCGAAACTGGTATACGCAACCGACTTAAAATCGGTCTCTTCGGATTGCGGGTTCGATTCCCGCTGGCGGCACCGAATGACGTTGTGAAATATTGCTGGATAGCACGTACGAAACAATCCGTTATTACACTGGCGGCATTGATAACCCCAAGTAGCCGACTGGAACGGAAAAAGTATGACGTCGAAAGATATCAAGCCAGTAATCGAACAGCCCGATACGGAAATTCCGCTGATGCTCTCCCAAGCGATTATCGTCGCAGGAGTTTTGGCTGTGGGCGAACTGGCTTGTTCTCCGCTGTATTTCTCGTTGTTGAAGGCGTCGTTGGCATTGATTCCATGGGCTATGGAAGCGGTGTTCATGGCAGTGGCGTTCACGTTCGTTGTGGGCTTTGCGTTGCTGTGGTGCGCCGAATCGTTTACGATCAAAATGCGTGAACGGTTTCGACCGTTCGCATATGCGATTGTTGGACTTATCGGTTACGGCGTGTGGAGTCTGCTGGTGTTCTCCGCCACCATCAATTCCGTGCTTGCCATGGTGGGGGAGAGTGTGCTCACCAATGGCCAGATTGGTGCGATTGCGTTGAATGGCGCAGCGCTTGGTTTCGTCGCCTTCCTGTTCGCCAAGTTACTTGACGTTAAACTCGGCAATCGTAAAACCACGGCCATTATCATGCTGGTGGTGGAAGTTACGGCCGCCATCATTGGTTTGATCATTATGATTCTCATGTTCCGTGCATTGTATGCAGCCTGAGCAAGGCACCTGAGAAGCAAGGCGACGATTGGTATGTTCAGTATTCTCGAAATGTTCAAGATAGGCGTTGGACCAAGTTCCTCACATACTGTTGGTCCGATGGTGGCGGCATGCAAATTTGTCGAATCACTTGAACATGCGGGAACGCTTGGCCGTGTGAGCCGTGTGCGTACGGTACTGTATGGATCTCTTGCGTTGACGGGTTTGGGGCACGGTACCGATCGCGCGACTGTGGCAGGTCTGGAAGGTAACATGCCGCAAACCGTCGATACGGACCATGTGAACATCATTCGTCATGAATGCGAGTCGAGTGGGGAACTGCTGCTGGCCGGTAAGCATCGCATCGATTTCGACTATGCGCATGATGTGGTGATGGACGTGTGGCATCGCTTGGCCGCACACCCTAATGGCATGCGTTTCCAGGCATTTGACCAGCAGAACAATTTTGTTGACGAACAGGTCTGGTATTCCATCGGTGGAGGCTTCGTACGGCAAGGCAATGCCGAGGATCTGATGATCGGCATTCATGAGCGTCCGCCGGTCGGAACGTCTTTCGCCGATCAGCAGAGTGATTCCTCACTTGATGACGGCTCGGATGTGCCATATCCATTCACGTCATGCGACGAACTCATTGCATTATGCGAGAAGCATCATATGAGTATCGCCGACATTGTGTGGGCCAACGAAACGGCCATGCAGTCGGCGGTGCAGGTTCGCAGCGAACTGGATAACGTGTGGCGGGTGATGCGTCGTTGCGTACAGCACGGATGCCACACGTCGCAGACCGTGTTGCCCGGCGGTTTGAATGCGCCCCGCAGGGCACCGAAAATGTATGCAAGGCTTGCCTCGAACAGTGATGTGCTTGCGCGAGACAAGAAACGCGCGGATGCGGTGCTCGAATCGTCGGATGCGGCATGGGTGGATTTGTTCGCTTTGGCGGTGTCGGAGGAAAACGCCGGCGGTGGGCGAATCGTCACCGCACCGACCAACGGTGCTGCAGGAATCATTCCGGCAGTGCTTCACTATTACTGGCATTTCGTTGACCATGCGAACGAAGAGGGTGTTATTACCTTCCTGCTCACTGCAGGCGCGGTAGGGTACCTGTTTAAACGCAATGCCTCCATTTCCGGTGCGGAAGTCGGATGCCAGGGAGAAGTCGGTACGGCATGTTCGATGGCTGCGGCCGGTTTGTGCGCGGTGATGGGCGGTACTCCACAGCAAGTGGAGAACGCTGCGGAAATCGGCATCGAGCATAATCTGGGGCTGACCTGTGATCCCGTGGGAGGTTTGGTACAGATTCCATGCATCGAACGCAACGCCATGGCTGCGAACACTGCCATCAACGCGGTTCGTATGGCCATGCTGGGAGATGGAACGCATATCGTGACCCTCGATCAGGCCATTAAAACCATGAAAGACACGGGCGAAGACATGATGTCCAAGTATAAAGAAACCTCAAAAGGTGGTTTGGCGGTCAATGTCGTTGAATGCTAGCGGTGGTTGGTGCTAGTCTAGGTGGCATTGTGCTTTTCAAGGAGGTTCACCATGGCATCTCAAATGCCCGTTGTCAATGTTGAGTTCGGCGATCGCCCGACCATCGAATTCCCGTCCGAGACCGCTCCGGCAGGTCTGAAGGTTGTGGAGCTGCTCGAGGGCAATGGCCCGATGGTTCGCCGCGGCGACACCGTCACCGTTAACTATCACGGTGTGGTCTGGGGCAAAGACACCCCGTTCGATTCCAGCTTCGACCGTCACCAGCCGGCCAGCTTCGGCATCGGTGTCGGCCAGGTCATCAAGGGTTGGGACCAGACCGTTCCGGGGCACAACGTCGGTTCCCGCTTGGTGGTATCCATTCCGCCGGAGTATGGCTATGGTTCCCGTGGCGTTCCGCAGGCCGGCATCGGCGGCGAAGACACCCTGGTGTTCGTGATCGACATCATCTCCACCCGCTGAAACTAAGCGGCATAGAGTAATTTCCAAGGTCAAGGAGGCAACATGGCCGAAGAAAAAACGCTTCTGCTGACGCAGGAAGCTTATGACAAGATGAAAGAAGAGCTCGCTTGGCGCGAAGGCGAGTATCGCGACGAAATCCTCTCCAAGGTTTCCGCGGCACGCGCCGAGGGCGATTTGAGCGAAAACGGCGGCTATCAGGCCGCTCGTGAGGCTCAGCGAGTAAATCAGGGCCGCATCGAGGAACTGACCGTCAAGCTGCGCAACGCGAAGATTCTGACCGCGCCCAAGGCCGGCGAAGTCGGCGACGGTTCTTTGGTGACGCTGGATGTCAACGGACGTGAAATGGTCTACGTGCTTGGCACGCGTGACCTGTCCATCGCCACGGACTACAGCATCATCAGCCCGGAATCCCCGATCGGCGCGGCCATCAACGGCGCTCACGAGGGAGACACGGTGTCGTATACGGCTCCGAACGGACGTGAGATTTCCGTGACCATCAAGGAAGCCAAGCCGCTCGCCTGAGTGATGTTCGTCATAAGCTGAATCTGATATTCCAGCGATATAAATACAAGGCTGATTCATCGAATACAACGGATGAACCAGCCTTTTCGTATATTTCGTCAAACTGCAATCAGATATGATCTGAACTTACGGCCATAGCTGCACGATCACCATGTAGATCGCCACCATATGGCATGCGTAACCGGCAACGGTGCCGCAGTGGAAAATCTCATGGAAGCCGAACACCTTCGGCCATGGATCGGGCTTACGTAGCGCGTATACGATGGCTCCGGCGATATAGCAGGCTCCGCCTGCGGCCAACAGCACCACAACCGCCGGACCGGCATATGGCGAAATCCAGAACAATCCCATGAATGCCACTCCGGAAACACCGAAAATAATATACACAATCACGTAAAGCCAGCGTGGGGCGCTGATCCAGATGACGTGAATGATGAGCGCCACGGTAGTGCAGATCCACATGCCCGCGATGATTGAATTGCGCCAGAACGGTTCGAGTGCAAAGGAGACCGGCGTATAAGTGCCTGCGATCAGCAGGAAGATATTCATATGGTCGATGCGTCGTAGCACATCCGTGACGCGAGGTGACCAATCGCCCAAATGGTAGCAGGCGGAATTGCCGAACAATACCAGCGAACACGTCATGAACACGGCGCAGGCCCACTTCAAACCGGTACCGTGTGCCAGGCAGATCAGCACGATGCCGGCCGCCAATGCCAGAGGAGTGGCCATGGCATGAATCCAGCCGCGCATCGCCGGCTTGGGGCGACCATGCACGTCAAGACGAATCTTACGTTCGATCTCCGCCGGAGTGATGCCTTCTATTTTCGCGGCACGAGCTTCGCCCTTGGCTATAGCCATTTTCGCCTTGCCGTCGGCCTTCTTGCGGATGTTCTCGGCCTTGTTGCGTGCCTTCACGCGAATAATATCGGCCTTGGCTTGAAGGGCCTGTTCGCGTGCCTCGGCGATGATCGCTCGTTTTTCCTCGATCTCTACGTCTGTGGGTTTCGCCATCTGTGTGCCTCCACTGTAAGTTACGGAACCGTAACCTACGTTACCGTAACTCATGGATATGTCAATATTGCTTTTCCTGCAATATGCGTCGTGTCGTGCAAAACCTCTGGTGTGATGCGTATGATGGAGCGCATGGCTGATTTCTCACATATCTTGACGACCCGTCCCGATTTCGATGACGAAGATCGTGAATGGCTGCATCATCTGGTCGCCGACTGGCAGGTGATCGCCGACCTGAGTTTTGCTGATCTGCTGCTCATTCTGCAAAATGGCGAGGGCAAATACATTATTGCCGAACAGTGTCGTCCATCCACGGTGATGAGCCTGAGGGCCGACGATGTGGTCGGCGACGTTGTCGAGGAGGAAATGAGCGCTGAATTGGATGCCGCGATGGCTTCCGAATCGGTGTTCCGTTCCACGGTGCTCCGCACTGTGGGCGAGTCCACGGTGTGCAATGTGTATGCGCCGGTGCGTCATAATGGCAAGACGCTGGGCTTGGTGGTACGTGAGACGAATATGGCCACCCGGGAGTCGAACGGACGTTACGAATCCGAAAGCATCAGCGCAGGTAAGCAGCTGTATGAGATGATTCCTCGCGGTCAGTTCCCATATCGTAATCCGATTATGAACCAGCGTCACAATGCGCGTGTGGCGGACGGCTTCATCGTGCTCACCGTCGAAGGTATCGTGCGATATGCTTCGCCGAATGCCATCAGCTGCTTCCGACGTTTGGGATCGGTCAGCACCATGCAGGGGGAGTATCTGAGCGAAATCGGCACCAAATTGCTGCGCGAGAACGATCCCGTGCTGGAAACCTTGCCTCTGGTGCTCAGTGGCAAAGCCGCCGTCGATTCCGAACTCGATGCCAACAAGTCCGCGGTGTCCATGCGTTCGCTGCCGTTGATGGATGCCAATGGCCGCGTTGGCGCTGTTGTGCTATGTCGCGACGTGACTGAGCTTCGCCGTCGTGAAAAGGAACTGCAGACCAAGGATGCGACGATTTCCGAAATCCACCATCGCGTCAAGAACAACCTTCAGGCGGTTTCCGCATTGCTGCGACTGCAGGCACGTAAGACCAAGTCCGAAGAGGTCAAGAAAGAGCTGAAAGAGGCGCAGCGTCGTGTACAAACCATCGCCATGGTCCATGAAGGCTTGAGCCAGACCGCCGATGAAATCGTCGATTACGACAAGGTCATTTCCAGCCTGTTGAAGATGGCGGTGGATTTGGCCACCATGCGTGACCAGCATATCGACATCGACTTCATCGGCAGATTCGGCATGATGCCGGCGCAGGATGCCACGCCGTTGTCATTGGTGCTGACCGAGCTGATCACCAATTCCGTGGAACATGGCTTCGAAGGTCGCAAAGAAGGTCATATCACGATTTCCGTGGGACGCGGTGGCAACAACCTCAATGTTGTGGTCGAAGACGATGGCACGGGCTTGGCCAATGAGGAGCATGATGGTATGGCACGTTCCTCCGGATCCGGTTTGGGAACGCAGATCATCAGCACGTTCGTCAACAACGATTTCGGAGGCACGGTCCGTTGGGAGCCCCGTCGTGGCGGTGGCACCCGAGTAGTACTCGATATGAAGCTGCGTGCGGCGCAGGAACGATAGGAAAGATACGAAAATGTCCGGTTGACCAGGGGAAGTCAACCGGACATTTTCGTTGTAAGTCGCTATTCGCAGAGCGTATGCAATGATGGATCTTTGAAAATTTCAGATCTGCATCTGCATGGCTTGGGAGCGGCGGGCACGCATGGCACGGCGCTTGAGCGCACGACGTTCGTCTTCGCTCAAACCGCCCCAAACACCGTAATCCTGATTGGTGTCAAGTGCGCACTTCAGGCACGCGTCAATCACCTTGCAGGTGCGGCAGACGGCCTTGGCCTCTTCGATCTGCTGATAGGCGGCGCCTGTATTGCCGACCGGGAAAAACAGCTCCGGATCCTTGTCGCGGCATGCGGCCTTGGCGCGCCAGTCAAAAGCACTGCTCATATAATCGCCTTCCTCTTGCCATGTACGGCATGTAAGTCCGTTATTCAGATAACCACGAATCGCGCGACTTTTCAAGAGTCTTCGCGAAAAGAATCCCACGAATCGTTAAAAACCTTGGAATTCCACGCACTGAATAGGGCATGCTTTGGCCTGTTGCATGAGCACGCCACGACCTGGGAGGGTATAGTCGTCGGCTGCGAACCCGTCCAGAATTGCGCCGGGAATGCCGAGCATCAGATCGTTGGAACGTTCTCCGCAGGGGAACGCCACACGAGTCGGACATCGGTCCAGCAGTGCGGAAATAGGTTTTTCCACCGCGGCAATCACTGTGATATTGGGATTGACCAACGCCTCACGCAATTCGTTCGCTTCAGGCGCAGAGGAAAAGGGATTAAGCGCTTCGTCCGCATCATCCACAATCCAGATGGTTCGCTTATGCGACGGTAAGGGTTTGCCGTCATCCGTCACCATGCCATGTTCGGTTTTGCGTGTGAAACGAATATTGGCGCAACCCGTGTCATATAGCCAGCGTGCGCAATGCAACAGTAGATTGGTTTTGCCGCTGCCGTAGGCACCGATGATGGCGATATTCTGTTGGCTCACGTCAAGAATGGCGGTATACACCAATACGCCATCGTCGGCAAGCGCAAAGGGAACGTTATGCCATGACTGGTTTGATGGGATGGAAAGATCGGATTGCGTTGCATGTTGCGTGAGAGGCTCGGAAAACAGGAGATCGGGGCGTTTGCAGGCGTGGAATCGTGCGGCCGTTCCAATATTACGGACAAGTCGGTTGACATCGCGGACCGCGCTGCATAGGAAAGGTGTGGTGTGTTGTCCGTCATTGCAATAGGCTGCACCGGGAATGCTGGGAGGAATCAGCGCTGCGTCACGTATGCCGATCAATTCGTTCGACTGCATTTGGTCTGTAACCCGTAAGCATATGCTCAGCGAGATATTGGCTTTCATGTCGGCATGGACTTGGCCCATGGGATATTGCGTGCAGACGATCAGATGCATGCCAAGGGAACGGCCAAGTGACGCAAGACGATTCAGCCGTTGCATATAGTCGGGCAGACGGTCTCGAAGCGCATGGAATTCATCGATGACCACAACCAGTCGTGCCGGAGGTCGGACCAATTGGTCGAATCTGGAAACACGTTCGGCGCTGACCAGAGCCTCACGACGCACCAATTCCTGTTCAATGGCATTCAACGCGCGAATCGCGTGGAACAAATCAAGATCGCAGACATTGCCAACGGTGTGGGGAAGATGTTCCAAAGCGTTGAATGTCGATCCTCCTTTGAAATCCAAAAACACAAAATGCAGATCATCAGGGCTGTATTGCATGGCGAGCGACAAGCACCAACTGATGAGCAATTCCGATTTTCCCGAACCCGTGGTGCCTGCTACCATGGCATGCGGTCCTGATCGTTGCAGATCCGTGCGAAACAAGCCATGCTCCGTGACTCCTATAGGGCAGGATGATGTGGAGGAAAGCCATGTTCGTGTGATGGTGCGCCAAGGCAGCGCGTCCTCGTCCAGAGCGTAGAACCGCTCGAAACACATATGGGGCATTGCGGCGAACGGCGAATGGCTGTTTTGCCTTGCGGTCTCCACCACCTTTGCATAGGTGGTGGAGACAGGTTCGTCATGCTGCTGCTTCTGATTGGAACGCAACGCCATGGATGCCAGAGACAACGCGCTGCTGATGAGTCCAGGAGCAAGCATGGCCACATATAGCCATTGCCGTTGCGCGATCATTATGACAAGCATGACAAGTTGCGACAATACCGGCGCGGCCCAGTTGATGAGCATCAGCCGATCCTCATTGAATCCATTGGTATGCTTGCGCTTGGTTTTGCTGTTCATGCCGTCATTGTGAACAGCAGTGGCGGATGGACGCAAGCGAGAATCAGGGTTGTGGTCGGAGGATATGGTTATCCACATCCTGACCACAACCCTCAGCTTTGCTGTTCGGCGAGCGTGCCTACAGTGCCAGCCCGATGGGTCCCCTTAGCCAATTCGGAGAACAGTTCGAGGTTCTTATCCTCGTCCAAGAGCACGCTTGAGCCGACACCATCAACGTAGTAGTCGGGATCGGTCCAATAAACGCTTCCTGAAATGCCTTGATCCCCAGAAGCGCTTTTGAACGCCAAAGCCATGCGCATCAGCGATGAGGTCGAAGCTTTCTCGTCCACGGTCACGGAGCTTAACGCCGCTTCCGCGACTTTCTTGACCTTGCCGAAGTTCAGCAGCGTATCCTTGGACGCGCCCTTTTTCACTATGGCGTTGATGACCTGGCGTTGACGGACTGCACGACCGAAATCGCCTTGCGCGTCCGCGTAACGCATACGAGAAAACGCAAGCGCGGTGGTGCCGTCGGCAGTATGACAACCGGCAGTCCAGTTCAACTGGGAGTACGGATCGCTTACATCCTGGTCGTAGCATAATTCGACGCCTCCTAAAGCGTCGACCACTTTGACCAGACCCCCGAATTGCACCATTGCCACGTGGTTGATTTTTTGCCCGGTGATGTCTTCGACTTCGTTAACCAGTTGTTTGCCGTTGTACAGTTGGGCGACGGCGTTGATTTTCATGTAACTCTGGTCGATTTCCACCAAGGAATCACGCGGAATGGAAATCAGTGAGGAAGGTCCGGATTTCGGTTTGGTGAGTACCAGAATGGTGTCTGTTCTGAAACCGGTCACGTCTCCCGCATCGCCAATGGTGCCTTCGCGTTCGTCGGAACCGAGGATCAGCCAGCTTTCGCCAGCGGTATCGGCTTTGTTCGTCAACCAAGACTGTTTGTTGAGCTGTCCATCCACCCAATTCCATGCGGAGAATATCGACAGTCCCAAGGCGAGAATCACAGCAAGGAAAAACGCGAGAATGACCCGCCCCATATGTCGTTTTCTGTGGGGGAGCACGGCTTTCGCAGTGGATTGGAATCCTGTTGTGCTATTGCCGGACAAAGGTTGTCTGGGCGTGTTCTGTCGCGTTGTTCGTGGCATGCCAGTGGGTATGGAGGAGGATCCTCGTACCTGCTGAGACGCACGGTGATTGTTCGGAGCTGAAGCAGGAGCAAACGATGCAGGAGACGATGATGCCGACTTACGTGGTCTGCTGGTGGAGTTTGCGGCAGGACGGAAACTCTGTGGAGCGCTGGAACCGGATGGAGTTACGGATGATGGTTGCGCTGTACGCCTGCTGGCGTGCGGGGCACTTGAGCGCGATGGCTGTGCGGCAGGCGAAAAACTCGGAATTGACGGAGAGCCGGATTGAGAAGGAATTGTGGATTTGTGAGGCTGTGATTCCGTCTTCTTCCGTCCTGCGGACGGGATGAAGCTCGGTGGTGCGGGCATGGGGTCCTTGCCGCCGTTCTCTTCACTCATACAATATCCTCCAAAAAGAAATCCGTTCCTACACCATTTACACCGTGTAGGAACGGATTCGGTGAAAGCGGTCTAGTTCTTTGCGGGAACGGCACAAACTGTCGCGTTGAGGTAACGATCGGCAAGTCCGATGTACTGCCCGGTAAGAGCGTCATGGATGGAGCCATCTTCCGGATCGACGGTGCCACCGGTGTTCGGATCGATAAGCGTGCCATCGGCTTGCGTGATCAGACCAGTGACCGGATCAGGCGTCTGTGCGGCTTCCTGGGAACCCGTGTTGTCAGTGCCCGTATTATCCGTGTTGTCAGTGCCATCCGTCGAATTATCGGAAGAACCGTCGGAATTGCCTGCGGTATTGGCATCCGTGTTCGCGTCGGATTCGTCGGAACCATAAATCGGCTTGTCCGCGCGCATCTTCTCCCATAGCGTCTCCGCCTCATCGGTCCAGACCGAACGATTCGGGTCCGACGGCGCGGATACTACCGGAACGGTCTGCGAATACAGGTTGGACAGATTGAAATCCTTGAGGCTCATGGCAAGACCTGCAAGCGCTGCGGTATCGGCCATGCCTTGCGAGATATAGAGTGATTGCAAGGCTGATTTCGCTAGCTGGTAGAGCTGTGCGGTGTCAGTAAAGAGGTTCTTGCTGAGCGCTTCGTTCATCAACTGTTTGATGAGGTATTGCTGTCTGGTTGTTCGTGATGTGTCGGATCCGTCTCCCAGACCATGGCGGGTTCGTGCGTACTGCGTTGCCTGGTGTCCGTCCAGATGGTGCAGGCCCTTGGTGAGTTGCAGGCTGGTGTAGGGGTCGTCGACGTCCTGTGGGATGCACAGGTCGACTCCGCCTACGGCATTGATCATTTTGACCAGTCCTGCGAAATCCACGACGATGAAGTTTTGAATGTTCAGTCCGGTGAGGCTGTTCACTGCATTCAGGGTGCAGCTTGCGGCTGAAGCGAGATCGCCGCCGGTCTGGTATGCGTTCGCGAAAATCGAGTTGAACATCACATTGTATTGCGCGGGAATCGTGCCGTTGGTCGTTTCGCACTGCGGTATGTCCACTAGGGAGTCGCGCGGAATGGAAACGAGATTGATTTTGGTGCGGTCCGCGGAAATCTGCGCCACCATTGTGGTGTCGGCCTGATGGTTGCCTACCACGTCGTCGAAGTTGCCTCCGACGGACTGGTTCTCTTCGCCATCGCGGGAATCCTGCCCGATGAGTACGAATTCGATGGGTTTGCCGGAGTTGGGATCGATGATCGAGGTGTTGGCGTCAAGTGAGCCTTGTCCGATGATTTCGACCGAATGGTCTTTGATGATGCCATTCACATCCAGCCATGTTGCGGCCGCTGCGGTTCCCGAGAACACCAGCATCGCCGCGATGACCGAAGCGACTATCGTCCTCGCACGATGCTGCACTCGATAGCCAAGGCTGTGACGCGGCTTTGCGTCTCGCAGTCCATTGACGTTAGGAAGCTTATCGCCGGCTGGTGATGTGGTCACGGTATCGCCTTCCTGTTTATACAAAAGATCACGCCATATCTCAACGCGTTCTAGAACATACCACTACTCTGTCATGGGATTATAGAGATGTTCCCCGATTTTCACGGATTCTGCTTCAGGCCCCCGTCGTTCTTGGAGGTACCATGTACCATATTTTTCTCGAATTATAGTGATTGACACGGCGGAAAACTTGACAAAAAGAAATTGCATGTGTGTAATTTAACACGACTAAAGTGCGCATACGTATAGCAGGGGAGGACGCATGTGGGGCGTGATCGACGAGTCCTCCGATAATCCGCTTGCGGAACTGTGGGGTCTGTTCAAAAGCGATGATGATGTTTCCTGGCAGCATAGGGCTTTATGTTCTCAGACTGATCCGGAAGCGTTCTTTCCTGAAAAGGGCGGATCAACCAGGGATGCCAAGCGAGTGTGCGCCCAGTGCGAGGTTCGTGAGCAATGCCTGAAATGGGCCATCGAGCATGATGAGCGTTTCGGCATTTGGGGTGGCATGAGCGAACGTGAGCGCCGTCGGTATAAGAAGGAACACAAGGAACGGACATAACGCACGGCACACCCTGTGCGTACACTTGAAATTATGAATTCTAACGCCAGCAGCGATATCCAGGGAATTGTGACCGATCTGCTCAACAGCAGGCCGTACTCCCATCGGCAGGATGCCGATTCATCCGTGGCTGCGGTGATTACCGCGCAAAGCGATCTACGTTTTTTCTCATCCACTTTTGCCGCGGTGCTCGCACAGCGTGTGCTTCCAGGCACTATTATCGTTGCGGATTGCACCAATCAGGTTGAGCAGCCTATGCAGATGACGTTTAGCGTTATCCCGTCGCCTGCCGGTGTGCTTACGGAAGTTCCCGAAAGCAAGACCATACGTGTCATTCTCGTAGGAGTGAAGGGTGCCTCTTCATTCATGAATGCCGTGGCTCGTGCAATGCAACAGATCGATCTTGACGACCGGGTCGGTGCTCTGTGGACATTGCATGACGATTCCAGGCCGGCCGATGAGTCATGCCTTGAGGTGTTGCTCGATGCTTGGAAAAACACGCCGACTGCGTCTTTGCTTGGCGCGAAACAGTTGGATTGGCAGGCGGAAAGCCTGCATAACGTCGGTTTGTATGCGGGGCACCACAATGTCACGTCTCTGGTGGTGGACGGTGAGCCGGATCAGGAACAGTATGATGGCCGGCAGGATGTGTTGGCTGTGTCGCTTTCCGGCGCGCTGGTTCCATTGGCCACCTTGCGTACTTGGAAGGGTGCCGATCCATGGTTCGGCACGTTCGCCGAATCCACGGACCTGTGCAGGCGCATCTGCCTGGGCGGTGGCCGTGTGGTGGTGGTCCCGCAGGCGCGAATCGCCCATAGGAGGGCAAGATTTGAAGGCGTGCGTTCCAAAAACGGCCAACCTGTTGAAGATGAGGAAGGCCGCGTCGATCCGTATCTTGCGGTACGCGAGGCGAATACGAAATACGCGTATACGGACGTGCATCGTTCTTGGTGGCCGCTGCTGTGGATCTGGTCGATACTGAAGGCGTTGGGACTGGCCGTGCTGTGCCTGACGCGCAAACAGCCATACCATGCCTGTTGCGAATTGGCCCTGCCTTGGCGTTCGTTGCTCCACTTGCCGGGCGCATGGAGGGCCCGTGCCCGATTGCGTGAGCAGAGTAGGGTCTCCTTGAAGGCATTGGCCGCATTGCAGACGACTCGTCAGCAGATCGGCCAATGGAACGATCGCAAGCGTGCGTTTCTTGACCAGCGTGGCACTGTGATCCTCAGCCCTCTTGCCAAGGCACATCTGCGTAAAAGGCTCATGCGCAGGTGGGGGCTTGCCATCGCATCGGCGGTGATCGCGTTCGCATGGATCGTCTTCCTATATTGGAATGTGCTTCGGAGCGTATTCTCCGGCGCGTCGATATATTCTCAAACGCTGCTGCCGACCGATGCCAGTTTCAGCCAGTTGGTGCATGCCGCCACCACGTCGTGGGCGTATACCGCGGGAACGGGAATCAGCGCCCCGAGCGCGCCTTGGCTGCTGGTGCTCATGGTGGTTTCCGTATTCACGGCTGGCCATGTTGCGACCGCAGTCGCCGTGGTGTTCTTCTTGTCCGCTCCTTTGATGGTGCTGTCGTTCTGGGCTTTGGCTGGAATCTTTACTCGGTCCGACACGGTGCGTTGCGTGATCGCGTTGGCATGGTTCGCCATCGCATTGTCGATGAACGTGTACAGCGATGCCGACGTGACGATGATGACGGTCATGGTGTTTCTTCCTGCGGCCTTCGCGTTTTCTTTCCGAGCCGTAGGCATGTACCGTACGGAAGATCTGGTCAATCCGCAGGCTTCCGTGCAGGCCGCGGCGCTTGCGGCATTGTGCTTTATTCCCGTCGTCGCGGCCGAACCGCAATTGCTGCTGCCGCTGATGTTGTCGTTCCTTGTGTTCCTGATGCTTGTACGCTCCCATAGAACGACGCTGCTGCTGATTCCGCTGCCGGCCGCTTCCGTATGCGCGCCCACATTGGTCAACACGGTACGTTTCGCAGGAGCAGGTACGTGGCGTCAGATTTTTGGCAGTGTGATATTGCCGTCGTCTGCGCATGATGGGCATCCGATGATCGCAAATCTTTCGGATATTGTTTCCCGTGCGTTCGGCGTTGCCGTATCCGGCGAGATTTGGCAGTATGTGGCTGCTGCAATGTTGGCATTGATTGTGCTTCTTGCCGCGGTATCGCTGTTCCTGCCATTCGTGCTTCGCGTGTCGCGTATGATGTGGGTCGTGGCGATCGCGGGTCTTGCCACGTCGCTGCTTTCCGCCGCGGTTGTGGTTGCGGTCGATGCGGATGGCGCCGTGGCCGGTTCCGTGCTTCCCGGCGTTTCATTCACGATGATGGGACTGCTGTCTTGCGTGTGCATGGTCGCAGGCGGTGCGGTGCAACGTTTCGTCATGCTGTGGCAGAGGCCCACCGGCGATGTCGAAGTTGAGAGGAATGGCGCTTCTACTGGCATTATTGCCGGGCGTGCGGCACGAATCGTGCTGGTCATGCTGATTGCGGCGTCGGTTGTGGCGAGTGCCGGTTTTGATTATGTCGCCAGAGACCATAACACGGTTTCGACCAGTGATTCCGGTTTGCCGATTGTTGCTTCCGACTATCTTGCGCAGGATGAGGCGAGGCGTGTGCTCGCAGTACGCGCGGATAGTGCCGGTTCCATCAGCTACAATGTGATGCGCACCCGCCGAGGTGATTTGATCGACAGCTCTCCGGCACAGCGTGTCGAAGTGGCGTTCGGACGTTCCGATGATGCGAACAAGGCCATCGCCAAGGATTGCGCGCAGCTGTTGTCGAACGCTGATTCCGACGCCGTCGCCGATTTGAGCGAGTTGGGATTCGGAGGCATCTATGTGGTGCGCTCCGGCGAAGACAAGGCGCAAAAGGAGATAACCGATCAGTTGAGTTCCAATATCAGCGCTTCCGATGGCACGCAGAATGTCGTAAGCACTGATGCGGGAACATACTATCGTCTCACCATCCAAGATACGGCCAAGCAGCATATCGACCGCAAGGGATATCGACAGGCTGAATCGAGTGTGTGGCGTCAGGCATGGCTGTGGTGCATGGGTATTGTTCTCGCAGCGTATTGCTTGGTTGCGCTTCCGCGCATGAGGCGTCACGGTCAGGAGGAAGCATGAGCAAACATTCCCGTTCCAAAACGGTTTGGCGTGTAATTCTGGCCATAGTGTCGGTGTTGGTCATTGTCGCACTGGCGACCGTGGCCGTAATCTACCGCCCGACTTGGATTCATGCGGATTCGCCGGTAACGCAGCGTTCATCCGTATCCCGCACCGTCAGTCCGCGTCAGCTGGAAACATATTGTCCAGCACGAATGACGATAGCTGATACTGATGTGTATGGAGACAGCGAATATCAAGCGTCCAACGGCAATATCATGTCGTCGGCGCGTTATGCGTCCTTCGGTTCGGTGTTCCGCTCTTCCGTAGGGCTTCTCGGAGCTGATGAAGCCACTTCGTCATTGGTGTTGAACAAGGATGATGCCGGATCGGATGATGATATTTTCATGGCGTCCGGCACGGTCGATGACGGAGCCCAATTGCAGAATACCCGATTGCTGTCGGCTTCCGATGGAACGGGAGCGGCCTCTTCGGTGATGTCTTGGGCTACTGAGGGAGATTTGAAAGGCGTTTCCGCTGCTTCCTGCGTCGTTCCGGCTTTGAAGCAGTCGCTGATGGTGTCGGGCACCAAAACAGGCATGACCCAGCAGCTGGTCGTGGCCAATCCGTCGGCTAAGGCCACGTCGGTGAACATCAAGGTTTGGGGATCCGACAAGTCGGGTGCTTTGGCATTGTCTACCGGTTCGACGTTGACGGTTGGCGCGGGCAAGGAATCTGTGCTGAACCTTGCCGCAGCAGCTTCCGGGCAGGATGCTTTGTACGTTACCGTGTCCAGCGTGGACACGCCCGTTGCGGCCGTGGTGCGCACCATAGCCATGGATGGTCTGGTTGCAAAAGGATCGGATTATGCGGTTCCCAATACTGTTGCCGCAAAAACATTGGCGATTGACGGACTCACGGAAGGCGATGCCGTCAACCTGTATGTGTATCCGTCTCGGCAGGCCGACGTCACCGTATCTTGGACGGATGACCAAGGTCTGAAGAAAACCAATCAGCAGACGCTCGAATCGAATCGCGTTTCGGTCATCGACCTGGGTTCGGTTCCCAAGTCGGCGACCGGACTTACCATCAGCGCCAGCGAGCCGGTATCCGTCGCCGCGAAGATCACCAATGATGGCGATGATGACCAGGCTGATTTCGCCTTGGTCAACGCTTCAGTGCCGATGAGCGTCTCCGCCATGGCCGTGCCCGACCATGCCACGGCTCAAGTGGGCATCACCAACATATCGGGCGATGAGCGCACGGCAACATTGACGTCCTATAACAGTGTCGGAGATACTGTTGACCAGCGCGAGATTGCTCTCCAATCCGGCGCTTCGACAACGGTTGATCTGGCGGATATCAACGATGGAGACGTTGCCGCCGTAAGCTTTGCCGATCCGGACCAATCAATGGTGTGGAACATCCGTATCAGCCAAAAAGACGTATCGGATGCGAAACTGGCCGGAGTGTCGATTATCGGCGCAACGGATCTGAAGGAAGCCCGCGAGCAGGTGCTGGCCAACCAGAACATGACCGTCGTGCGTTGATCACATACCCCAATCGGGGTCGATCTCTTCGGGACGGCGTCCATACAGTTCCGCCAAGCGCAACACCACTTCGTCGCGGATGGCGAATTGCAGGTCCATACGGCTTCGCGCATGCGATTGCAAAGGCATACGGTACAGCACGACGCGCGGCGGAATGCCATGTTCCGCGGGGAAAGACTGCGAGCCCAAGTGCGCAGTGGCCTCCCAAGGTGCCGGGTCGGATGGCGGAACATCCTCGACCGCAAACTGTACCGGTGCCACCAGTTCGGGCCATGCATCGTTGAGCCTACGGATCTGAGCCACCAGCATGTCGTCGAACATACCGCTTCTTGTACGATAACGTGGAAGTCTGGTACCGAACATGGGAGTGCGGGTCCCACGACCATGACGGTTTCTATACACTGTTGATTCCCAAGGCAATTGATACATGGCTTCTACCATATCAGGGCCTTGCGCGAATCATGCGATAGCATATTGTTCATTGCATCGACACAGGAGGAAACGATCATGACGGATATTTCCGTGCCCTGTTGGAACGACGTGGATATCGAGGAATTGTGCAATGGAGTACGCCTTATCGCCTTCGATCTCGACAACACGTTGGCAAGGTCGAAAAAGCCAATGAAGGACGACATGGCCGAATGCTTCTCCGCATTGACATCGTTGATTGATGTCGCGGTGATCACCGGTGGCAAGTATGCATTGCTGAAAAGTCAGGTGGTGGAACGGTTGACAGGTCAAGCCAATCGGTCGCATCTGCATCTTATGCCGACCAGCGGCACCCGATACTACCGTTGGGGCGGATCGGATTGGGCGCCGGTCTTCGCCCATGACCTCAGCGCGGATGATCGTGCGAAAGCTTACGAATCGTTGGAACGCAATGCGCGCGAACAGGGTATCTGGCTCACGCACGTTTGGGGTGAACGTATCGAGGATCGTGGCAGCCAGATCACATTCTCCGCATTAGGGCAGCTTGCGCCCATCGAAGCCAAGGAGGCGTGGGATCCAACCAACGAGAAGAAGAATCGTCTGGCACGAGCGGTTGCCGCCGATCTACCGCATTTGGAGGTACGGCCGGGCGGCGCCAGCAGCGTCGATATCTCCGAAAAAAACGTCGACAAGTCGTTCGCTGTTCGAGAATTGGCCGATATTCTCGGCATTACGGTGGCGCAGATTGTTTTTGTGGGAGACCGTATGGATCCGGATGGTAACGATTATCCCGCGGCAAAGGCAGGCACCAGGGCGGTGAAGGTTACCTGTCCGAACGATACCGTGAAATTGTGCGGTGGAATCATCGCCAGTCTATCGCGATAGAACCTGTTGGGAGGTTTCGCATGAACTCAATGGCGAGGGCATGCTCGATGGTGGTTAATCTGCTGTTTCCCCGGGGCTGCGCCGGGTGCGACAAACCGGATGAAGTGCTATGCGAAGCTTGCAGGGCATTGTTTTCCCAGCCGACCGCACAGTCGTTTGACGGTGTGGCGATGCAACGCTGGTTCGCATGCGGATGGTACTGTGGCACGGTCAGAAGGGCGGTTCTCGCGTGGAAGGATCACGGCGACGAGGAATGTGACCGTGCGTTCGCCGATGCGATATGCGCCCTTGCAAAAGCGTCTGGCGTTATTGACTTCGTTCGTGATAGGCATGGTTCATGCCATGATGTTGTTGTGGTTCCCGCGCCTTCGTCTCCCGCTTCAATACGTCGTCGCGGACGTAAACATATGATGCCGATCGCCAAACATCTGGCAGGTTTTCTACGGGAGGAAACAGGCTGCGAGGTGACGGTGCGTGACGCGTTGGAGAACAGGGGGGTCAAAGGGAAATCAGTGCAGACCAGCGGTGCGGCGCAACGGTCGCAACGTTTGAAGGGGCATGTTTCGGTGTGTCCTTCGGTTTCCTTGCGCAATACGATGGTGATTCTGGTGGATGATATTGTCACGACCGGTGCGACCATGCGCAGTTGCGTCGAAACGATGCGGAAGGAGGGTGCTACGGTCGTGACCGTGCTTGCTTTGGCTCACACTCCGGCGGGAACGCAGAAGGTTGGCCCAACGCAAGCATGGTCACGCACGCAAGTGCAGTGACGTGAGAAATCCTCTATTCGTCATCCGTAACATGGTATTTCGGCAGAATGATTTCAAAATCGGCTCCACGCGGGTCATCGACGACCCTCACCGAACCACCGTGCAACTGGGCGGCCCAACGTGCGATGGACAATCCCAAGCCGGTTCCGCCCGATTCGGTGCCCGGACCTGTTTTTCCTTTGACGAAACGGCGGAAAATGTCGGAACGCGCCTCTTGCGGAATCTGCGATCCGAAATTGACGACATTGGTGACGATGGTGCCGAAATCCTTGTTTTCGTGTGCTTCGATAAGCACCGTGGTATTGTCCGCGGAATGCTTGAGCGCGTTCGCGATGATATTGGTGAACAGTTGGCGCAGGCGGTCCTGATCGCCTGCCATCTCGATATCGTCGGGCACATGCATTTCGATGTCATGCGCATGCCCGGCATCGGCGATTTCCAAAGGTTCCACGGTTTCGTCAAGAAAATCGGCGAAATTGAACATTTCGATTTGCAGGCTTGCCGCGCCGGCTTCCATGCGGGAAAGATCAAGAAGGAACGCGATCAGATCGGACAGGCGGTGCGTCTGATTGAGGATGCTTTCCAGATTTGATGGCGTAGGGTCGATCACGCCATCCGCCATGTTTTCGACCATGGCTTGAAGCGCTGATACGGGCGTGCGTAATTCGTGGCTTACGTTGGCTACCATGTCCCGGCGCATCTGGTCGGCATGCTGAAGCTCTTCCGCCATTTCGTTGAAGGTGAGGGCGAGCTGGCCGACTTCATCGCGACTATTGGAGTCGACATGGACGCGCACGGTGTAATCGCCTTCTGCCATCGCTTCGGCGGCGTCGCGCATTTGGCGCAGGGGAGAGGTGAGTCCTCTGGAGAAGAAATATGTGATTCCTAAAGCCACGGCGAGGGTAATGGGCATGGCGATCCATACGCTGAGCCCTACTTTGAGCAGGAACCACGCCATGATGAACGCAATGGCGGTGGAGATGGTGATCAGAACGCTCAATTCAATTTTGAGCGATGAGAACAAACCAATAGGACGTTCGGTTTCCAATGGATTCACCGAACGCCCTGGTTTTGTATCGGTAGTACGCATACCACCGAATTTTAGCGCATTAGTCTTGGACTTCTGGCGGTTCGAACGCGTAACCGACGCCATGCACGGTACGAATGGTCTTCGAACCGAGCTTATGGCGCAATGCCTTGACGTGCGAATCGACGGTGCGAGTGCCGGAAGCATCCACCCAATCCCACACTTCCTCGAGCAGTTTCTCGCGAGTGAGCACGGACTTCGGCTTGCGGGCCAGCGTGGCCAGCAAATCGAATTCCGTAGGGGTCAGGTGCACCTGCTTGCCATTGACGGTGACGATACGTTGCGCGGGATCGATGACCAAGGAGCCGAAATCGAGAAGCTTCTCGTTTTCGGAGTTTTTGGCGATGACCTTGGCACGATCTACACGGCGCAGCAACGCCTTGCAACGGGCGATGAGTTCGCGCATGGAGAACGGCTTGGTCATGTAGTCATCGGCTCCGGCACCGAGGCCGATGACCTTATCGGCCTCGTCGTCTCGTGCCGTCAGGATCAGCACTGGCACAGGGCGCTCCGCCACGATGCGTTTCGTGGCCTCAAGACCATCCATCACGGGCAACATGATGTCCATGATGACCAGATCCGGACGCAACGTAGTCGCGGCCTGAACCGCACTGGCGCCGTCGGATGCCACGCGCGCCGTCCAGCCTTCCGCTGTGATGCGCTGCGCGATGGCAGTGGCCAGTGTCGGCTCGTCTTCGACCACCAGAACGGTGCGTGGAGCCGTTGTGGGCTGTGCTGATGAGTTGAGCATAGCTTTCCGCCTTTCTCAGAGTTCCGGCTTCAAGAATACTGCGCCCAGTGCCGGAACGGTGATTTTCGCGGACCAATCACGTGAATGGTATTCGCCTTCGATCGCTTCGACCGTGCCATTGTGAATGCCGGAACCGCCGTAGATCTCATCATCCGTGGTCAGCACTTCGGTCCATTTGCCGCCCTTGGTGAGCGGTACCTGATAGTCGGTCCATGCCTCGCCGGAGAAGTTCACCACAACCACCATTTGCTCTCCGTCCTTGCCGATACGCACGAAGCTGAGCGTGTTGTGATCGGCGTCATCGCTGGTGAGCCACTGGAAGCCGGCCGGGTCGAAGTCTTGGCTCCAAAGTGCAGGGGAAGCCTTGTACAGCGTGTTCAAATCCGCGACAAGCTTTTGCACACCCTGGTGGTCCGGCCATTCAAGCGCGGCCCAATCCACGGAACCGTCATGATCCCACTCGCCGTACTGGGCGATCTCATTGCCCATGAAGGTGAGGTTCTTGCCCGGGTGGGCCCACTGGTAGGCGAACAGCGCGCGGACACCGGCATACTTCTGCCAATCGTTGCCCGGCATCTTGCCGAACATGGATCCCTTGCCGTACACAACCTCATCGTGGCTGATCGGCAGCACATAATGCTCCGAATAGGCGTACACCATGGAGAACGTGATCTCGTTGTGGTGCCACTTGCGGTTAATCGGCTCCTCATGCAGATACTGCAGGGTGTCGTGCATCCAACCCATGTTCCACTTGAGGCCGAATCCCAAACCACCGGCGTCGGTCGGCGCGGTGATGCCTGGGTAAGCCGTGGATTCCTCGGCGATCATCATGATGCCTGGATTGTTCTTGTATGCCGTGGCGTTGGCTTCCTTGAGGAAGTCGATGGCTTCGAGATTCTCGCGGCCGCCGTAGATGTTCGGATGCCACTGGCCGGCCTCACGGCTGTAGTCCAGGTACAGCATCGAGGAGACCGCGTCCACACGAAGCGCGTCGATATGGAACTCATCCAGCCAGAAGCAGGCGTTGGCCACCAGGAAGTTACGGACCTCGCGACGTCCGAAATTGAACACGTACGTGCCCCAATCCGGGTGCTCGCCACGAGTCGGATCCGGATCCTCATACAACGGCGTGCCGTCGAAGCGGCCCAGTGCGAACGCGTCCTTCGGGAAGTGGGCCGGAACCCAATCCATGATCACACCGATGCCGGCCTCGTGCAATTTCTCAACAAGATACTTGAAATCGTCGGGGCCGCCCAAACGCGAATCGATCGCGTAGTAGCCGGTCACCTGATAACCCCAGGATCCTGCGAACGGATGTTCCGCCAACGGCATGAACTCCACGTGCGTGAAGCCTTCCTTCTGCACGTAGGGAACCAGCTTGTCGGCAAGCTCACGGTAGTCGTTCACGTCCTTGCGCCAGCTGGAGGCGTTCACCTCATAGATGCTGACCGGTCCGTTATGCGGGTCGCTGGCCGCGCGTTCGGCCATCCAATCGGCATCATCCCATTCATGGGTGGATTCGACCACGATGGATCCGGTGCGCGGCGGAATCTCGTGGGAGCGCTCCATCGGATCGGCCTTCATGGTCCATTCGTTATTGGCGTTGAGGATTTCATACTTGTAGATTTCGCCGGCCTCAATGCCTGGGATGAACAGTTCCCAAATGCCGGAAGAACCAAGTTCGCGCATGGCGTGGGTACGTCCGTTCCAGCCATTGAAATCGCCGACCACGCGCACGGCATGCGCGTTTGGCGCCCATACGGTGAACGCGGTGCCAACCACCTGCTCGCCATCTACGCCTTCAGAAGAACCCATCGGATCGTCATAGCGGAGCACATGTGCGCCAAGTGCCTCCCACAGGCGCTCGTGACGGCCTTCGCCGAATAGATACATGTCCATCTCGCCGATGGTCGGCAGATAACGATAGGGATCGTCAGACACCACAACGGAACCGTCTTCATACTCCGTGCGAATACGGTAGTCTGGCACGCCGTACCCCTCTTCTGCTGCGGCGGCGGGAACGAGTGCCATGAAGACGCCATTGTATTCATGGATTGCGAGCGTTTGACCTTGTTCAGTGATAATCGTCACGGATTTTGCCAACGGACGCAAGACTCGGATCGTGACGACATCCGCATGCTTGCCGGAACCGAGGTGCCCGCCGAGCACCTCGTGAGGATTGTAGAACGTACCGTTGCTTACTGCATCCAGTGTGCCCTGGGGAACAGGAACAGCAACGACATCTTCATTGATCTTGGATTCTGTAGCCATGGCAAAAGTGTAAGCATGAAACGGAAGAAAAGTGGCCCGTGTCGCGCCTATTTTCCCGTTTTTCAAGTGTTTTTGGCCAAGTCCACCCCTGATGGCACAATAATTCGGGTTTTGTGTAAGCTTTTCACGGAGGATTCATGGGTTACAAGGTCGGCGACATGGTCGTCTATCCACGTCACGGCGCTGCGAAGGTGGAGGCCATCACCGAACGGACAGTCAAGGGAATCACCCGCGAATATCTGCAGCTGTCGGTGCTTTCGTCTGACGGTCTGGTCATCAACGTTCCTGTTGATAATGCCAAAAAGGTTGGTGTGCGAGATATCGTCGACGCCAACGAAGTGGCCAAGGTGTTCGAGATTCTGCGCACTCCGATCATTGAGAAGGAGATGAACTGGTCTCGTCGCTACAAGCTGAATGTCGAGAAGATCGCCACCGGCGATGTCAATAAAATTGCGGAAGTGGTGCGTGACCTTGCGCAGCGTGATGTTGACGAGCATGGTCTGTCGGCTGGTGAGAAGCGCATGCTTACCAAGGCCCGTAGCATTCTGACTTCCGAGATTTCGCTGTCCGAACACCTTGATGAAGCCGAGGCCCAGCGTTTGCTGGACGTGAACCTTGGGTATGAGCCGGCCCAGCCCGGCGATGAGGAGCATCATACCGAGGCTCCCGAGGAGGCTGCCATGGATACGCTGGCCCGAGTTGAGGCCGAAAGCAAGAAGTCCAAGAAGAGGTAAGGCGTTTCATGCGTATCGGTCAGGGTTTTGACGCTCATCGATTCGCATCTCACGATGCAGGCAAGCCGTTATGGCTTGCCTGTTTGCGTTGGGAGGGCGATGGCATCGAGGGCGATTCGGATGGCGATGTCGCCGCTCATGCGTTGATTGACGCATTGCTTTCCGCGGCCGGTCTTGGTGATATCGGCACCTTGTTCGGTGTCGGCTCGCAGTCCGATGGCGCGGGCAAGCATGGCGCCGAAATGTTGCGGACCACGGTCGATTATCTGAACGAACGTGGTATGAAGCCAGTGAGTGCCAGCGTGGTCGTGATCGCCAATCGGCCGAAAATCGGAAAACACAGGGAAGAAGCCGAACGAGCGTTGTCTGAAGCCATAGGTTGTGAGGTGTCCATGACCGCCACCACAACGGATGGCATGGGATTCACTGGTTCGGGCGAAGGCGTCGCCGCGATTGCCGATGCTTTGGTGGAACCTGTTGATCCATCGACTCGTCAGGCAGTCTGATTTCGCCCGCTGACGGCTTTCCGATACTTCTTTCTGCTACTTTCTTTTGAAGGATTCAATAGCCTTCGCAACCGCCCAAAACAATGTCGAAATTGTCACGATGATGAAGCTCGGGGGAGCGGGGAACATGGCGGAAATCACGAGCCCTCCCCAAATCGAAATCAGGCAGATCACCGTGGCGACGACCATCGCCTTGAATGGTGAGCGGGCGATGATGTTGGCGGTGGCGGCGGGGGTGATCGCCAACGCGAAGATCAGCAATGTGCCGACTGCGGGAACGGCAATGGTAATGACGCCGGCCATAATTGTCATAAAGCAAATGTTCATGAAACCGACGGGCACGCCTTTTGCCTGTGCCACCTGCTCGTCAAGCGAACTGAACAATAGCGGGCGGTAGATCACTGCCAGAACAGCCAAAAGCAGCACGTCGAAAATCGCGAAACCAATGATCTGACCGTCGGTGATCGTCAGAATCGAGCCGAACAGAATCGACTGCATCTGCTGCGAAGCCGAGCTTGACATGCGTGCGAAAAAGAGACCAAGGCCGGTGGCGAAAGCGAGTACGGTTCCAGTGGCGATCTCACGCTGTGAAGCCTTCTTGCCAAGCGCGCCGATCACCAGTGCTCCGCCGAGAGCGAACACGCCAAGACCTGCGGAAACAGGCAGGCCGAGCAATACGGCTCCGGTGGCACCTGGCAGTCCGATATGTGCCAAGGCGTGGGCTGCGAATGTGGAATGTCTGGCGATGGTGAAATAACCCATCACGCCGGCTGCCAATGCGATGCACAGGCCGGCGAGAAACGCGTTCGTCATGAATGGGGCGTTGAGCGTGGAAACCCAATCCGGGTCGAAAGCGAATACGGTACCGTCCATGCTCAGTCCTCCTGCGTGGTGTGGCTGTGATGGTGAAATTGCGCGATTTCTTCTGGAGCATGCGCATCGATGCTCATGTTTTCAGACTCGTCCTCGCTTGGCGTCACGAACATATCTCCTTGCGGAGTGGTGACCACCTGTACGGTCGTGCCATATAAATGCGTGAGTAGATGGGAATCCAGCACCTCGTTCATGCCTGCATAGTGTGGATGTCCGTCAAGCAGATAGACGGCTCCAGTGAGGATGGGCAGAAGCATATTAAGGTCGTGCGCCACCACTTGGATGGTCATGCCGAGTTCGCGGTTGAGTTTGGCGAGTACGTGCACAGTGGCGCGTTGACTCGCCAGATCAAGGTTGGCGAGAGGCTCGTCCAGCATCAGCAGTTTCGGGTCATCCACGAGCGCCTGCGCGATGGCGACCCTTTGGCGCAGTCCGCCCGAAAGTTCGGATAGGCGATAATTCGCTTTGTCTTGTAACTCGACGAAGTCCATGGCCTTGCGGGCTTTCTCGCGAAGTGTTTTGGTGACGGGATGAATGCCGAATCGAGTTCCCGTCAAGCCGAGAAGCACCGACTGTTCCGCGGTGATGTTCGATTCGATGTCGGATGCGTAGCTTTGCGGCACGTAGCCGATGCGCCGGTTTGCGGAGCCTGCAGGCTGTCCGAGTACCTTGATGCTGCCGTGCGCGGTTGGAATCAATCCCAGCTCGGCCTTCATCATGGTGGTTTTGCCCGCGCCGTTGGTACCGACGATTGCGGTTACCGAGCCTTGCGGAATGCTGAACGTGCCGTGTTGCCAGATGACGTGACCGCCTCGTTTGACGCAGGCGTCGTCGAATTCGATGCAGGCAGGTGTCTCGTCGTGCATGGCTTCTCCTTGATTTGAATGCACGTACATACTCGCAAATAGTGTTGACAATCATTCTCAATAAGGATTGTCGTTGAAACCGTCGTAACGATCAGACGAGAGGCTTTGCGTAAAAAGCAAAACGTCAGGCAAACAAAAAAGACCATCCCGCATTCAGTTGGACGCAGGATGGTCTTGGCAAAAGCGATTACCGATCGATTGTTCGGCAATCGCTTTTGCCGAACAATCATTTCACCGGATTTGGTTGCGGCGCATCGTTCGATCCGTTCGTTGTCTGATCGTTGTCTTGCGTCGAGGAATCTGCGGTTGATTCCAAGGAATCCGCGTTTTCCGACGTGCTGTCGGAACTTGTTGCATCCTGATCGTCGGCATCGGATTGTTCATCGAACATATCGGTCAACGACAGGATAAGAGCGCGGATCCACGATGTCAGGCTGGTGTAATCGGAGGGCATCTGTTCGCTGACATCAAGCACGGGAACGTCGGATTTGTAAGCAATGCCGGTCAGCGTGTTCGTGGCGTCGCTTGTGGATTGTGTGTCGTTGATCAGCACCTCGACTTTATGCTTTTCCAGCAATTCCTGAAATTCCTGAAGATCGGTGGGGGTTGGCTCGGAATTCATGCTGGACGATTGCAGATACCCCTCCGGCGTGTTGTCGGTGAACCCCATGTCGCTGAGCAGATAGTAGGCCACTGATTCGGTGGCGGCGTAGGAGACGTTCTTATGCGAGTCGCTGAACGCCTTCATGTCCTTTTCTATTTTCTTCTCCCGCCTGTTCCACGCGGTGAGTTTGTTGTTGAAATATTTCTTTTGCGCGGGCATGATGCGGCTATATGTGTCGGCCAATTCCTTGGCCATGGCGTTTCGGGCGTCACTGGAGAACCATAAATGCGGATTGTCTCCCTCGACGGCGCCCACCATTTGTGCTGCGGAAACGGAAACCATGGTCTTACTGAGGTTCTTGGTGGCCCAAGTGTCATAGCCGGCACCATTGGACACTACGACCTGTGCCTGCTGAAGTTTGTCGATATCGTCGGTTTTCGGCTCGAAATCATGCGCATTGACATCGGTTGAAGAGAGAACCGACGTGACCTTCACATGGACGCCACCGATCTGCTCGGCAAGAGAACCCCATTGATTGACCGAGGCGACCACTTCGATTGGAGTGATCTGTTCGGTTGGGGTTTCGGAGTCGGCGGAGGCGTCATTCTCCTGCGAAGTTGACCCTCCGGAACATGCTGCCGTGCCGAACGCCACGCAAAGCGCGATTCCCGCAGCGAAAGCGCGTAACAAAGAACGTTTGTGCAAGCGCATGTCGATTGCCCTCTTCCTGAACCGCCCTAATCGTGTTCATCTCATAAATACGTGTGCGACTTACGACTGAAACCAAGATAGCCTACGATACATGCAAATGCCAATACAACAATGAGACAACGAAAAGGGGAGTGGCCGGCATGGCGGTGAAAATCGATGGAAAGATGGTGTCCGCGCAGATCAAAGCGAATCTCGCCGAGCGAGTCGCAGCGCTGAAAGAGCAGGGGGTTAACCCCGGTCTTGGAACTATCCTGGTTGGTTCCGATGCCGGATCCGTCAAATATGTTGCCGGAAAGCATGCCGATTGCGCTGAAATCGGTGTGAACTCCATTAAGAAGGAGTTGCCTGCCGACGCAACATTCGAACAAATCGCCGAAGTCGTACAGGAGCTTAACGCCGATCCTGCCTGCACCGGCTACATCGTGCAGTTGCCGTTGCCGAAGGGCATCGACGAGAACGCCATCATCGATCTGATCGACCCCAAGAAAGACGCCGATGGTATGCACCCATATAATCTTGGCGAACTCGTGTTGCATGCGCGCGGCGAGATCACTACTCCGCTGCCATGCACTCCGCGAGGCGTGATCGAACTGCTCAAAGCCTACGACATTGACCTGGACGGCAAAGAGGTCTGCGTGCTCGGCCGAGGCATCACCATCGGCCGCACTATTGGTCTCATGCTGACTCGCAAGGCGGTGAATGCCACGGTCACGCTGTGCCATACCGGCACCAAGGACGTGCGCGAGCATATGCGTGAGGCCGATATCATCGTTGCGGCCATGGGCTCCGCCGGTTTCGTCAAGCCGGAAGATATCAAGGAAGGCGCGGTGTTGGTCGATGTCGGTGTTTCTCGCGTGTTCGACGAGGAGGTCGGCCGTTATCGCGTGAAGGGCGATGTCGATAAAGCCTGTTATGAGAAGGCCTTGGCATACACGCCGAATCCAGGCGGTGTAGGCCCTATGACCCGCGCCATGCTGCTGGAAAACGTGGTCGAGATGGCCGAGCGTCAGCTGTAATTGCGCTCTGTGTGTGAAAATATGAAGTAATTTCGGGCGTGTCGCGGGTTGCGGCACGCCTTTTTTGTGCATGGTCCCATGTAAACTTACGCCTTGCGTGTGTTATATCGCACGCACATAATTGAAGACCGATTTTATCCACCCACTATTTGTAAGAAACCAAATTAATGGCAGAGAACAATAACGAAGTCGCCAAGGTCGCCATCAACGACATCGGCACCGAAGAGGACTTCATCAAGGCAGTCGATTCCACCATCAAGAACTTCGATGATGGTGATCTGGTCGAAGGTACCGTCGTCAAGGTCGATCACGACGAGGTCCTGCTCGACATCGGCTACAAGACTGAGGGTGTCATCCCCTCCCGTGAGCTTTCCATCAAGAAGGACGTTGATCCGGACGAAGTCGTCGAGGTCGGCGACACCATTGAGGCCCTTGTCGTCACCAAGGAAGACAAGGAAGGCCGTCTGATTCTGTCCAAGAAGCGTGCACAGTACGAGCGCGCTTGGGGCGACATCGAGAAGATCAAGGAAGCCGATGGCGTTGTCGAAGGCACCGTCATCGAAGCTGTCAAGGGTGGCCTCATCGTCGACATCGGTCTGCGCGGCTTCCTGCCGGCATCCCTGGTCGAAATGCGTCGCGTCCGCGACCTGTCCCCGTACATTGGCCAGACCATCAAGGCCAAGATCCTCGAGCTCGACAAGAACCGCAACAATGTGGTGCTCTCCCGTCGTCAGTACCTCGAAGAGACCCAGTCCGAAGTGCGCGAAACCTTCCTGTCCCAGCTCAAGAAGGGCCAGATTCGCGAAGGCGTCGTGTCCTCCATCGTCAACTTCGGTGCATTCGTTGATCTGGGCGGCGTTGACGGCCTGATCCACGTTTCCGAGCTGTCTTGGAAGCACATCGACCACCCGTCCGAGGTTGTCAAGGTCGGCGACAAGGTTACCGTCGAGGTGCTCGACGTTGACCTCGATCGTGAGCGCATCTCCCTGTCCCTCAAGGCTACCCAGGAAGATCCGTGGCAGCGCTTCGCTCGCACCCACGTTCCTGGCCAGATCGTCAAGGGCAAGGTCACCAAGATCGTCCAGTTCGGTGTCTTCATCTCCGTCGAAGACGGCATCGAAGGCCTCGTGCACATCTCCGAGCTGGCCAACCGCCACGTGGAGAACCCGGAGACCGTCGTCAAGCCGGGCGAAGACGTCTTCGTCAAGGTGATTGACGTTGATCTCGATCGTCGCCGCATCTCCCTGTCCCTCAAGCAGGCCAACGACTCCGTCGATCCGGCTTCCGAGGACTTCGATCCGGCTCTGTACGGCATGCCGGCAGAGTACGACGAGCAGGGCAACTACAAGTATCCGGAAGGCTTCGACCCGGCAACCAACGAGTGGATCGCTGGTTACGAGAAGCAGCGTGAGGAGTGGGAGTCCCAGTACGCCACCGCTCATGATCTGTGGGAGCAGCATAAGGAATTTGTGGCCAAGGAGCTCGAGAACGCTGAAGCTTCCGCCGCTGAAGATGGCCAGGCTCCGAAGGAAGAGAAGGTCGAAGAGGTGTCTTCCAACTACTCCTCCGAGAACACTTCCGCCGGCACCCTCGCCGACTCCGACCAGCTCGCCGCTCTGCGCGACCAGCTGCTCGGCAAGTGATTGTATCCTGAGCTAGGATCCAATCCAGCTCAGGCTAGATTTTAGAAAAGACCCCGTTCCTGATTCAGGTTCGGGGTCTTTTCGTATGTGCACGGCAAGCGCGCATGCGAAGCGCATTACAATGGCGGTTGTGGTGATTCGAATAGGATTGACTGGCGGCATAGCGGCTGGCAAAAGCACGGTATCCGCAAGACTGCGTGAGCTTGGTGCAGTACTTGTCGATTATGATCTGCTTGCGCGTCAAGTGGTGGAACCAGGCAGCATCGGCCTTCAGCGTATAGTGGAATGTTTCGGCTCCGATGCTTTGACCGATCGAGGCGAGCTCAATCGAGCGTGGATGGCAGAGCATGTGTTTTCCGGCGCTGATGCGGAACGAAAACGCAAGATGCTGGACGGAATCGAGCATCCACTGATTTATGAACTTGCAGTGCAACTCGAACATGAGGCTGTTGAAGTTGATTGCCAAGCAGTAGTGGTGCATGACATACCGTTACTCGCCGAAGTAATTGACAGCATTCCTTTTGAATTCGACCATATCGTAACTGTTGAAGCGCCTGAACAGGTGAGGATCAGCAGAATGATGTCAACGCGAGGCATGAGCGAAAGCCAGGCATGGAATCGTGTGAACCATCAATCCAGCGTGGAACAGCGTCTTGCCATTGCCGATGAGATCATCGATTCCACACAGTCGTTGGAACAAATGTTCGAGCATATTGATATGCTAATGCAACAATGGCGCACGGAAGCGAGGTAGGTATGGGATTCAATATTGAACGCACGAACAAGCCGTTTGTGGTCAAATCGCCATATAAGCCGAGCGGCGACCAGCCTAAAGCGATTGAAGAGCTTGCGGAACGCATTGAAAACGGTGAGAACGATGTGGTGCTCATGGGCGCTACCGGAACTGGCAAAACCGCCACCACGGCATGGCTTATTGAACGTCTGCAACGCCCGACGTTGATCATCGAACCGAATAAAACGTTGGCAGCGCAGCTGTGCGCCGAGTTCCGTGAACTCATGCCAGACAATGCGGTGAGCTATTTCGTTTCGTACTACGACTACTACCAGCCGGAAGCCTATATTCCGCAAACCGATACGTATATCGAAAAGGATTCCAACATCAATGACGACGTGGAACGGCTTCGCCATGCGGCCACGGCGAACCTGCTGACGCGTCGTGATTGCGTGGTCGTGGCAACGGTTTCCTGTATTTACGGCCTTGGTACGCCGGAAGAATATGCCGGGCGTATGCTGTTTCTCGAGGAAGGCCAGCAGATCGACCGTGATGACTTGCTGCGTACTTTCGTCGCCATGCAGTACAAGCGCAACGATATCGCCTTCACCAGAGGTACTTTCCGTGTGCGCGGCGATACCGTCGAAATCATTCCCGTATATGAGGAACTGGCCATCCGTATTGAATTCTTCGGTGATGAAATCGACCGTATTTCAACCCTGCATCCACTTACCGGAGATGTGATCGGGCGTCAATCGCAAGTCCATATTTTCCCCGCATCGCACTATGTGGCAGGGCCGCAACGTATGGAGCGAGCGTTGTCTACCATTCAGCAGGAACTTGATCAACGTACCGCCGAATTGCGCAAACAAGGCAAGGAACTTGAGGCGCAGCGTCTTACCATGCGTACCACATACGATTTGGAGATGCTTTCCCAGGTCGGCGTATGTTCCGGAGTGGAAAACTACTCAAGACATTTCGATGGCCGTGAGCCGGGCACGCCGCCGCATACGTTATTGGATTTCTTCCCTGACGATTTCCTACTCGTCATTGACGAATCGCATGTTACCGTGCCGCAGATCGGCGCCATGTACGAAGGCGATGCCAGTCGCAAACGCACGTTGGTCGAACATGGCTTCCGTCTGCCTTCGGCGATGGACAACCGACCGCTCAAATGGCCGGAATTCCTTGAGCGCGTCGGCCAGACGGTCTACCTTTCCGCCACTCCTGGCGATTATGAGCTTGGCTTGAGTGACGGTGTGGTCGAACAGATTATTCGACCGACAGGATTGGTCGATCCGCAAATCGATGTGCGCCCGGTTGACGGGCAGATCGATGATCTGCTTGCGGAGATCAAGGACCGTGTGAATAGAAACGAGCGTGCGCTCGTCACCACGCTCACTAAGAAGATGGCTGAGGATCTGACGGATTATCTTCTGGAGCGTGGCATCAAAGTCGAATACCTGCACTCCGATGTGGACACCCTGCGACGTGTCGAATTGCTGCGCGAACTGCGCGAAGGCAAAATCGACGTCATCGTCGGCATCAACCTATTGCGTGAGGGTCTTGATTTGCCGGAAGTATCGTTGGTTGCGATCCTTGACGCGGACAAGGAAGGTTTCCTGCGTTCCTATCGTTCCCTCATCCAGACGATTGGTCGTGCCGCGAGAAATGTGTCCGGAACCGTCATCATGTATGCCGATGACATTACCGATGCCATGCATAAAGCCATTGATGAAACCAATCGTCGCCGCGACATCCAAATCGCATATAACAAAGAGCATGGCATCGATCCGAAGCCGTTAATCAAGAAAATCAGCGACGTCAACGACATGCTCGCCAAGGAAGATGTCGATACGCAGACGTTGCTCGGTACCGGCTACCGTAATGAAGGCAAAGCCGGCAACTCGCATCTTGGCGTGCCTGCTACCAGCAAGGAGGAATCTGACAGACGGCATGAGGAGATTCTCAAGGCCGGATTGCCCGCGCAGGATCTAGCTGATCTCATTCGACAACTGTCCGAGCAGATGCATGCCGCCGCCGAACAACTGCAATTCGAGCTTGCGGCTCGTTTGCGTGACGAGATCCGTGACCTGAAAAAGGAACTTCGGCAGATGACGGAGGCGAGCAAATAGTTCTCGACCGGTCATACGGCATCCGTACCATAGTGGATTATGGCTGAAACACCACTTGTTTTTGAAATCGCCACGTTCGCGGTGCTTGCCGTCTTCTTCGTGGTTGACTTGTTTATCATCGGACGTAAGCCCCATGTGCCCTCCACCAAGGAATGCGTGCAGCATATCGCGTTCTTTGTAGTCATGGCGTTGATCTTCGGCGGACTTATGTGGTTCTTCGCGGGATTGAAGCCGGCCATCGAATTTTATTCGGGCTGGCTTACGGAATATTCGCTGAGTATTGACAATCTATTCGTCTTCGTCATCATTATGTCGAATTTTGCGGTGCCAAAACAGCTGCAGAAATTCGTGCTGTCCATCGGCATCACGATCGCATTGGTGTTGCGCGGCGTGTTCATCCTCATCGGCGCGGCCATTATCTCCCGCTTCACCTGGGTGTTCTTCCTGTTCGGCGCATTTCTTATCGTCACCGCCATCAAGTTGGTCACTGGGGGAGACGAAGATGAGGAATATCATGAGAATGGCTTGATTCGTGCATTGCGCAAGGTGATCAAGATCACCGATGAGTATGACGGAGAAAAGTTGCGTACCGTCAAAAACGGTGCCAAGTATTGGACTCCGATGCTGATCGTCTTTCTGACCATCGGCACCACCGATGTGATGTTTGCCTTTGACTCCATTCCTGCGATTTTCGGTTTGACGAAGGATCCGTTCATTGTGTTCACGTCCAATGTGTTCGCATTGCTCGGCTTGCAGCAGCTGTACTTCCTGCTTGGCGAGCTGCTCGACAAGCTGGTGTATCTGCCTCTTGGACTTTCCGTGGTGCTGGGCTTCATTGGAGTCAAGCTCATTATGGAGGCATTGCACGGCAATTCGTTGCCGTTCATCAACGGCGGTCAACCGATCGCTTGGGTGCCTGAAGTGCCTACATGGCTGTCTTTGGCGGTGATCGTTGTGGCGATTGGTGGTGCCGCATTGGCCAGCGTACTGAAGATGCGTGCCATCGAAGCAAAGGAAAAGTGACGATTTGAGAAACCGCATGGAAACATGCGGTTTCTTTTTATCAAAAAATGTGAGCGCTCACAACACGCCTCGTTTCAGGGTGGAAGTGAGCGCTTTTTGCTAGTAGACTGGTCGGTTGGAAACAGGGTCGTCAGATCCAAAATCAATATCAACAAGAATAGGCAGGCATTCATGCGTAAAGCCAAGATCGTAGATACCATCGGTCCAGCTACCGAGTCCCTGGAAGGCATCACCAGCCTTGTCGAAGCAGGTATGGACGTTGCTCGTCTGAACCGCTCCCACGGCACTCCGGAAGACCACCTCAAGGTCTACAACAACCTCCGCGCCGCTGCCAAGGCCACCGGCCGCAACGTCGCAGCCCTGGTTGATCTGCAGGGTCCGAAGATCCGTTGCGGTTGGTTCAAGAAGAACGCCGACGGTGAAGACAAGGTCCAGCTGACCGAAGGCCAGGAGTTCGTCATCACCACCGACGACATCGAGGGCGACGAGCATATCACTTCCACCACGTTCAAGGGCCTGCCGGGCGATTGCCATGCTGGCGATCCGATTCTCATCGATGACGGCAAGGTTCGTCTTGAGGTCACCAAGGTCGAAGGCAACAACGTGTACACCAAGGTCGTCGTTGCCGGGCCGGTTTCCAGCCACAAGGGCATCAACCTGCCGGGCGTTGCGGTGTCCCTGCCGGCTCTGACCGAGAAGGATGAAGCCGATCTGCGTTGGGCTATCCGCACCGGCGCCGACATCATCGCCATGTCCTTCGTGCGTTTCGCCACCGACATCGACCGCGCCCACGAGATCATGGACGAGGAAGGCCGTCGCATCCCGGTCGTCGCAAAGATCGAGAAGCCGCAGGCTCTTGAGAACCTTGAAGAGATCGTCAAGGCCTTCGACGGTATCATGGTTGCTCGTGGCGACATGGCCGTTGAGTGCCCGCTCGAAGAGGTGCCGCTGGCTACCAAGCGCTGCATCGAGCTCGCTCGCCAGTACGCCAAGCCGGTCATCGTGGCTACCGAAGTGCTCGGCTCCATGGTCAACTCCCCGGTCCCGACCCGTGCAGAGGCATCTGACTGCGCCAACGCCATCCTTGACGGCGCCGACGCCACTATGACCTCCAACGAGACCGCCGTCGGCAAGTACCCGGCAGTCACCGTGAGCACCATGAGCCGTATCTCCTCCTTCGCCACCGAGCACGGTTTCGACCGTATCCCGGAGCTGAAGAACCTGGATATGTCTTCCACCGGCGCTGTGTCTTCCGCAGCTGTGGATCTGGCTGACAAGCTGAACGCCAAGGCTATCGTTGCCTACACCCAGACCGGTTCCACCGTGCATCGCGTGTCCCGCGAACGCCCGGCCACCCCGATCTACGGCATCACCAACAACGAGCACACCTATCACTGGCTGGCTCTGTCTTGGGGCACCGAGTCCTTCCTGCTCGATGAGGATTACCACGACAAGTCCCGCAAGGACCTGATGATCTTCACCGATAAGATCCTGAAGGATGCCGGCAAGGTCACCGATGGTGACAAGATCGTCGTGCTGAGCTCCGCCCAGGGCGAGCACCAGCCGGGTCGCACCGATTCCATCTACGTCCACACCGTCGGTGCTTGCGACTGAGATGCGTTTCGGTCAGTGGCTGACTGATTAGCGAATAGGAGGGCTTCCGTCCGTTTGGATGGAAGCCCTCCCGTTGTTTTGGGATGATGTTGATATGTTGCCGATTTGCAGACTGCGACAGGTTGCGATCAAGGTGTCGAGTATGGCGCGAAACGCCGACTGCTCAAGGACTTTGCAAAATCATTTTTCTGTGTTAATATGGTCAAGTTGTGCGAAGGCCCCTGTATCCCAATTGGTAGAGGAGACAGCCTCAAAATCTGTACAGTGTGGGTTCGAGTCCCACCGGGGGCACCGGATTGATGAACAGCCGTGGTTGGAGATTTCCAGCCACGGCTTTTTCTTTGAAACCCATCTGGCGCATGTGCCGTTACGTGGGAGCTCAGTACCTTGCCATCCGCCAGATTGTAGGTTATCTCCACGTCCCTGCCTTCTCGCGTACCTCGTCGAGCGCATCAAGGGTCTCAGCCGGAATGGATTGCCTCGATAGGCTGAGCGGGATACGGTTCTCCCTGACGATCTGCCGGTAGAACGCGCGAGTCACGCTGGACAGGTCAAGTCCAAGATCCTCCACGATGTCCGTAGCCTGTTTTTTCGTGGCGTCGTCCACGCGGACCGTCACTGAAGTCATGGTCATCTCGACCTTCATCTTTTGCTGATTGTTGTAAGACGATTATAGCTCAATGTCTTACGTTTGGTATGGAGAGTCTGTGCATCCTGCTTTTCGGTTGACGGAATGCGGTTTTCGAGAGATTGTGTGCCTTTGCGGTTCTGAGGATTTAAGTATTTCTTGTTTTGAGGGTGTGGGCGAGCTGGTTATCTTCAGGTCCTCCTTGGCTACGTTGCATAGGTTCTTGTGGATCAGGTCCGTGCGCTCCCGAGAATCCATGATCTTGTCCAAATGCTGGTGGATGGCTTTTGCGGCGGCGTCCATTCCGGCGTTCGGGTACTGTTCGTGGACGACGTCATTTTCGTATGCGAACATTTCGTAGCGTTCGCTCCCCGATGGCGTGATTCTTGCCACGGTTTCCTCATCCGTGTCGAACAGCTAGGGGTCCTCATGCTCATATAACGAGCTCTTAAACCAGATCGTCATGCCATCCGTGATGCGCTAGGGAGGCATGTTGTACAGCCATGGATCGTATCCGTCCCTCAGATGTTGGTGTTCGTGTAGCGCGCTTCGGTATTCCTTGGCTTTTTCGATCCGTTCGGGTGTTTCTTCACCGGGAAAAGCACATGGCGCGAGCTCTGTCAGCCTGCCTTGTACTTCCCTCAGATGGTTCGCCAAACAGGGAGGCTGGCTAAAGCCGGACGCCGATGCGTACATTGCCCGAGCCCGATCCAAAGATTTCGGAAATGCTCGTGAAAGCGCATCGAAAGGCCCGCAACGTTCTGACTGCCTTGCCAAAAGTGAAGTCAGGATGGACCATCGCATGCCAGGCTTTTCATGCGATGCCCGGTTGCGAATCCGAAATGAAAGAGTATCAATACCCGCGAGAAGATTTCTTCACGGAAGCGGCCGCAGGTGATGATTTCGTCGGCGTGCAAGCGTACCTGCGCACTTTTATTGGCAAAGATGGTCCGGTGCCAGTTGCTGATGAGGTGGAACGTACCCTTACAGGTTGGGAATACTTCCCTCCGGCTCTCGGCATAGCTGTGCGGCATACATGGGAAGTCGCCCGACAGACGCCGATATTCGTTACCGAAAACGGGCTTGCCTCGACGAACGACTCTCGTCGCATTGACTACACGTTTGATGCCTTGGCAGGATTACATTCCGCAATGGAGGAGGGAATCGACGTTCTTGGTTACCTGCACTGGTCGCTGCTGGACAATTACGAGTGGGGCTCGTTCACGCCTACATTCGGTCTTGTCGGTTGGGATAAGAACACGTTCGAGCGATTACCGAAGCCATCTCTTGAATGGCTAGGAGAAATCAGCAAGAAGGGAGTTGTCTCGCATCCGTGAGATGCCGTTCATATGGACTGATTCATTTAGTGGGCTCTTCCTGATGGATGAGCCCATTTACTTTACATGCCTTTTTAATGGATTATGAGCTGGTCAGTCCTTGACGAGTCCGCCATCGACCACGAGGTTTTGACCGGTCACCGCGCGAGACAACGGACTCAGGAACAGTAGTGCCGCATCCGCGAATTCAGCGGGCGTGGTTACATGGCCGAGCGGCGTGCCTGCCGCGATACCATCGAACACCGCCTCGGGAGTCGCGGCACTGGCGTCCGTCACACGCAGCAAACCGCCTGAGACCATGTTGACGGTGATGTTCTTCGGCCCCAGATCAGCCGCGAAGGTGCGCGTCAGGCTCAGCAGCGCGGCCTTCGCGGCCGTGTAGTCGTGATATGGGACCACGGGATTCTGGAACAGGTTCGTCCCGATGTTCACGATTCGTCCGCCGCCATTGCGGTCAAAACCATCCAATGCGGCCTGGATCACATTCAAGGCACCTCCCACGGCACCGCGGAACTGTTGGTCGAATCGTTCGAATTTGATGTCTTCGGCCTTCGGACGGGCATCGCCGTCGAACGAGAAATCCACAAGAGCGTTATTGACCACGCTGGTGATCGGACGCCCCGTCGATCGTTCCGCCTCGGCGAAAAGTCCGTCCACCGAGGCGCGGTCGGTCACGTCCGCCTGGATGGCCCATGCCTTGCCTGGGTGGGCGTCGGCGATGGCTTGGGCGCGTTCCCTACTCCTGTAGTAGTTGATGATGACACTGCCTCCATGGGCGAGCACCGATTTGGTGATTTCCTCACCAAGACCACGTGCTCCACCCGTCACCAGGACAAGCTGTTGATTGATATCCATGTTCAACGCATCATTGCTCATGATGTCGCACTCCCTCCGCCAATGTGAATTGGATCAGGTTCAACGGGTATGTTCTCAGCCAGCTCATGCCGGCACCCCCGTGCCTACGGAAGCAATACTAGCATTGGAAATGAATCCCACCAAGGGTATACGTTTTCAATTTCTGGTACTGGTCCCGTGAAGAAAAAGGTCGTCTTGGATGGCCTTTTTCTGCGTTCATAGCGAAGACAAGCGCCTTCGGCGACAGTCTAAACGACTGAAACCGCTGGTCGCTCAGTGTTTTACAGCCAAGGTCTGCTGCAGCGTATGCGAATCGTGCGGAGGCACGATGACCGCGCAGTCGCGATTGTTGACCGCTTCCACGCAGACGAAGCCGCGCCATTCGCCCTCATCCAAATCTCCGATGGCGTTTCCGGCTTGCTCTCCCGGATTCCATACCACGGTCTGCGCTGCGCCCTGCTTGGAGACAATGATGGTGCGCTGCAACACGGGGTCGCGCAGCTCAAGCGTATCCGCCGAATAGTAGATGCGGTCAACCATGCCTTGGAAGGTCACAGGTTCATTACCTTGGTTGCAACGGGGATCGCCGTCCAATACGGTATCGAGATAATCGGTGCCCTCCAGCCCGCACACCTGCGACTGTTCGGCGTCTCCAACCTGCAGATACGTATGCAGTGCCTCTTCGTAAGACAATGGCTCGTCTCCATCGTTATATACGGTAAGCGACATCGTCAACTCACAGCCGACTTCAATGGTGTAAACGGCATGAAATTGAGGATTCGGTCCAGAAACAAACTGGGAAAGTATATCTGCGTTGATCTCGCTGGAATCCAATGTATAGCGCAACAAGGCATCGGAAGAACCTTCCTTGTCATAATGCCAGAAGCTATTGCGGGCAAAACCATGCTTGGGCTTCTTCGAAGCCACATGCCCGCCTTCGAAACCGGAATTGAACCAAGGGAAAATAATCGGAACACCGCCGCGGATGGCAGTTCCTTCCTTAAGATGAATCGCCTTTGGCCGCCAAACCACAGCCTGTTCGCCGGCAGGTGCCTAGGAAAGCACATGCGCACCGTAATCGCTGACTGATGCCGTTGCGTCTTCGTTGACAATATCTCTGATAGTGAAAGTGCTACTCATACGACCAGTATAAACAAGACGACGTTGAAGCGGGATTGTGGAAAGAAGGACTTTGCAGGATTGCGGAATTTCTAGGATTTTTCGGCTTTGCACGTGAAGGAAAAAGAGGATTGCGGCAACACGCGCTTGTAGGCTTCTGCTAGTATCATCCATGAAAGTACAAGGAAGATAGCCGGTTCGTTCCAACTTGCGTGATGGAGGGTGAATCAAGGCTGTGAAAAGCTGAAGATTTCCAGAATCCGAACGATTGCAAGTAACGGCATCGAATCAGTCCAGGACCAGGTTGGGGTTTGTGAGACCGGCTTTGGGTGTGACAGTGGAAAGAGACCGACATGTCTGCAGAAAAGACCACGGAACCGGACGAAGTGCTCACCGACGATGAACTTCAGGCTGCCGCAGCGCCTGAGCAGTCCATCGAGGAAGATGACAAACCTCGCAAGCGTACCGTCGTCGTGGCCGAAGACGAATCCGTGAACCGTATGGATTTGGTTGCCATGCTGGAAGATAGTGGCTACGAGGTTGTGGGCGAAGCCGCTAACGGTGAGGAAGCAGTCGAATTGACCCGCAAGTTCCGTCCAAGCGTGGTATGCATGGACGTCAAGATGCCTCGTATGGATGGCATCGAAGCGGCGGGCATCATCTGTGATGAGAATATCGCTCCGGTCGTTATGCTTACGGCATTCTCCCAGTCCGATCTGGTCAAGAAGGCCACGGGTGCAGGTGCCATGGCATACGTCACCAAGCCGTATGAGGAATCCAAGCTGCTTCCGGCTCTGGAAGTGGCCATGGGCCGTTTCGCCGAAATCAACGATCTGCTCGACAACGTGGAGCGCAGCGAATCCAAGCTGCACGAAACCGAAGAGCAGCTGAAGAAGGCGGAAGAGCAGCTGAAGAAGGCTGAGGAAACCCTCGAGGAACGTAAGCTTGTCGACCGTGCCAAGGGCCTGCTGATGGATAAGGCTGACTTCTCCGAGCAGGGCGCGTTCCGTTGGATTCAGAAGACCTCCATGGACCAGCGCATCCCGAAGAAGCGTCTGGCTATGGCCATCATCGCCAAGTACGGTGATCAGAAGTCGGAAGCAGAGGATGAGCGCTAACACAGCAACTGTGGAAGGCACTACGCGCGGGACGCTATTGGTCGTTGACGGCCATTCCTTGGCGTTCCGCGCTTTTTTTGCCTTGCCCGTAGAGAATTTCAGTACATCCGCAGGTCAGGCGACCAACGCCGTCTGGGGCTTCGCCACCATGCTGTCGCAGGTGATCGACGCGGAACATCCGGATCATCTTGCCGTCGCTTTCGATGTCAAAGGCGGTACCTTCCGCAATACGATGCTGCCGCAGTACAAAGGTACGCGAGATGCGGCTCCAGAAGATCTATTGACCCAGCTGCCGTTGATTCAACGGATGCTGACGGCCCTTGGCGTCACATTCATCGAAAAACCTGGATACGAGGGCGATGATGTGATCGGCACGTTGGCGAGCATGGGAGACAAAGCAGGCTATCGCACGCTGGTGCTATCCGGCGATCGTGACGCGTTCCAGCTCATCAACGACAACATCACCGTGTTGTATCCGGGGCATCATTTCAAAGATTTGAAGCACATGACTCCCGACGCGGTGGTGGAGAAATACCACGTCATGCCGGAGCAATATCCGGATCTTGCCGCGCTTCGTGGCGAAACCGCCGACAACATCCCCGGCGTTCCCGGCGTGGGCGATGGATTCGCGGCCAAATGGATCAACCTGTATGGCGGACTTGACCAGATTATCGAGCATGCCGACGAAATCGGCGGCAAAAAAGGCGAGGCGTTGCGGGCCAATATCGATCAGGTCAAACTGAATCGTTCCGTGAATGCCTTGGTGCGTGACCTTGACCTTGGCGTGTCCATCGAGGATTTGACTTTCGGTCAGGTGGACGCCAACCAGCTCAACCAACTGTTCACCAGACTTGAATTCGGCATACGCACCAAAAACCGTGTGCTGAGAACATTCAATGCGGGGAAGCCCACCAACGATCCCGTGCAGCAAGACGAGTCCGGCAAGCTCGAAATACCTCAGTATGAAACGGTTGACTCGCCGGAAGCATTGGAAGCATGGGTACGAGACAATCTGCCGATGCCGAACGGGCATCTGCATGACGAACGTGAAATCGCGCCGAAGACGACTCCCTCCGGCTTCGCCATTGATCATACGAAGCAGTGTGCGCAGTCCGTGGCGCATTCGTGGGTGTTGCAGGTGGAAGGCGAAAGCAAGCCGGGGAACGCGGCCTATGCGTCGCTGATGATCGCTGCACATGATAAAGCGATTCGTACCAATCGTGTTGACCGTGACATGGCGTCCCAGCTGCAAACGGTACTTGACGAACACCACCAATCCATGGTGGTGCATGGGTATAAGGAACAGTCCCACCTGCTGGAAAGCGTCGGTGTGGCGTTGCCGAAGCCGCTGTTCGACACCAAGCTTGCCGGGTATCTGGTCCATCCCGATTTCCATGCCGACACGCTGGAACAGGCGGCGGCGCATTTCCTTGACCTGCATATCGAGGAACAGTCCGAGGGCGCGACGCAAGGCACGCTTGATTTCGACGAGCCGGACGATAGTGCGCAGCGGAACGACAACCAGCTTCCGCGCCATACTGCGATTGTTGGTTTGCTGGCGCGTAAACTGGCGGATTCATTGGATCAGCGTGAGCAGTTCTCATTGCTTGAATCTGTGGAGATTCCAGTATCCCGTGTGCTGTATGGCATGGAGCATGCCGGTGCGCAAGTCGATATGAACAGGCTGATGAGCATGCGCGAACAGCTTGCCGCCGACGCGAATTACGCGCAGGAAACGGCATGGCAGTATGCGGGCGAGCGCGTGAATCTGCAAAGTCCTAAGCAGTTGCAGAAGATTCTGTTTGAGGATATGGGCTTGAAGCCTACGAAGAAGACTAAGACTGGTTCGTATACTACGAATGCGGCTGCTTTGCAGGTGTTGCGTGATCGTTCGTATGGTAATGATAGGGCTTGTCAGTTTCTTGATGCGTTGTTGTTGCATCGTGAGAAGAATAAGCTTAAGCAGATTGTGCAGACGTTGATTGATGCGACGAACAGGTCTGATGGTCGTATTCATACGACGTTTGAGCAGACTGTGGCTGCGACTGGTCGGTTGAGTTCGGTTGATCCGAATTTGCAGAATATTCCGAATCGTGATCCTGCTGGTCGTGAGATTCGTTCGGCTTTTGTGCCCGGTGAGGGTTTTGAGTCGTTGTTGAGTTCGGATTATTCTCAGGTTGAGTTGCGTATTATGGCTGATCTTTCTGGTGATGAGGCGTTGATTGAGGCGTTCCGTTCCGGTAGGGATTTTCATAAGTATGTGGCGAGTTTGGTGTATGGCGTTCCTGTGGATGAGATTACGTCTGATCAGCGCAGTCATGTTAAGGCGATGAGCTATGGCTTGGCATATGGGCTGAGCACGTATGGGCTTTCGCAGCAGCTTGGCATTAAGCCGGGTGAGGCCGAGTCATTGAAGCGGCAGTATTTTGCGACGTTCGGCAAGGTCCATGAGTATTTGGAGTCGTTGGTTTCTTCGGCTCGTGAAAAGGGATATACGGAGACGATTTATGGTCGTCGTAGGTATTTTCCGGGCTTGAAGTCGCCGAATCGTGCGGTGCGTGATGCTGCGGAGCGTGCCGCGTTGAATGCGCCTATTCAGGGTTCTGCTGCGGATATTATGAAGATCGCTATGATTCGTGCTGATGATGCGTTGCATGAGGCTGGTCTTGCCAGTCGGATTATTTTGCAGATTCATGATGAACTTGTGGTGGAGGTTGCGCCGGGTGAGGCGGAGCGTGTCACTGCGTTGGTGAAGGATGCCATGGAGCATGCGGTCGATATGGCGGTTCCGTTGGATGTTTCCACGGGTATTGGTTCGGATTGGCAGCTTGCCGCGCACTGATACGGTACTGGGTTTCGTGTGTGTTGCGGATGTGCGTGGTCGAGCAATGGCATAAGGAGGAATGATGGCAACGCTGAAGCAGGTTGTGGATGTGCTGGAAACGTTGTATCCGCTTCGCTATGCGGAGCAGTGGGATGAGCCTGGTCTTATCGTGGGTGATTTGCGTCAGCCTGTGCGCGGTATCGCTTTTGCGGCTGATCCCTCTATGGCGGTGGTTGATCAGGCGATTGCCGGTGGTGTTGATTTGCTGGTTTGCCATCATCCGTTGTTCTTCCGTTCCGTTCATGCGGTGTCGGGATTGGGTTTCCGTGGTGAGATTGTGCGTAAGCTCAATCTTGCCGGATGTGCGTTGTGGGTGGGGCATACGAATGCCGATGCGGCGTATCGTGGCGTCGGCATGGCTGCGGCTGACATGTTCGGTTTGGTGGATCAGCGTCCGCTGGTGCCCATCGATGATCCGGATGCCGAGCATCCGGTCGGTTTGGGGCGTGTGGGGCGTCTTGCCGAACCTGTGGCGTTGCGTGATTTCGCCAGTCGAGTAGCTGGCGCGCTGCCGTACACCGAGCTTGGCGTGCAGGTTTGCGGCGATCTGGACGTTCCGGTCAGCACGGTGGCGGTGCTTCCGGGTTCCGGTGATTCCTTGTTCGATGAGGTGCGTGCGGCCGGTGCCGACGTGTATGTGACCAGTGATCTGCGGCATCATCCGGTGACGGACGCCATAGAGCAGGCCCGCTATGAGGCTTCCATGCGTGCTTCCGGCGTTGCCATGGGCCATGGTGACGGGCGTGTGCGTCCGGCGTTCGTCAACACTCCGCACAGCGCTATCGAATCCATGTGGTTCCAGTATGCGATGGAAGACGTTCCCCATGCGGTTGCGGAAGCGACCGGCGACATTCCTGCCGTGCGTTGGATTTCCATGAATACCGATCCATGGAATATGGTATTTCCTTCGAGCGGGCAGGAACGGTGACGCGTCATGTGTGACGAGGCGGTAGACGGAACCCAGGTGGACGTATTGCTGGATGAATCCAGCGATGGCGTGGACATGTCCGGTATGGTCACGGTGCTTGACAGCAGGCATGTGTATCAGGGTGCGATTTTCGGCGTCGACGACCTGCGGATCGCATTGCCGATGCGTGACGGAGGGCAAACGGTGATTCGCCGTCAGGTGATGCGTCACGCGCCTTGCGTGGTCATGCTGGTGCATGATTGCGCGAATGACCTGTATCTGATCGAACGGGAATACCGTATCGGCTGCGACGCCTTCGCCTACGGTCTGCCGGCTGGACTCATCGACGGGGGAGAGGACGTGGAGGAGGCCGCGCTGCGGGAGCTTCGTGAGGAAACCGGTGTGGAGCCCGCCGGGCGTGACGGTGTCGAATTCGACCATGTGGGGCAGTTTTACTCGTCCGAAGGCATGACCGACGAGCTTGCCAACATCATGGTGCTTCACCTGCATGCATGGCATCCCGTCGAACGTCATTTCGACGGCGATGAGCACGTCGAATCGGCGTGGGTCTCCTGGCAGCGGCTGCGCGGCACCCGTATTACGGCCTCCAATTCCATGATCGCTATTCTTCACGAGCAAATTCGACGAAACCGGCAAAATACAGGCAAGAGTTCTTTCGAATCGTAAAAATAATCGCCGAACAACACGAAATTGCGATTTGGGGGCTGAAACGTGAGATACTTGAATCATGCAAATCAGACCCGGATCGATGTATCCACTCGGCGCAAGCTATGACGGCGCCGGCGTGAATTTTGCCCTCTTTTCCCAAGTGGCACAAAAAGTCGAGCTTTGCCTTTTCGATGAGGAAGACAACGAAACTCGAATCGAAATGACCGAGCAGAACTCTTATGTCTGGCACAACTATCTGCCCGGAATCCAACCGGGGCAACGTTACGGCTATCGCGTGTACGGGCCATACGACCCGACGCAAGGCCTGCGCTGCAACCCGAACAAACTGCTGCTTGACCCTTACGCGAAAGCCATCGAAGGCAACATCGACGGCGATGAGAGCCTCTACTCGTACTGGTTCAGAAGCCCCGATGACGTTACCAGCATGAACACGCTCGACTCGGCCGCCCATACCATGAAAGCGGCCGTGGTGAACCCCTATTTCGACTGGGGCAACGACCAGCATCCGAACATCTCATATCACGATTCCGTGATTTACGAAGCCCACGTACGCGGCATGACCAACCTCAACATGGACGTGCCGCCGGACATTCGCGGAACCTATGCGGGTCTGGCGTACCCCTCGGTAATCGAATACCTGAAGAAGCTGGGCGTCACGGCCATCGAGCTCATGCCCATCCACCAGTTCGTCAATGACAGCTTCCTTCAGGAAAAAGGCCTGAGCAACTACTGGGGATACAACACCATCGGCTTCTTCGCCCCGCACAACGCGTATTCCAGCTCCGGACAGCGCGGCGAACAGGTCAACGAATTCAAATCCATGGTCAAGGCATACCATCATGCCGGCATGGAAGTCATCCTCGACGTGGTGTACAACCACACCGCCGAAGGCAACAACCGTGGACCGACCCTCAGCTTCAAGGGCATCGACAACGGCGCCTACTACCGTCTGGTCGACAACGACCGCAGACACTACTTCGACACCACAGGCACCGGCAACTCGCTGCTGATGCGCTCGCCGCACGCCCTGCAGCTCATCACCGACAGCCTGCGCTACTGGGTCACTGAAATGCACGTCGACGGATTCCGATTCGATCTTGCCGCCACATTGGCCCGTCAGTTCCAGGAAGTCGACAAACTGTCGGCCTTCTTCGACATCGTCGAACAGGATCCGGTGATCTCCCGCGTCAAGCTGATCGCGGAACCATGGGATCTCGGCTCTGGCGGCTATCAGGTGGGCGGCTTCCCGTCCAGCTGGTCCGAATGGAACGGCCGCTACCGCGATTGCGTGCGCGACTTCTGGCGCTCGCAGCCGTCCACGTTGCCGGAATTCGCCAGCCGATTCATGGGCAGTTCCGACCTGTATCAGGTCAATGGCCGCCGACCGGTCGCATCCGTGAACTTCATCACCGCGCACGACGGCTTCACCATGAACGATCTGGTGAGCTACAACGAGAAGCATAATGAGGCCAACGGCGAAGGCAATCGCGACGGCGAAAGCAACAACCGTTCCTGGAACTGCGGCGTCGAAGGTCCTACGACCATCAAGGATGTTAACGAGCTTCGTCAACAGCAGATGCGCAACATGTTCGCCACACTGCTGCTCAGCCAGGGCATTCCGATGATCTGCGGAGGCGACGAGGTGGCGCGTACCCAGCAGGGCAACAACAACGCCTACTGCCAGGACAATGCGATTTCGTGGACGAACTGGGATCTGGACGAGGATCAGAAGGATCTGCTCGAATTCGTGTCGAAGCTGATTCACCTGAGACTGGACCATCCGGTGCTGCATCGCCGTCGCTTCTTCTCCGGACGTGAGCCCGGAGACGACAGCAACATGATTCCGCAGGTCGAATGGATGGACCATACCGGTTCCATTATGGATATGGACGACTGGTCAAACACACACGCCTTCACTGTGATGATCTATCTGAACGGTTCCGATATTCCGGAAACCGACTGGTACGGCAATCAGATGGTCGACAATGATTTCATTCTGATTTTCAACGCGCATTACGAGCCGATCATGTTCACCCTGCCCGATGAGCAATATGGCAAGAAATGGCGCTTAATTGTCGACACGCATAATCCAAAAGGGCCAGAACTCAATTATGAGGCCGGTTTTGCGATTACTGCGCAATCAAGAAGCTTCCTGCTGTTGATGAGCGACAAGAAGCCGTCCAACAAGCACTACAACTTCTGACGGCGCACTCGCGTTATGCCGTCAGAATCTAGTGGGGTGGAGTCGTCGCCAATGCGATGGCTCCACCCCACTGGTATGTATATGTTGAAATCCGGCGGTTGCCGGTCAGCCTTGCATCAGACTTGTGCGGCGAGCCTCGAAACTGTGTCGGGAACAGTTTCGCTGACTTCCGCAAGATCCTCGACGGAGCGTGGTCTCTCAGATTGCGCCAGTATCAGCTGCGTCTGCACGCGATCCGCTTCGATGGCGGCGATCTGACGCGAGAAAATGATGAACCAGCCAAGGAACATCATGCCGGCCAACGCCTCCACATTCGTCAGCGTGTTATGCCCGCTCAGCCATTGGAATCCGGCATAAGCCCCAATCGCAATCGCAAGATCGGAAACCACGTATACGACCTTTGAGAGTTGCGGGGCAAGCCAAGGCAGGGCAATCATCAGCACGCTCATCAAACATGGCAGGCCGCGGGCGAACACGTTGTGCAAAATCGGATGCGGCGTGTAACGGAACATGCCGATACCTACGAAAGCGATGCCGGCCAACGTCAACATGATTGACAGCAGCAGAATCCTCGTACGAAAATGCTTCGGCGTCTCATTGATGGCATTGGAATCCAGATACTGCAATTGCAGACGATACGTGGTGATGAGCTCGGAAACGGCGAAATAGCTGATGATCACAATGCAGATGCCCGCGAGCGTCAGCGTCGAATTGAACATACGCGCGGCGAACGTCGTACGGTCGCCCAATTGAGAGAAATTATTGTTGTACCAGTACGGATCGTCGGACGTCAATCCTGCGATGCTTACGCCGGACACCACGAAAAACGGCAGTAGGGAAGCGATCGTTTTGGCATTCATAAGTTCCGCCTGCACGAAAGTGATATAGCCTACAACGCCTGCGATGGCCGCGCATAGGATTGGCAGATAGCCTTTCAGCGTGCGGATGCCCATCATGTTGTTGATGATGGACAACATCATGAACGATGTGACGAAAATGGTCGACGCGTACACCACGGAAAGCGCAAGGATCTCGAAAACACGGCGAACCGGAATGACCCAGCCATGCTTGAGTGTCAGCGAACGTGATTTTCGTGCGTAACCCAAACTGAATGAAACGACTCCGCATCCTGCCACGATTCCCGAGCAGACGGTGAACAGACGCTGCGTGACACGCCAGATGGCCGGGGCGAACTGCATGTATGCGTTCATGGCGAACCAGGCGATAATGGCGCATGTCACAAAGGAGATGATGCCTGACGATTCGGCCTGCTGGTGACGTCCCATGCCGTTCTCCTTTCCGAAACGCTATTGTAAGCCTGTCGTTGTCCAACCATACGCTATAATAAAAACTCGTGTTCACTTGATGCGATTCCGTGAGGCGGATTCGCGGGGTGTGAACGTGAACGGGCTGTAGCGCAGTTTGGTAGCGCGTCTGCTTTGGGAGCAGAATGTCGCAGGTTCAAATCCTGTCAGCCCGACCGGAAGTCTTGGAAACATTACGTTTCCAAGGCTTTATTTTTTCTTGGCCGTAGGCTATCGACACGATTCGACACGATGACCGCGCAACCTCCGCGTCTAGACGGTCTTCAACTGTTCAGCGCGCAGCTCGCCAATCGCGTCCGCCACATCGTCCAATCGTTCCGGCCAGAGAGCCGTGTATGTGTTCAGCGTGATGCTGGGTGAGGAGTGGCCGAGCTGCATCTGTAGGGTCTTCACATCCGCGCCTTGAGCAATCGCAAAGCTCGCATAGCTATGCCTCAAACTATGGATGGTCACGCCCTCGTCCTCCATGCCGGCCAGTCGGACGGCCTTTCGCCAGACACGCGTCCGCCACGTGTTCGTCCACAGGTTCCCGCCTCTTGCCGCGCGGAACAGCCAGTCGTCGTCGCCCATGCCCTCCATCTGCCGTTCGATGGACGGTATAAGGAATCTGGGTATGGCGATGCTGCGCGGTTTGCCGTTCTTCGGCGTGCCCAGCACAAGCCTGCCTTTGCCGTCGTCGGTCCAAGTGCGGCGGATGCGCGCCCTGCGTGATTCCACATCCACGTCGCCGCATTTGAGTGCCAGTGTCTCGCCAATGCGGGCACCGGTGTATGCCTGCCAGCGGACGATCAGCCCGTCTACCGGCCGTCCTGCCCGTTCGGCCATGCCGGCCAGCAACTCCACCTCCTCGACGGTAAGGAATACCATGTCGTCATCGGATTGCGTGATGCGCGGCACGGTGACCTTTTCAATGGGGTTCTCTCCGATCCAGCCGTGCTCCAAAGCGAATTCCATGACACCGCCCATGACGACCTTGACGATGTTGCGGATGCTGCGTGGACTCAATGGCTTCGATTCGCGATCGTCCTGCAGTTCGGCGGGATACCCGCCTTCGGTGAGCTGCGTGACCCACTGTTGCAGTTCGTCGCGTTGGATTTCCCTCAGTGTGCGATCGCCCCACTTGGGATTGATATAAACGCGCAATTCGCGGCGGTATCTGCCCAAAGTGCCCTGTTTGATATCCATCTTGCCGTCCGTCCATTCGGAGGCAACGTCCCGGAAGATGCGTAGTTCCTGCTGCGGGTCGCGGTATTTGCCGCGTCTGATGTCGTCCTCGATGGCCGCTGCGTATTCCTCAGCGTCACGGAGCTTGGCGAAGTTCCGTGATTTCTGGACGCGTTTGCCGTCTCGAAGCGTGTACCAGCGGCATCTCCACCGTGAGCCTTGGCCGTACAGCGCGGACCGCCATTTGCCGGGCACATTGGCTTTCATCGGATCCTTCGCATTGGCCAGCGACTGTTTCGCGGCCCTGCTGGGCGGGTTGCCGTCCTCGTCGTTTTTGAGCCATCTGTCGTCTACGAACGCTCTGGCCATGGTTGTCTCTTTCCGAGGATCCGCGCTACACTGTGCGTGGAACCTCATTTTGGTGAAAACGGAAATGCTGATTGTTGGTTCCTTGGGTTCCGTCCGACTGTGTTCGGGCGGGACCCTTTTTTTGTTTCCCGTCGCGGTATGTGGACGCTGAGCTTCTTTTATTGCACGCACACGCCGGAATCGTACAACAGCTGCCGATAGTCCGACAGTACTTGGATGGTGACGCCCAATTCCACGGCCATCATCCACGTATTGCCTTCGTATATCTGCTCCACCATGCCATAGTCCACGGGACTGATCAACGCCAGCGCGGTCTCCCTGCGACACCGGCGCTCGCACTTCAACCCGTATTGGCTACCACAGCCTGGATCGTGGTGTTTCGCGTGGATGAGCTCATGGCACAGCGTGCAACGGCGCTGGCGCTGGTTGAGCCAGTCGGCCAGCAGAATGAGTTTGTGTCGATCGTCGTATAGGCCGCATATGTCACGGGGAAGGTCGCGTGACATGACTGACAGACCCATGGATTCCGCGTTCCGGTGAAGCTCCGCGATGGTCTTGTTATCCACATTCCTCTCTTCCGGAAGTATTGTTTTTCGAGAAGTACTTTTTTGCTGTTTGTCAAGTTCTGCTTGACAGTTGGAGTGTCGTATGTGATGCTTGAATCAGCTCATCTACCGAGTTGTAGAAGGAGTCTCCAGGGTCGCTGCGGCGGCCCTTGCTTTTTATTGAACGCAATTCCCGTTCAAACTTGACTGATCATATTCTTTCAGAAGTTTGTTGAAGCTATGATCATGGTCGACGTAGTAGGCGGTGACCAACATGCAGTAGCCTCTGTCCTTATGTGGTTCCAGCACGACTAGATACCGTTCTGATTCAATGAGGATATATAACCTATCGCGGCCATGCTTATGCTTCCTCCAGATTAATGGCGCATCACATACCTCATAATGGCATTGCGGACAATCCTTTGCGTTGTCAATCGTCTTCCGTGGAAACCTGATCCGCTCACATCTACGCAGATCGACATTCCTCTCGCCGGTTGTGTAGTCTTCGACGCTGGTGATGTGGAAAAACCCAGCCCATTTTCCGTCGGTCTCCTCTTTCTGGCGGCGTACGGAAACTCTGAGGCCGTCGAATGATGGATGTGAATCTATGAAGTCATGTCTGAAGATTGCATAAATCCTATCCTCATATACGGCAAAGTCTTCTATCGGGGATTTGGTTACGAGCTCCGGTGTCCAATGCGGTGTCATGCGTTCCGTCCTTCCCAGACGAAGATGTTGAACTTGCGCGTGCCCAAGGTCGTTGACTGGGTGAGTCGGAGCTTTGATCTCATGCGTATGTAGTCGATGATTTCAGCTTTCGCGCCTGATGGTTGGGGGATGGTCGTCCGGTTCGCCCTGCATACGGCTCCGTTGATCACGTCGGTGATTTGCATCATTTGCACTTCGTCTGAACGGATTGGTTGCACTTTCTTGATGCATTCGTGGTTGAAGTCGTAGTGGCTGTTTGCTAGCACTTCCTCCAGTTTCTCGGTACGTTGCGCGGAGTGCGTGTCCTTGATGTCCACGTACACGTTGTAGGTGTTCGTGGAATCGAACAGCCTGTTCAGCATGGTGAAATACATCTTGTAGTACCAATCGTTGTGTGACTGGGACCATGCCTCATGATTCAGACGTGTCTTCTTGGCCACCAGAACACGGAACCTCATGTCGTCATCCAGGAAGAAGCAGTTCAGCAAATCCTTGTACAGGTCGATTTTCGGCATGCTGGCCTTCGTCCACTTCACTTCCGTGCGTGCCTTGACACCGTAACGTGCCTTGATCTGGAGAATATTCTCTGTGATTTCCTGCCTTTTATCCTTGGGGATAATGAGGGCTCCAAGGACCATCACGTCGCTGTCGTCATGTTCCAGATGACAGCTTTCATCGCAATACAGGTTGTATTCGGTCATTCGTGTTCCTTTCAATCCATCAATCGTCCGGCGTTTCGGCTTCGAGGCGTGCGTTCGGATCCCTGTTTGCGGCCATGTCATAGTCTTCGGGGTGCGCGGCGATACGGTCGATGAGATCATCGGTGATCTGAGACTCGCGCTCGCGGGCTTCGTAGGCGCGGGCGGCTTCGCTGGAAATTGATCCACAGGCTGCCGCAACCAGTGAAAGAGCGTCCGGAAGCCCAAAGAGTGGAGCGAGTCTGTCTAACTCGCTGATTGCCCAACTTCTTTTACCGAGTACTCGGTCGCTGATATAGCCTTTTGATCGTCCTTCAAGGGCCTTGGAGAGGTCGGCCTGGGTAATGCCATTGGCTTCCATTGCTTGGCTGATATATTTGCAAATCACCAGATCGGTGCGTGTTGTACTGCTGTCCATAGCGATGACTGTATTCGAATTTTCGGGAAGTTACATCTTTACGCCGTTCGGCGTGTCGAATTTGCCATACCGAATACTCGGGAGTACATTGAAAGCATGTTCACCGAATATCCGGTAAACGTCGAATAAAGTCCCGAATATTCGGGGAATGGAGGTGATGTGACAAGCAATGAATACGTGACACAGGCAATAAAAGTCAGGATGGCTCGACTTGGAATCACTCAATCCGGCGTCGCCGACGCAGTTGGAATCAATCGGGTCGTCATGAATCGATACATGCGCAATCAACGGGAATGGCCGATTCGCGTTCTCGACAAGATTGCTCCGGCATTGAAATGGCAAGACGGTCTTGACATCTTCATTGCAGCAAATTCAGAAGAAAAAGAACCGCAATCGACGACATCAACCAAATCAAACCATAAGCAACCGGCGCTCGCCGACGCATGAATCGAAAGGAGAACCCGAAATGAACATCAATATTCCGGTCGAAGATTCGAAAAGGCCATTGGATTGTCCGCTATGCGGCGGCAGTCCGGAAATCCGTGTGTCGAAAACAGCTTATTCGGGTAACAACAGGATGGATTACTTCGTCGTATCCTGCTCGAATGGGCATGGTCCTGCAGAGGAAGGCGTATCGCAGGAGTTCATGCTGAAACGGTGGGACGCCTGGGCGGCCAGAATCACGTCGATTCTCTCGTCACCGATTCACCCGTGCCCGACGTGCGGCCGCATGCCACACGTCAAGGCAAACGACTTGGGCCTCAAGCTTGACTGCGAATGCAGAGCAAGCTCGAATCCTGTTTCGGATCCGGTTGCCGCCATCGAACTCTGGGAGCGGAACATCGAAAAAAGACAGCGTCTCAATGCCGATGTCGAGTTTCTGAACGGGATCATCGCCCGGTCATCGGCGTCGGATGCAACGGTTCCGGTGGCTCCTCGATCTCGTCAGTGCGATTCCGAAGCTCGTACCGTTCCAGCCGGCCAATCAGCTGCCGCCAAAGGGGAATCCGAATCGCCTTATACCCACTGGCCGGCCACAGATTCTCACCGGAGACACGTCCCACATGACATCGGAGACGCTTCTTCCACCAGCGGAGCCAAGGAATCGAGGGGAAACGGTCATGCGTGACCACGATGATCGAATCCGCATCGGAGTGGTGCATCTGCAATACGACGGACTCGCCCGGGGCGATGGATGGCATGGAACTTTCCCAGTGACGTAAGTCGTTGCCATGCGAAGGCTTGAGTTCCACCGCGACAACGCAGCCGGAGCCGACGAACCGGACGTCAATGGCTGGCGCTGTGCCGATGTTCTCCAAGGTCAGTGGCTCGCCATACAGATCGCGATTACCAGACAGATGCTCCGGCAGCACAACTTCACGCCGTGTAAGCACAAGATTCGGCCGGTTCCTGTCGAAATAGCGCAACAGCAGCGTGACCGCCGTGGACGTTACGACGCTCGCCGGTACCACCGAGGACCAATCAATACCGGTAACCCAACTCATATTTCACCAATCATCACGGAAGAACACATGAGAACGATTTTAAGGAGAATCACATGAACAACGAAATACAGAAGTTCGATTTCAAGGGCGCGGCATTGCGTACCTTGACCGACGAGGCGGGGGAGCCCTGGTTCGTGCTCAAAGATTGTATGAGCATCCTTGACCTTGGCAATCCAACTGAGACCGTCAAAATGTTTGATAAGGATGAGTTCAGTACTACTGAAGTCATCGATTCGATTGGTCGCCGGCAGCAGACGTATATCATCAGCGAACCTGGTCTTTACCGTCTTGTGATGAAGTCTCGGAAGCCGGAGGCCAAGGAGTTCCAGCGTTGGGTGACGCATGAGGTGCTGCCGTCCATCCGCAAGCACGGCGGCTATATGGCCGGCCAGGAACGGATGACACCGGAACAGATGGCGTTGGCCAGCATGCGATGGCTGCAATCCAAGGTCGACGAACAAGCCAAACAGCTCAAAGCCCAGGAAGGCAAGGTCCTGTTCGCCAACGCGGTCGAAACCGCGAGGACGTCCATCCTTGTGGGCGATTTCGCGAAGATCCTGAAAAGCAACGGCATCGACATCGGCCCACGGCGCCTGTTCGCCTGGCTCCGCGAGCATGGATGGCTCATCAAGGCCAAGGGCTCCAGTTGGAACATGCCCACACAGAAGGCGATTGACCTTCACCTGTTCGAGGTCAAGGAGACGACCATCAGCCACTCGGACGGGCACACCACGATCAACAAGACGCCGAAGATGACCGGCAAGGGGCAGACGTATTTCGCCAAACTGTTCCTCGCGAAACCAACACAGGAAGCGGGTGCGTGATGAGTGAGACATGGCTGCCGGCATGCATATCGCTTACTGCTGGCTTGTTCAGTCTTTCCCTGGCTTTGCTTCGGATCCTCGTCGATCTTGATCCGATCGGTTGGATCCTGTCGTTGGGGGAGTGTCAAGAGTCCGGGAAAGCGGATGCAGTCGGGGATGTGCAAATAACCATAATCCCAGTCTCGAATGTTCGAACCGGTATCTCGTCAGAGTTGGCAAATGCCGTCTCGTTTCCGGTATCGGATGACGCGGCTGTTCCGGGAGCGACCCATGAATCGAATAGGAACGGAACACGCGGCGCATCAAATGCGTCGGCTGCTTCGTCCAATGGAGGCGTATCGCTATGACATCGGCTTTCTCATCGGCGTGCATGATGATATACGCGCGGTCGGCCGCTTTGAATTGCGCGATGCTGCTCGGAGTCATGAACTCGGTGTTGTCGCCGATGGGTCTCAGGAGCAGGAAATACGCCTTGCATCCAATCCCCTCGATTGAGACGTCGTACGCGTCGCCGTCACCGGAATTGTACACGGAGCAGACGGAATCCGGCTCGGCCTCGTCTCGAGACTCCAACCAGTCAGAAAATCCGGGCACCGTTGAGGAAATCGGTAATTCAGGATTCGTCGAGTGTTCCAGCAGGGTCCAGTCCGCCTGCGGCCTGTTATGCCATGGCCACCAAACGGTCAATCCGGCGCCAAACAGCGAGGCCGCGGCACCGGCCCATGCGGCCAATACGGATCCATCCATTGATTCTTCTCCTAACTGTTCGGCCCGCACGTCGGAAATGCGGGATGACACCGATTTTAGGAGGGGGCCGGGCGGTTCTCCTAACGCCGCCCGGCATTACACACGCAAAGGAGGCGCGTGATGGAAGACGATACGACGTTCGCTGCGCTCGCTGAGGTCCTGAAACCGATGAACACGACGAAGGACATCGCGGACCGTTGCGGCATCAAGGAGGGCACCTTGGCGTACTGGCGTGGTGCGGGAATCGGTCCGAAGTTCGTGAAGGTCGGACGGACCGTCATGTATCCGAAGGAGCCGATGATCGCCTACTTCAAGGAACACCTCTACCAGAGCACATGTGAATACGAGGGAAAGGAGTCGGCATGAAAACGATTCGCAAGGCCTGCGTGCAGGCAGTGTTCGACGAGTTCGAGACCCAGGGCGAAATAGTCCACCCATTCAAGGACGTGGATGCGGAGGCCATGAGGTCGCTCGGCCACATCGTCGGCTACATCGACCTCGACGTCACCGGTCTCGTGGACCTCATCATCGACACGATCAACAAGGAGCTGTGATGACACTCAGGAGAATCGACGCGGAAACGCTGCTGACGCCACCCGCACCGCCGAAGGACACGGTGATCATGTTCGGCTTGACCGGCTATGCGATTCGCGTCACGGGCAAGGGCGCCAGCCTCATGGCACTCGACATCGACGGAAGCCAGGAGCTGGCGAGCATCGGGAAAGACCAGGCAAGGACATTCATTCAAAAAATCGGAGGCGCAAGATGACCGACAACGATTATCGCATCGAGGACAGGTTCGAAAAGGGAAGGCCGAACTACACGCTCAGGCGTTTGAAGTTCGCGCTGGCCGTGGTCGGCCTGGTCGTGAGCGTGACGCTCATGCTCACCTGGCATGACTCGTGGAACATGGCCGGCGCGCTGCTGGTCGAGGGCGTGTATCTCGCCACCGTGTTGTGGCTGGTGGTGCGGTTCGCGTCCAGGGACGACGACTGAGGGGAGTGACCGATGAGGGAGATTCTGCCGCATTGGCATTTCAGTCCGAACGCTCCGGTCAAGGACGTCGACACGAAGAAGATGACGAGTGGTGACAGGGCGGTGGCCGGCGCGTGCTGTCGGGCGATGGAGACCGAGGCGTGGAAGGAGCTGGTGATCCTCGAATCGTTGGGCGTGCGGTTCACCGGACTGGTGGGCCGGTTCGTGTCCGAGATCGCCATGCCGGTGTTGGAGGTGATGCCTGGTGACAGTTTCCATCAGGGCGCGAAGGCTCAGTTGTCGCACATGGTGAAGACCAGGGATGGTGGCGAGACCATCCGCATTATCAAGACTCTCGCCGTGAAAGGTAGGTTCTAATGGCTGGTGAGACGATCATCGCGGTGGTGGGCAATCTGACCGCGGATCCGGAGTTGAGGTCGACGAAGAACGGTCGGAGCGTGGCTGGGTTCACGATCGCGTCCACTCCTCGCACGTTCGACAGGCAGTCGAATCAGTGGGTCGATGGGGATGCGTTGTTCCTCCGCTGCACGGTGTGGGGTGATCTGGCCGAACATTGCGCGCAAAGCCTGGCAAAGGGCATGCGTGTGATCGCCCAGGGCAGGCTGACGCAGCATTCATGGGAGGACGAGCAGCATCAGCGCCGAACTTCCATGGAATTGCAGGTGGACGAGATCGGGCCGAGCTTGCGCTATGCGACCGCGCAGGTAGCCAAGGCGCAGCGTGGCACGGCTGGAGCGTATGGCAATCCGTCCTCCGCCCCGGCGGGCTATACGGGCGGAGCCACCGCTGCCGGTGCCTCGTTGCCGCCGTCTGACCCGTGGGGCTCGCCACAGGGTGAATCGTCGTCGTTCGGTGATTTCGGCAAGCCGGAATCCGAACCGGAATTCTAAGGAGGAATCATGGGCATCACCATAGAGGATCTGCCCGTCGAGGATTTGCATCCGAATCCGAACAATCCACGCAGGCAGATGGGCGACGTGGCCGATCTGGAGGCGAGCATCCGCTCGCAGGGCATCAAACAGCCTCTCCTGGTCACGCCGACGGGAGAGACCGACATCGACGGGCATGCGCAGTACCGAGTCGTCATCGGCCATCGCAGGCTCGCCGCCGCCAAACAGGCCGGACTCGAGTCCGTGCCGGCGATCATCGAAAGGATGGACGCGCGGAGGGAACGCGAGGTCATGCTGGTCGAGAACTCGCAACGCTCCGATTTGACGCCCATCGAGGAGGCCGACGGCTATCAGGGGCTCCTCGATCTAGGCGTGGGCGTCAAGGAGATGGCCGAGAAGACGGGACGCAGCGACCGGTTCGTCCGCAGACGGTTGAAGATAGCCAGAATCCCGCAGGAGACGCGCGACATGTCCGCCGATTTCAGCCAACTGTCGCTCGACCAGTTGGACAAGCTCGCCGAATTCGAATCCGACCCGGACATGCAGCGCGAGCTCGCCCGCGCCGACGATTTCGACTGGACCTACCAGCGGCTCTCCCGGGAACGTAGGAAGACCGCATGGCACGACAAGGCGCTGGAGGCGCTCGCCAAAGCCGGAATCAAAGTCGAAAGTTTCCCCGACGGAAAGAACTTCTGGAACTGGCATCCGCACGGCTACAAGGCCGCCCACTCGTTCTCCGATATCAACACGGACTTCTGGACCTCGTTCACCAGGGAATCCGACTGGCCGGAAGCCAGAGTGTACTCGTATGAATACTGGTTCTGCACATACACGCCCATATCGGCCGACGAGCTCGAAAAAGACAAGGCCAAGACCGACAAGGACAATGCCATCAAGGCGCGAGGCAGGGAACTCAACCGACAGGCCCGCGAATTCGAAGCGATCGCCAAAGCCAACCGCACCGCATGGCTGAAAGACAACCTCCATACGCTCACTCACGAGCACACGGAAACGGGAATATGCAGGCTCGCGCTCGCGGGCACGGTTGGCTGGAGGAGCGTGTTTCCGTACCAGTCCTACAAGGGCGAGGACGTCATCAGGGAGCTGATCGCGTTCGGCTGGAGCCTGCCGATCACCGAGCATGACGACGAGCACTGGTCGTTGGAATGCAAGGAGAACCTCGACTCGATCCGCATGGTGTTGAGGGACAGGCCGCTGCGCATCCTTGATGTCCTGGCCGCCCGCTGGGAGTCGAACATCGGCTGGAACTACTGGCGCCAACGGCGTGGCGTGGACGATATGGGCATCTGGTACGACGTGCTGGAACGGATTGGCTACCAGGTGAGTGAGGACGAGAGGAAGGCACTCAAGGGCGCATATCTCGGTGGAGGAGATGACGAATCATGAGTATCCAAGCGTTGACATGGGTTATCTACGGTGTAGCGCCGGACATCAAGCACGCGGATTTCCGCACGCTTCTCGTGCTGGCCGACCATGCCGATCCTCAAGGCATGGGAGCGTATCCGAGTAGGAGCACGATCAGCCGGTTGACCGGATACAGCGTGCGTACGGTCTCCTATGCGTTGAAGAGTCTCGAATCCTCTGGACTGATCAGCAGGGGAGACCAGCGCATCGTGTCTGGCCTCGGCGGATACAAGCCGACCGTCTGGAACCTCAACATGAGCAGAGGTGCAAAAACTGCACCTCTCAAAAACGCCGAAACACCAGTGCAACACGACTGCACGCCAGCAGTGCAAACAGACTGCACACCAGCAGTGCAAGCAGGGGTGCAAAAAACACGGACAGGTGTGCAAACAGGTGTGCAACATGATTGCACAAGAACCATATCTAAGGAAGAACCGTATATAGAACCTAGAGAGAGTAACGCGCGCGCGAGAAAACAAATCCCAATACCAGCCGACTGGAAACCCTCTGAGGAACACCGGGCGCTCGCCGACCGGCTCGGCATCGACTGCAGCATCGAAGCCGACAAATTCCGCGACAGGGCCCTCGACTCGGGAGCCCGCTCGGCCGACTGGAACGCGAAATACCGCAACTGGCTCGTCAAAGGCAAGGAACGCGGATTCGCCACGCCAAAGGATTCCAACGCTCGCCGACGGTATACGTGGGGCAGTGAAGAGGTCAAACGCGTTCTCGGCCCGATAGCCTGCGAGGGCACGGACACGTACATGGAGCTCGCATGCAAGGTCGCCGACCTGCTCAACCAGGGCGTGGACCCGGACATGCTGCGCCGTCAGCTCGCGAACGTGCCCGGCGACGTATTGGCCGAACAACTGTTCGAACAGGAGGAGGCGGCATGAACGCCATGACCATCGCACACATGGCCGGCATCCTCACCTCGGCCATCCAAGCCGCCGACCGATTGGAACTCGACGCGCTCAACGACCCGGACGTCAACCTTGACCGTATACGCGATATCAAACGCGACTGCTCGACCTGCATCAGCCTGCTCGAACAAATCGGAAGGGAGCGACGATGAGCGACCGGCAATTCCAGGAATCGAAACGCGTCGCCTTGCAACGTCAGGGCTGGCATTGCATGCGTTGCGGACGCAACCTGCACGACCCGACCGTCTGGCCGGGCAGGAGCGGCCACCACAGGCAGTTGCGCCGTCGAGCCAACCAGGCCATGCGCGACCTGCCGTGCAACATCGTCGAACTGTGCGGTTCCGGCACGACCGGCTGCCATGGTTGGACGCACGCTCATCCGGCCGAGGCGGAACGGTTCGGCTACATCATCCCGAGCTGGCGCGATCCGCTCAACGCGCCGATACGCGACTGGAACGGCGACTGGTGGTGGCTGCTGGATGACGGCACGGCACAACGGCTCACGCAAATCGAAATCATCGAATGGCAAAGCAATTGGAAGGAAGAATCATGAGGAAACAGGACAAAGACCTGAACGTGAAGCCGGAGGCGCTGCTCTGGCTCGACTTCGAAACGACCGGCACGGACAGGAATGACAGCCTGCCGTTGGAGGTCGGCATGGAATGCACCGACGTGCTGGGCGAACATTCGTATGGATCCCTGCACCACATCATCAGACCGGACTATCTCAACCTGTTGGACATGAGCCCGATAGCGTTCTCCATGCACACGGACAATGGATTGCTGTTCGAACTGCTGAACGGCTCCGACAGGAACGACTGCGTGGAAGCGGTCGCGAACGCCGTGGAGGAGTATCTCGACTCCCTGTCGCAACGCTTCACGCTGGTTCCGGCCGGTACGAACGTGGATTTCGACATCGACTTCCTGAAACGTCTCGATATGAACCCGGACAGATGGCTGTCCTACCGCAAGTTCGACCTGACCACGCTCCGCCGGTATTTGAGGTTCATCGACTGTCCCGAGGATCCGTACGAGGGGCATCGTGGATCGCACAGGGTACGCGACTGCATCCGACGCGACATCAACGACTACATCCGGTACCGCACACTCCTGAAAAAGGCATGGTGACAATGAAGAAGAAAACCACGAAGACCGTATCCAAGGAGACACGACCGCGCAAATGGCACAAACCAGTGCCATGCCCGACCTGCGGCAGCCGGAACATCAGCTTCGACCGGATCGCCTGGGCCGTCAACCGGAAAACATTCGCCATACGACAGATATGGGCATGCGCCTGCCAACACCACCACGGCATCCTCATCCTCACCCGCCACGACGACCTCAAGGAAGCCATCCGCGCATGGAACACGGAAGCCACCAGACAAGAAAGGAAACACTCGAAATGAGAAAACGCAAACCACTCGCGCTCGCCGGCATCGGCCTTACCGCCATCACCATGTTCCTGCTCACACCGGTATTCCTCCTCGCGCTCGCCGGATGCGGGAGCGCGTCGGAGCCTTCGACGCCAGCGCATGCGGTCAGGTCCGTCGACTCGCAGTGCTCCGCCGGGGCCGACGTATTCACGGAATGCGTCATCACCTTGACCGACACGAGGCAAGTGGACTGCATCGTCTACTCGACGAACGGCAAGCAGGCCGGCCTGTCCTGCGACTGGAGCCATGTGAGCGTAGCGGGCAAGGAGCCGGCAAGATGAGCTACAACGTCGTCACCACGGAAGGCGTCAGAACGTTCGAGAACATCGACGATGCCGGCGACTACGCGCAGGCCATGTCCTTGAGGACTGGCGAGCCGGCCAAGGTGTTCCATGCCGAGACCGGACTCGTCGCATTCACCGTCCGCCCAACCACGAAGGACACGAAATGAGAATCAATTTCAACAGTAAGGATGGCGTTTTCGACATCAAAGCCGAAAACGAAGAGGAAAAAGCCCAGATCAAAACGTCGGCGGTCGCCATCTGCAATCTCATCATCGATTTTTTCGACGGTGAAGTCCAAGAAATGAAGGCGGCGAAGGAATGAAACGCATCACACTCAAGGACACAAAATGAGCAATCGAAGTTATTTGGTGCCAAGGCCGCCAGCGTTCGACCATGAGCATCCCAGACCGAAGGAGGAAGGCGAGGTGCTGTACTGCGGAAATTGCCAAAAATGGTACGTATCATGGTTTCCCCTCACCGAAGTCAAAACCATATGGGGCCGCCGCCCCGAATGGTGGATACGCATCTTCCACCGCAAACCATACGAGACGATCATCCAGCAAATACGAAGGGAAACGAAATGAAAGTCAAGAAAACCCTCATGGACATGATCATCAAATGGCATCAGGCCGGATACAGCCTCGATGAGATCGCGCCACTGATGCCACAAGTCCCCAAAGAGGAAATCAAAGCAATCATCCAACACACCCGCGAATAACAAGAAACCCGACCTTCCGGCCGGGCTCCTGGCATCACCACAAACCAGACTACACCCGCCGGAGGGAATCGAACAAATGAACGAACCAACCAACGAATCCCAACCAACACCAAACCAGACACAACCAGCACAAACCAACCAACACAAGCCAGCGCTCGCCGGCATGTGCCAAGTGTGCGGCGGGGAGTGCAATCTGCGCAATACGCTGTGTGACAAGTGCGATGCCGTAATGAGGGGATGGCTCCGCGACTATCCGTCATGGATCCAGGTCCTGCGCGAGTTTCTGGACAGCACCGCACATTACGGTGGCCATCAGCCCGGCCGTACCAATTTGGCTTCGGCTCCGACGCCGGTCAGGTTGTCTGTGATTGACCATCTGCAGGAGATCGATGATCTGGCTGTCGCTCTTTGGCGGCGGTTGTATGCTCCGCCGGCCATGCCATGGGCCGATAGCAGGATTCATCCGTCCGTGTTGAAATGCCTGAGTATCTGCGCGGATTGCAATCGTCTTTCACGATTGCCGGACATTGGTCTGATTTGGCATGACTGGGAGCGGTTGGCGCGCAAGACGCTGGGCATCATCGACGTGCCGCCATCCAAGCATGGTATCGGCAGGTGCCTGAATCCTCTGTGCGGCGTGGAGCTGAGTGCGGAGGTCGGCGCGGTAAATGTTGACTGTCCGGTGTGCGGCAACACTCATCGCGTGGTCGACGTGCGATTGGGGTTCCTGAAGGAGTGCATCGAATCCGGCAGGGCGTTCACGGCGGGGGAGTGCGCGGAGCTGCTGCGCGAATGCGGGTTCCAGTGCAGCGTGAACACGATCTACTCGTGGCGCAAGCGCGGCAGGATCCAACCGGCCGGCAGAAACGAGAAGGGACAGCCGCTGTACCGCCTGTCCGACGTACACGCGCGCCTCGCCCGGCATGACGTGATTTGACATTTTTCAAAGTGCAAGGCAGAATTGTCAGTGGATTAAAGGGTTCAAACCGGAAAACGGTTTGAACCCTTTTCATATCCACCGATGGATTCTCCTAACTCCTTGGGTTATATCCCGTCCTGTCCGAACGGCATATCGGACACGCTCCGCCCACTCCCGTCAGAGTGGACATACCTCAATGTGGCAGGCAAGCCAATCCCGTGCTTCCGTGATGCGGTGATGCTCAAATCCGCCTGCCGGTATGCCTTCGTAGGAATCAGTGGTAGATCGTACCGGCCGCGAGTCTTTATTGGATTCTCTTCCTTGTGGCCGTGTGTGGACGCGGGTTCGAATCCCGCCGAAGGCACCCATGAAACAAATCCGGGGTAGGGGTATTGACAATCCGGGAGGGGTATTCGCAGATGATGGGGAGCCCCTACAAGACCGGGAGTGTCCATATACGGGAGCCCCTATACCGGCATTCCAGCAAGCCAACGGCGAAGATAGTCGTCGGCAAATCCACGGCACCCCGGGGCTCATACATGCGGGGAGGCCACATGAGCAAGCGGCGCAACGAGCGTGTCAGCAACGGCTGGCGGCGCAGACAGCTCAGGGCAAGAGTCCTGGCCGCATACGACGTGTGCGCCATCTGCGCCCAGCCGGTCGACAAGACATTGAAGACACCACATCCGATGAGCGCCGAAGTCGACGAGCTCATACCAGTCTCACGCGGCGGCGATCCATACAGCTTCGCGAACTGCAGGCTCACTCACCGCATCTGCAACAGGATGAAGAGCGACAAGACCGACGAACACGCACGAGCGCTGCTGGCTGGCAGACAGGAAGTGAAAGCAAGCTCGATGCCGTTCAAAACGTTCGGCATCTGACTCCGATACCAGGGCGGGGACCCCGGGTACACCCCCTCCCGGTCGCCTCGGGTGCAGTGCCGATTTCTCCCCGCGGATTCAAACGTCGGAAACAGGGGAAACAACGAAAGGTCGGAAAGCGAGGATTACGCCGATGAAGTGCGAACTCTGCGGCAAGGAATTCCAGCTTTCCGGCCACGGGCGGCCTCAGAAGTACTGTTCCAAGTCCTGCCGCCAGAAAGCCGATTATCGTCGGAAAAAGAACAGGCCCGCACAGGACCGGAACAGTAAGCCGCCCGTCAAAGCCGTGGAAACGAAACAGAAGCCGGAGCAGGATCTCGACCAGCGGAGCTTCGAACGGATGATGGACGGCAGCATGCTGGACATACTGCGAGACAACCGTGACCTGCTGCTCAAGGCCATGGCCGATCCCACGACGCCGGCGAACGCGTTGCCCGCGATCAGCCGCCAGCTCATCGCCGTATGCGACCGCATCGAATCGCTCCAGGTCGGTGGCCTGACCGACCTGCTGGACGATGAGGAAGACGAGGTGACGGACGATGTCGGAGCGTCGATTGTCTGAAATCGCCAAGGTCCTCCGCCAGCCGGAAGGCATCGTCGGCAGCGAGTTCACGCGAATCAACAAAGCTGCGCGCAAGGCCGGCATCCGTTTCGACTTGTGGCAGCAGGGCTTCTTGTGGCTTCTGTTCGCCAAGAACGCGGAAGGCAAGTACGCGTGTGGCGCGGACGGCGCCGTGCTGTCCAGCTGCAGGCAGATCGGCAAGACCTTCACCGTCGGCACCGCGTTGTTCCTCAAGGCGATACTCACACCGAACCTGAAAGCCATCTGGACCGCCCACCATACGCGCACCAGCGACGAGACATTCGCGGACATGTGCGAGATGGAGCACAATCCAGTGCTCGGCCGGTACGTGGAACGCATCCGCAGAGCAAACGGCCAACAGGAGATCACGTTCACGTCCGGCAGCCGCATCATGTTCGGCGCCCGCGAGAACGGTTTCGGCCGAGGATTGCACAGCGTGGACGTGGCCGTGTTCGACGAAGCGCAGATCCTCACAGTGCGCGCGATGGACAACATGATTCCGGTTTTGAACACGAGTCCTAACCCCCTGGTCGTGTATATGGGCAATCCACCCAAGCCGGGAGACCAGTGCGATGCGTTCACGGAGAAACGCATGCATGCGCTGAACCATGACGGAAACCTCCTCTACGTGGAGCTCGCCGCCGACAAGGACGCGGATCCGGACGACCGCGAACAGTGGGCTAAAGCGAATCCCAGCTATCCGAAACGTACAAGCGAACAGGCAATCATGCGCATGCGCAACAACCTGTCGGACGATTCATTCCGTCGTGAGGCGCTTGGCATATGGGACGAGACCGCCACCGCATACGCCATCAGTCCCGACCTGTGGCAGGCCGCGGCCGTCGACGACGTGCCCGAGGGCGGCACGGTGAGCTTCGGCATCGACATGCCTCCGGACAGGAGCGTGCTGACCATCGGAGCGGCGCTACGATACGCGGACGGTTCGGCCATCGTCCAGATGGCGAACATCAAGGACGCGCGGCAGGCGGGAACCATGTGGGCCGTGGACTGGCTCGCTGAACGCTGGCCGAAGACCGCCAGCGTGGTCATCGACGCCCAGTCGCCCGCTATGAGCCTGCTGCCGGAACTGAAGAAAGCACATGTGAAGGTCATGGTCACGAACATGCAGGAGATGGGCCGCGCATGTGGCCGGTTCCTCGACATGCTCAAAGCCGGAACGCTCAAGCATCCGCGGGACGAATACCAGCCGCAGCTGGCCGCAGCCGTCAAGGGCGCGACCACGCGCCCATTGGGACAGTCCGGCGCGATCGCCTGGAACAAACTCGGCAGTGACATTGACATAACCCCGCTCGTGTCCACCACACTCGCCCTGTACGGGGCGTGCACGACGAAACGACATCCGGGAAGACGACAGGAGGTGATGGTCTGATGGTGTTCTACATGGCCGACGGCACTACGGTAAGCACGGCACCGAAATTCACCGGCAGCAGCTACCTCGATACCGCGAGCGGCAACATCGGCGCCATCCTCGGCGTCGACGACGAGGACATGCCCATCATCCACGAACTGTTGCGCGTATGGCGAGAGAAATATCCACGCAACCTGATCCGCGGAGCCTACTACGACTGCAAGGAACGGTTCAAGGACTTCGGAATCTCCATCCCGGACCAGATCAAAAACAAGGTCGAGGCGATGATTGGATGGCCGGAACTGGCCGTCCGCTCATTGAGCGATTTGAGCGACCTGGAAGGGTTCAGCATTTCCGGTGACGACACGATGGGTGTTGGCGACCTGTTCGAGGACAACCAATTGGACGTGGCCACGTCCGAACTGATCGTATCCGCATACAAGCATTCATGCAGTTTCCTGACCATCGCCGCAGACCCGGAGGATCCGGAACGAATCAGTATGATTCCGCGTTCCGCCGACTGGTCCGCGGGCATCTGGGACCGGCGCAACCATCGTCTGGCCGCCGCGTTGACCATCACCGAGGACGATAAGGACGGGCGGATATGCGCGTTCAACGTGTGGCTTCCAGGCAAGGTCTACGAATGCTCCGGCCACCTGATGCCATGGCGTGCGGAGAAAAACGAAACGAACTTCGATCAGCCGACGGTCGTCTCGCTCGCCTATGACAGGCAGATGGACCGGCCGTTCGGCCACAGCCGCATCAGCCGTTCGCTCATGAGCCTTGTCGATGCTGGATTCCGTACCGTGGTCCGCATGGAGGCGTCTGCCGAATTCTATTCCGTCCCCAAACTCTGGTTCATCGGAGCGAACAGGGACGCGTTCAGCAGCAACACGTGGAAGAGCCTCATCCAGGCGATCAACGCGATCAGTGCCGACGAGGACGGCAACCTTCCCCAATTGCAGCAGGTGCAGCAGGCGTCCATGACACCCCATTCGGACATGCTCAAGACGATGGCCATGCTCGTCGCCTCGCAGACCCGGGTGCCGGTCGACTACCTGGGCATCACATTGGACAACCCGACCAGTGCCGAGGCCATGGCGTCCGCCGAACGACGTCTGACACGCATCGCAGACAAGCAGAACGTGGCCTTCGGACGGGAACTCAAACGGGCCATGGGCATCGCCGTGGCGTTGCGCGAAGGCGCGAACACGATACCGGACTCCATACGCGACGTGCACCCGGTATGGGCACCGACAAGGGAGGTCTCCGATGCGGCGCGCGCCGACGCGTTCACGAAGATCGCCGACAAGGTCACCGGCTACGCCGACTCCGACGTCGGACTCGAACGCCTCGGCCTGAGCCGTGAGGAAATCACGCGTCTACGCGCCGACCAGCGCAAGGCACGCGCGCAGAACGTCGTGGACCAGCTCAAGATCCGCGCGGCGCAAAACAGCCAGCAGCAGGAGGCGTCAGATGAATCTGAACAATCTGAATCTGCCTCCGGAACGCCGCAAAGCATTGGAACAGGTGCTTGACCAAGCATGGAAGGACTACCAGGACAACCTCACGAACCTGACCGACGCGGCCGCCGATGAAATCGAGACCGTACTGGAACGCGACCCGTTGAACGCGCGCGAAACGGTGCGTGAATACACGGCCGCGGCCAACCGTCTCGCCGACGACTATTATGCGACGGTACGCACCGCATGGGCCGAATACGCTGGCGTGACCATGCCAGACTTCGACCCTGGATCTGACCTGGAACCGGAACGGGTACTTTGGCAGGTCCAAGGCGGCTTCGCCAACACCGACTACAACGGATTGACCTACTCGCAGGTCATGGCAGGCCAGGCACGATCCGGCGCGACCATCGACGACCTGTGGCCATCATTCTCGAACATCGACGACGCGCAACAGTTCATCACCGACATGATCCGCACCGGCGCCCGATTGACCGAACGACGGAACATACGACTCGACCCCACGAAACCAAAATGGGCGAGAGTACCAAAAGGTCCCAAAACATGTGCGTTCTGCGCCATGCTCGCCTCACGCGGCTACGCATACACCAGCGAGGAAGCGGCAGGTGGCAAAGGCAACATCTACCACGCCGACTGCCATTGCCAACCCATGCCGAACTGGGGCAAACAGGTGCTCGCCGGATACGACGAAACCGCATACAAAGCCGAATACGAGCGAATGAAAGCGCTCGCCGACCGCGAATACGATGGAGACATTCTCAAAGCGTACAGGAGCTCTCCCGGCGTGTGCACGGATTCCGTGGTCCCCGAAGCATTGAAGAAGACTCCGGGCCGTCCGCCGAAGTTCGACGCGAAGCATCCGTTCAGGACCTTCCTTGGAAGCGGAAACCTGAGGGATGCGGTCGTGGGGACGAATCCGATGTTCGATGAGGGTCCGGAATACAGGAACAACTGCCAGCGTTGCGTCGTCGCTTACGAAATGCGCAGGCGAGGATACGCAGTCACCGCGATGCCGAGGCCGATGGATCCCAGGACAGGACTTCCGGCCTTGGACACGGACACTAACCGGTGGGGAAGCTCCTTTAAAGGCGATTGGCGGTCTTGTGGCTCCGATTCAGGTCTTGATGGCGCTTCGGCGCTTTTGGATGAATGGGGCAAAGGCAGCCGCGCGTTCGTCGAAGTGGAGTGGCTTGATGGAACGAGGCATGTCTTCGTCGCGGAGAACCTGAAAGACGGGATACATTTCATGGACCCGCAAACCGGGTCGATGAACGTGTCAAGGTATTTCGAAATGGTCAACCATGGCATGACACGTATAATGAGGGTAGACGATGCGGAACCTACTGAACTGGTGTTGAAATACTGCAAGGAGGGCCAGAGATGATATTGACGGATGCCATCGGCCTCGTCCTTGCCGAATATCCCGGCATGAAGGCGATAGGCGCTGCGGAAAATTCCGACGCATGGATCATCGGCCTTGATTTCGCCGCTTCGACCAGTGAACATCCGGTACCTGGAACGCCAAGCATCGCGGTCGATAAAACATCAGGCGTTTTGCATAGCCTTACTCCTGGAACGGATGAATTCTGGCATTACATGACCGGTGCCAGGAAAGTGCCCATCCCACAGGTCTGAAATCATTCCAAGCCACCCACATGGGTGGCTTTTCTTATGCCATTTTTGGTGGATTGCCGGAGTAGACGAACGGACCCGACTGTAAATCGGGTGCTTCACAGCCACGCAGGTGCGAATCCTGCATCCACCACTCGACCAGCCGGTCCGGTTGGCGGCGACCATGCGCCGTATCGCGTGGGAGGACCATACAGCGCACCGTGGCGCGGTCGAACTCGAATCCACGGGAAACAGCAAGAAGGAGCACAGCATGTTCAACAGATTCCGATTCCCGGCCCGTATCCGTCTCATCGACGGCGGCGGGGACGAGGGCGGTTCCGGCGATAGTGGCGACGGCGGCGAGCCGAAATCGTTCACCCAGGAACAGGTCGACCAGATCGTCGAGAAAAGGTTGGCGAAGGAGCGCGGCAAGTACAAGGACTACGACGAGCTCAAATCAAAAGCCATGAAACTCGACGAGATGGAGAACGCCGGAAAGAGCGAAATCGACAAGCTTAAGGAATCGAACGCCGCATTGCGCAAGCAGATCGACGACGCCGCGGCCGAGAAACAGCACGCCGAATGGGTGTCCGAAGTCGCCAAAGACAAGGACGTTCCGGCCGAACTGCTCCGCGGCGGCAGCAAAGAGGAACTCGAAGCGCATGCGGACCTCCTGCGAGCGGCATTGCATCCAGCATCCAAGCCGCCGAGGGTGAAGAACCAGACAGGCTCTCCTTCGCACCAGAACAACAACAAGGACGCCGAAGAGCTCTCGTACATCCATCAGCTCCTCGGCAGATAACGACTGAAAGGACAAGCCATCATGGCGATGAAAACAGACCAGATCAAGCTCCCCGTGAGCGTGGCCACCGAAATCGTGAACAAGGCCAAGGACACCAGCACCATCGCGTCCCTGAGCCCCAGCACGCCGCAGATCTTCTCCGACGCCGACTACCTCGTGTTCAACGGCAAGAGCGAAGCCGAGGTCGTGGCCGAAGGCGCGGTCAAGAACAGTTACGAGCAGACCGTGGATTCCGTCGTGGCGAAGCGCTTCAAGGTGCAGACTACCACCCGCGTCACGAGCGAACTCCAGTGGGCCGACGAGGACAACCAGCTGCAGATCATCCGCAGCATCCAGGCGGATCAGGCAGCCGCTTTGGGCCGTGCGCTCGACTACGTGATCTACCATGCGATTAACCCGAAGACCGGCACCGCGCTTTCCGGATTCAACCCGTTGAGCACGTCCGCCGTGCAGGTGATCGCCGGCGATGACGAAATCAGCAACGTGGACGCCCTGGCCGATGCGCTGAACGACTCCTACGACATCAACGGCGTGGCATTGTCCAAGACTTGGGCGTCCCGTCTGCGCAAGCTGCGCGTCCCCTCCACCGGCATGCGCTTCTATCCGGAGATTCCGCTGAACCTGCAGGCCGGCAGCCTGGACGGCATCACCGCCGCGACCTCTGGCACCGTCAACGGACGACTGGCCTCGACCCCGACGAAGGTGCTCGCGTTCATGGGAGACTTCAGCCTCATCAAATGGGGCATGGTCCGCGACCTGACCAGCGAGATTATCGCCTACGGCGACCCGGACCAGACCGGCGTGGACCTGAAGGCCCACAACCAGATCGCATACCGTACCGAAGCGATGTACGCGTTCGCCGTCATCGACCCGAACGCGTTCGCCGTGCTCAAGACCAAGTGAGGTGAACGATGAGTTTCCCCATCCAGACGCTTGTGATCAACCCCGCAGGCGAGGAAAAGCACACTGTCGGCCCGTTGGACGCGCAGGTGCGGCTTGTCAACACTGACGGCACCGCCTTCTCCGCCGGTCCCGGTGCCTACGAACTGCCGGAGGCCGGCAAGGACACCCTCGGCGGCATCAAGCAGTTCGCGCCCGAACAGACGATTGGCAACGTTGACGGCAACATCGTCAAGGCCGCCGCAGCCGCTCCGACCAAGGATGAATTCGACAAGCTCGTCACGGCTTTCAATACTTTGGCGAAACAGTTCGATGACACTATCACCGGCCTCGCGGCCTCCGGGGTGATCAAGCTGCCGGACAAGAAGTGACCATGACGGACGAACCGGACATGTTCGCCACCTCCGACGATCTCGAACGGAGGTGGCACAAGCTCACCGACGATGCACGTCCGAAAGCCGACACGCATCTCGCGGACGTGACCGACTACATCAAGGAACGCTCGCCCATCTGGCGGCGGCTCCTCGAAGAACGGCCACGCCTGCTGACGAAGATCACCTGCGACATCGTCCGCAGAATCATGCAGGCCGACCCGTACGACATTCCCGGCGGCATCACGCAGATGAACCAGACCACCGGCAGCTTCAGCGAACAATACAGTTTCGGAGCGCCCACCGGCGATCTCTGGCTGCGCGACGACGAGAAACGCATCCTCGGCATCAACGCCCAACGCGCGTTCAGCGTCGACATGGCAACGGGGGAGACGTCCTAGTGGAAACCATCGAAGTGTGGCGCGGCCAGTCCACCACCGACACGGACGGCAACCCCATCCAGGGCAAACCCGCCCGCGTCGGCACGTTCCAGGCGATGGTCGCGCCAACCTCCACCACCGACCAGACCGAGGAGAACGCCAGCCCGCAGACCACCGAATACACGATCCACATCCGCGGAAACCAACCGACCGGCATCCAGACCACCGACCTGATCAAAGTCAGGGGCCGGCTGCTGCCCGTCAAGGGCAAGCCGCAGGTGTGGGACAACCTCCACGGACGCCACATCGGCGACGTCATCACCGTGGGCGAACGGGAAGGATAAGCATGGCCAAACGATGCAGATTCGTATTCAACCGCAAGGCGTTCAGCCAACAGGTCCTCAAAAACGAGACATTGCGCTCGCGCATGAGGGACGCGGCCGAAGCCGCCGTAGAGGATGACCGTTGCATGGTCCGCGACCATGACGGCAAGAACCGCAGCGGCGTGGCGATCATCTGCCCGGCACCGGTGGAGAAGGCGCACGGCACGCTAGAGGACACGCTCGGAAGGATGCGCGTATGAGCATCCCGGTCACTCCCCGGCGCACGGAACCCCTGCTCCTGCCCAAACTGAGGACACTGTTTCCGGACGTGACGTTCGACACCATCGAACGAAGCGACCTCGAACCTCCCTTCACCGAAGCCACTCTGGCCGACTCCATGCAAGGCATGAGCACCCCAATCTCGCAGTACGTGCGGCTGCGGCTGAGCGTGCGATGCATGAGAGAGGACCATACGGGCGACTGGGACAAGGCCGCACGCCTGTGGGCCGACATCGCGAGGGAGATCATCGGGCTCGGAAACGTCGCGCCGCTCATCGACGCGTCACTCGAATCCGGGCCGGTACGCATGACTGACGAGGACAAGAGGCTGGTGTGCGCGTACGGAGTGCTCCTGCTCGAGGTCACCGTCAACTGAAACACAACAAAAAAAGACGTGCCGCCACACGCGAAGAACGAAAGGCAGACGAATGTCTGACAATAGTAAGAACACGGCCGTCGAACAGGCGGCATCCGAAACCAGCACGCAGGCCGCACAGGGAGCGACCGACTACGGGTACGTGTCCAACGGCAACAATTCCGGCAACGTGCGACTGATCAAAAACTACGCGCTGTTCCTGTTCCCCAAGGGCGACAGCACGTTCGTGGCTCCGACCGGCGTGAACTGGACCCCGCCGGCAAGCAAGAAGCCGATCGGCTACTCCACGGAGGACGGCGCCGTCCTGCATCCGGAACCGGGCGACAGCACCGACTACAAGGCCCACAACGGCGACATCGTCCTATCCGACACGGATCCGGGCTACTGGACCCTGCAGCTCGCCGCCATGGAAGGCCGCAAGGATGTCGTGTCCGCCTACTTCGACGTGGACGTCGATTCGGACGGCGGCATCAGCATCAAGGGCGCCGGCCTGAAGAAGGAGTGGATCCTCGTGCTGGTCGCGCTCGACCAGCAGGACCGTCCGTTCCTCCTGTACGGCACCAACGCGAAGGTGAGCGACCGTGACGACGTGAGCCTGAAATCCAGCGAGATCATGAACTTCAGCATGACGTTCAAGATGCTCAAGGGCACCAACGGCGAACAGTTCCACGCATGGGGCCTCGTCACCGAAGACGCCAAGTGACCCATCGATTCTTCCCGTGCGGCCGATGGCGGTCGGCCGCACGGGACACCCATTCAACCGCCAACCATTAGAACGGAGCCAACATGAGCGACAAAGAATACCACGTAGTGGACGTAGACCTGACCGAAGCGGAAGAGCTCAAACCCGACGTGCACCTCGAGGTCGCCGGCGTCAAACTCGACCTGCCGAACCTCAACAACGCGGAACTGCCCATCGAACTCGTCCAGGCCATCCTCCTGATCAAAAGCAAGCCCGCATTGTCCGACGAGGAAACCACGGCCTGCGTGAGCACGTTCCTCGCCTACTTCCAGACGATGCAGCCGAACTTCTGGAACGTGCTGCGCAAGACCAAACGTCCGATGGCCTACCTCACCGCGACCATCAAGGCGTGGGCCGAGGAATCCGGACTGGACCCAAAAGCGTTTACCTCGCCCACCTCTGGAGCAACAATCGCGCGGCACTAGCCTACGACTGGATCCGAGCGTACGGGCAGATCTACAGGCCCGTACGCTTCCGGGAATGGGTTGAAGGCCAACGTCCGCGAGTCGATTGGGGACTCGCCTGGGCGTTGACCCGCGAAATCCTCAAAGACCATACGAGCCACTCGTGGATGGCGTTGCAGAACGCCGTCTACGCGCCCGACGGAGCCGAACAGGCGGTCTGGACGCTGTCCGGACAACGCAAACGCCCATGGTTCGACCACGAGCACGACCCGCTCCGCCCGCCAACCCCGACGCACAACCTCACCCGCCGTCAACGCGAGGACAGGGAACGGCTCAAAGCCTATTTCCACATCAACGACGACCTCTGACTCCGACCGCCATCGGAATCCCAACCTACGAATAAGGAAACACGATGGCAGCACAGGACATAGGCGTCGCATACGTCCACGTCGAACCATCCGGCAAAGGATTCGGCAAAAGCATCGAAGGCGACATCGGCGACGCCGTCAACAAAGCCTCCAAGAAAAGCTCCAGCACCCTCATCTCGAAGATCGGCGGAGCATTCGGCAAAATCGGCAAGGTCGGCACAGGCGCGATCGCCACCCTCGCCGGCGGCATCACCGCATTGGCCGCCAAAGTCGGCTTCACCCGCGCCCTCAACATCGAGAACGCGCAAGCCAAACTCAAAGGCCTCGGCCACGACAGCGCGAGCGTCACCGAAATCATGAACGACGCGCTCGCCTCCGTCAAGGGCACCGCGTTCGGATTGGGTGACGCCGCGACCGTCGCGGCCAGCCTGTCAGCATCCGGCATCAAGGAAGGCGACCAGCTCACCAAGGTCCTCAAGACCGTGGCCGACACCGCGCAGATCAGCGGCAGAAGCCTCACCGACATCGGCATGATCTTCGGTTCCGTCGCCGCCCGGGGCAAACTCCAGGGCGACGACATGCTCCAGCTCATGTCGAGCGGCATCCCAGTCCTCCAAATGCTCGGCAAGCACCTGAACAAGACCAGCGCCGAAGTGTCCGACATGGTCTCGGACGGCAAAATCGACTTCCAAACCTTCGCCGACGCCATGCAGGAAGGCCTAGGCGGCGCCGCACTATCCGCAGGCACCACATTCACCGGCGCCCTGGCCAACGTGAAAGCCGCGTTGAGCCGACTCGGAGAAACAGCCGCCACACCAGTCCTCGACGGCTTACGCGGCCTGTTCAACCAAGCCATCCCACTCATCGACACATTCACCGCAGCCGTCACACCAACCCTGCAAAAAGTCGGAGCGGCACTCCAACAAGGTCTCGAGAACGCGATACCCGCCACACAGGCGAAACTCAAAAACCTTGGCGACACGATCTCCAACATCCCCGGCTTCCAGATGCTCGCCTCGGCGACGGCCAGCCTCAAAAGCCAACTCACTGGCCTCTGGAACGCAATCACATCACTCATAGGCGGACTCAACAATGGCGGCGAAGCCGCCACAATGTTCTCCACAACCGCCGGCGCGCTCGCGGGAGTGGTCGCTTCGGTCGCGCAGGCGTTGTCGAACGCGGCGGGATGGGCGAAGACGTTCGTCAACACGTTCATCGAGACGGGCGCGTTGCAGCCGTTCCTTGAAAGCCTGACCGGCGTCATCTCCGGATTGGGCTCGCTGGTTTCCGGATTGGCGGCCGCGGTCTCGCAGGCCTTCGGCTTCAACGACAGCGCGCGCACCGCCAGTTCCGCGGCGCAGAGCTTCGCCGGACTGTTGAACACTTTGACCGGCGTGCTCATGACGGTGGGAGGCTGGCTGCAGTCGGTCGGACAGTGGGCGCAGCAGAACGGCGCACTGGTATCCGGCGCGTTGAAAGCCATCACCATTGCATTGCTCGCGGTCAAAGGCTGGGATATCGTCTCGGCCGGGCTGAAGACAGTTTCCGGTGGACTGAAGGCCATTTCCGCGACTGCCTCCGGTGTGGAGAAGACCGCTACGGCCGCGTTCGATTTGATTGGCAAGATCTCCGACGCGGGAAGTGTGGCGGGCGGTCTGAAGCAACTCGCTGGCTCGTTCAACATCGTCAAGACCGCTCAATCGGCGTGGAGTGCGGTGACCAAGGCCGCTACTGCCGTGCAATTGGCGTTCAGCGCTGCTTTGGACGCGAATCCTATCGGAATGCTCGTCGTAGCCATCGGTGCGGTCGTCGCCGCACTGACCTGGTTCTTCACCCAAACCGAAACGGGCAAACGACTCTGGAACAGCTTCGCCACATGGTTCATGGGAATCTGGAACCAGATCAGCACCGCATGCCAGCCAATCCTGCAAGCCATCGCCATATTCATCACCCAGACCATGAGCCAAATCCAGCAAATCTGGCAAACCGGATGGACACTCATCACCACCGTCCTTCAAAACGTCTGGAACGCAATCGGCCCCATCATCATGACCGCACTCACCGCGATCATCACCGGCATCCAAACATTCATCACCACCATCACACCACTCCTGCAAGCCGGAATACAGAACATCCAAACCATCTTCCAAACCACCGCCACAATCATCAGCACGGTCTGGAACGGACTATGGAACACCATATCCACCGTCGTACAAGGCGCATGGACCATCGTCACCACAATCATCAGCACCACACTCGCCGTCATCCAAGGCATCATCCAACTGGCGCTCGCGGTCGTCAACGGGAACTGGAGCGCCGCGTGGTCGGCCATCCAGGGCATCGTGTCGGCAGTGTGGGGCGGCATCCAAGGTGTCGTTTCCGCGGGAGTCGGCATGGTCAGCGGAGTGGTATCCGCCGCATGCTCGACCATCCGAAGCGTGTGGGCCGCGTTGTGGAATGGCGTCGGAAGCATTGTGTCGAGCGTCTGGGGCGGCATCGTCGGCACCGTAAGCAACATGGTTGGCCGTGTCGGGAGCGTCGTGAGCGGGATCGGCGGAACCGTCCGGAGCGCGGTGTCCGGCGCGGGAAGCTGGCTCGTCAGCGCGGGACGCAACATCATCCAGGGATTGATCAACGGCATCACAGGAATGGTCGGCTCGTTGTATTCCAGCATCACCAACGCGTTGTCGGGCTTGGTGGACAAGGCCAAGAACGCTTTGGGCATCCATTCCCCGTCGCGTGTGTTCCGCGACGAGGTCGGCGTGATGGTCGGACGTGGCATGGCATTGGGCATCGACGATTCCGCGCATGTGGTCAGCCGTTCCATGGATTCGCTCGTCTCCACGATGAGCCCCTCCGACGTGGACTGGTCGAAGACCGGCAGGCTGAACGTCACGGCCGGCACCGGCGCCAATGCCGGCGACGGCGATCTGCGGGAACTCATCGCGGCCGTCGAATCGCTGCACGACGACCTCGGATCGATCATCGCCAGGTGTACGCCGACGATAGGGGACCGCGACTTCGCAAGGAAGGTGAGAAGTGCAATCGCTTGAATACGTGTGCGCGGCCACAGGTGAGCGCATCGGCTTCGAGGGGCCGCTGTACGGCGAGACGCTCACGGGACTGCGAGCCCGCGTCTGGGACTACAGCCTCGCCTCACGTGGCATGACGGGCATCACCCGCAAGGCACGCGAGGCGACAGTCACCGTGAAGATCCACGATTCTCCAGCCACGCTCGACCTACTGCGCCGCCTCGCGGACGCCGACATGGCATCCGTGAACCCGGGCACGCTCGTGGCCGACGGCGAATGGGAAGCCAAAGCGTGGATCACGAAAAGCGAACCGCAATCCATCACGCCCACGATGGTCGAGACGCAGTTGACCATCGTGCTGGCCGATGGCGTGTGGCGCCGTCCGACCATGACGCATTTCACGCCGCGATACGATTCCGGAACCGCCGACCTTGACTATCCATATGATTATCCGCATGATTTCGCCGGCATGGTATTGGGTGCCGAGATCGTCAACGACACGTCCATCCCGCAGCCGGTCAAGCTCACGATATTCGGACCATGCGCGCAACCGTACGTCATCATCGGAACCAACCGGTACGAGGTCGACGTGACCGTGCCATCCGGCTCGCGTCTGGAAATCGACGGCACCGGCGATGTCAGGACCGTCACCATGGTCAGCGGCACAGGTCTCGCCACAAACTGCTTCGCGCAGGCCGTGCGAGGGTCGGGCAAGGATTCCGGCCGGTACGTGTTCCAACCGCTCGCGCCCGGAACACAGCCGATCAGCTGGCCGGGAGGATTCCAATTCGACTTGACGGTCTGCGAGGAAAGGAGCGAACCGCCATGGACCTGATCGTCACCGACGCCACAGGCAAACCCGTGGCGAGCCACGCCTCATACACGCTCGACCTCGCGTTCGGCAGCGGGGAGAACGACTTCGACCTGCAGGTCGAAGACGCCGCGCTCAAGGCGGGGAGCCGCATCATGATCGACGGCACCGAGTACGGCGGCATCATCGACGACACGGATGTCGACGTGGACGGAGGCCTGTCCACCGTCACATGGCATGGCCGCGACTGGCATGGAGTGCTCGCCTCGAAGATCATCGAACCGGACAGGAACAACGATTACCTCACCCTGTCCGGCACGATTCCCGTCATCATGCGCACGCTCGTCAGCCGTGCGGGATTGCAAGGCCTGTTCACCGTCACCGACGAAAGCGCCGACCGCAAGACCACCTGCCAGTTCGACCGGTACGTGGACCTGTACAGCGGTCTGGTCAAGATGCTCAGGGCAAGCGGACTCAAACTCCGGTTGCGTAATGACGGCGACAAGGTGGCCATGAGCGCCATGCCCGTCCGCACGATCGGCGACAGCATCGACTCGGACCTCATCGACTTCACCGCCAAACAGGCGGCGCACCCTATCAACCATCTCATCTGCCTGGGCAAGGGCGAACTCAAGGACCGTACCGTCATCCACTGGTACGCCGACGCGAACGGCACGTTCAGCCACACGCAGACACTCAAAGGGCTTGACGAACGCACCGCCACATACGAGTTGTCCAACGCCGAAGCCGACGAGCTCGAGGACAAGGGCAGGCAGAAATTCCAGGAACTTCGGAACACCAGCACCATCGACGTGGACATTCCCGACGGCATCGACGCGGACGTTGGCGACCTGGTCACGGGCCGTGACAACAACACGGGCCTCGTCGTCACTGCCGAGATCTCCAAGAAGATCGTCAAGGTTTCGGGAGGCGTGCTCACCGTCACCTACGAATCCGGAGGCGCCAGCGCCGGCGGCAACAGCGGAGAATCCTCCATCGGGGATGGCGGACACGCCTACTACGCGGGAGCCGGCCTCAAGCTTGATAATTGGACCTTCAGCGCCGACGTGACCAGACAGGACATCGGTGCGCTTAATACGGCGTTGGCGGGCAAGCAGCCGAAAGGCGACTACATCACCGGCCTGAGAATCGGTTCGGTGGACACGCTCGCCCCCGGTGCACAGGCAAGCGCGTCGCTCACGGGCGCCGGCAGCGACAAAACCTTGAATTTGGGGCTTCCGAAAGGCGACCAGGGTCCGCAAGGGGAGAAGGGCGACAAGGGCGACACAGGACCACAGGGGGCCGACGGAGCGACCGGACCCACCGGTCCTCGGGGAGAGAAAGGAGCGACCGGGGAGCGAGGGCCGCAAGGCGTCGCCGGTCCCGAAGGCCCGCAGGGACTGCAGGGGATACGCGGCGAGAAAGGCGATAAGGGTGATGCCGGCGCGATCGGCGCGGCGGGACCGCAAGGCCCGACGGGTTCCACAGGTCCGCAGGGTCCCACGGGTCCACAGGGAGCGACCGGCCCCCAGGGCAGACAAGGCATCCAAGGTTCCCAAGGCATCCAGGGCCCGCAAGGGGAGAAGGGTGACAAGGGCGACAGCGGCGTATCCGCCCCCTCGAACGGCTTCTTCACGCTCAGCATGGAAGGCGACGGCGACCTGTACGTGAACTATCCGGACAACACGAACCCACCCTCGTTCGTCTGGGACTCCGAGAGCGGGAACCTGTACGTGGACATCCCGGAAAGGTGACACATGGCGCGACTATTGATCGGCAACATCAAAGGCCCCAAAGGTGACAAGGGCGATACCGGGGCCACCGGCCCGCAAGGCAAGCAAGGAGCGCAGGGCGTTCAGGGAGCTAAAGGCGACGTCGGCCTTCCGGCGCTCGTGATGAAGAAATCCCTCGTCGGCGAATATCCGGCAGGCGCCATATTCACGGGAAACGTGAGCGAATGGTTGAACCGAACACCACTCGTCAATGAATATTCGACCGCATTGTCAGGTGGCGGAAAATACAGCATCATCTGGCAGTGCGTTTCGCAATCCGGCGGCCAGTTCCAAGGGAAGACGGTTTCCAGGCAGTCCATCATCGGAGCGCAAGGCCCTGTCGGCCCGCAAGGTCCGAAGGGTGACGTCGGCCCGCAGGGTGTGAAGGGCGATACCGGCGAGATCGGGCCTAAAGGAGCCACTGGAGCTGCCGGACCTCCCGGTCCGCAAGGTCCTGAAGGGCTGAAGGGCGACAAGGGTGACAAAGGCGATGTCGGCCCCTCCGGAGAAGGAGGCCCCACCGGTCCCACTGGCCCGGTAGGTCCGACTGGTCCTGCCGGACCTACCGGAGCAACAGGCCCCACCGGGCCGCAAGGCAAGCAGGGAATACAAGGTGTGCAGGGACTGCAGGGCCCACAGGGGCCGACAGGACCGCAGGGTGCCAGCGGCGTGACGGCGCCAACTTCCGGATTCTTCACACTGCAGGTCGACCCGAACGGAGACCTGTACGCCGTGTACGCGGATACGACCACCGCGTCGGCGGCTCCAGTATCCTACGATCCGGCGACGGGAGACCTGTACTACATGATCAATGACGGAAAGTAAGGAGCGCATATGACGAAGATTCTGCTCGGCAACGTCAAAGGCCCCAAGGGCGACACCGGACCGCAAGGCAAGCAGGGAGTGCAAGGACCGCAGGGCCCTGCCGGCGCCACTGGCGCGACCGGGGCCACCGGAGCGAAAGGAGAGGCCGGCCAACGCGGCGAGACCGGGTTGCCTGCCTTGATCATCACACGCATACTATCCGGATACTGGACGTCCGCATGCTCGGATTTTGACTGGCAGACACTCTGTTTCAACCGTGCCCCGGTCGTAGGCGAATACTTCTTCGCCATGACCAACGGCGGCAAGAACCTGATGTACGCACAGATCACAGCCACCAGGAAAAACGTGACGTTCAAGCCAGTCTCGAACACAAGCCTCGTCGGCCCGAAGGGCGACAAGGGCGAGACGGGCATGAGCGCAAGCCAGGCGTTCATCGCCGCCCACCCGGTCGGCTCCCTCTACTGGACCACCGCCACAACAAATCCGGGAACCACCTACGGCGGCACTTGGAAGGAATGCAACACCATCCTTCCGGGACACATCTACCAGCGCACAGCCTGAAAGAGAAAGGAACATCAATGGCACGAACCACGAACATCACCAGATACACCTGCGACCGATGCCACGCCTCCGCATACCTCGCCGACGGTGACCCACGCACCTCCAGCGACTGGCACGACATCACCCACACCACCGTCGACGGAGTCGCACAGGGCGCGCTTGTCTGTACCGCATGCTGGCAGACGTTCAAAGCGCTGGCAGCCACGCAGGACGCCGCCTACGCCGCATACCTCAACAACACAACAGATAGGAAGGAATGACCATGACCATGAATCTCATCACCGGCAAGGCCGGCGCTCCGCACATCACATCCAGCGACCAAGGAGCCATGCAGGCCGGACTGGTCGGAAACGGCAACTACCTGCTGCAAGGCAGCGACGGCAAATTCCCCGCCGTGACCATGCAGTCAGCAAACAAGGCGCTCGTCCCGGTGCTCAACCTTGTGATCGAAGGACGATACGCACGCGTCACCGCGGCGGAAACCGTCACCATCGAAAGCGGAGTCACAGGACGGAACCGCAGCGACCTGATCTGCGTGAAATACACGCGAGACTCGAACAACATCGAAACGATCGCGCTCGCGGTGCTGAAGGGCACCGCCACCAGTGGCACGGCGGCTGACCCCACGGTACCGTCGGGTAGTATCCTGAACAATTCCGGCACCGTATGGATTCCGATCGCCCGCATTCCAATCAGTGGCATCACCGCTGGAACTCCTGTCATGCTTGTCAAGCAGTTGCCTCCGATGAGCCAACTGTGGGATTCCGTAACCCAAAAATGGAGGGTACCGTATTCAACTAATCGAATCACCTTCCGC